>Ga0194119_10001517_pt1 | contig 41987 bp, 48 predicted proteins | sample TA2MahC100mmetaG_FD_148620 | JGI IMG/M metagenome (GOLD analysis project Ga0194119, IMG submission 148620) | Freshwater microbial communities from Lake Tanganyika, Tanzania - TA2015018 Mahale Deep Cast 100m | ecosystem: Environmental > Aquatic > Freshwater > Lake | place: Tanzania: Lake... | reverse complement strand
GCATACCCTTCAACCGCATAAGGCATAAGCTTGGTATGAGGTTTTTCTATTTCAAGCCCCTCCAGGTTGCCGTTAAACCTGTCGGTAGCGGCTTCCAAAATATGATTTAATTTTTCAAAAGAAAGTTGGGGATGCCAAAGGGGATTGAAAGTTTCTGAGTCGACAATCAAAAATTCAGCCTCAAGTCCAAAATTAAAATTATTATTAAGCATGTATTGCCTCCTGGGGCTGTTCCCATTGTTGTCGCAGCGGAGAGTGACACTCATCGAAAAGCTCAATTTTTTCCATTAAAGCAAGCTCGATGGAACCTGTTTCTAAAAATATGTTTTGGAGTTGAATAGAGGGGCAGAAACCTTGAGAAAACTTTTTACTAAATTTACCTAAGGGCTCCGGGCTAAAGCCAAATCGGGGTAAATTATAATAAGCAGATTCGATTAGTCTCATCACACGGCTAAAAAATTTGGGTGAGTTAAGACCAAACACGGCCGATTCCTTCATTTCCTGTTTAAAAGAAGCAGCTGAAGCCCTCCCTCTGAGCGAGTCATCAGTCAGTAAAGATAACCACATTAGAAAAAAACATTCGTATTCAAGCAAACTCGAGGCTGCTTCAAAGATATTGCACTCGAACCGTCCATTTTGATCGGGATGAAACTCAAAGATAGGCGCATAGTCTACTCTGTTAAAAGAGCGCGCGCTAAGTCCCAAATGTCCGTCTGTTCGCCATAAAGTATTATTGTAAAAAGGGGAATTAAATGAAGTTGCAGCTAGAGCTGGTGCATAAAAGTACACTTTTTGGTAAATCTCACTCCAAAACTTTTCGGTTAAAAATGAATTCGGGATTTTAATATTAATATCCGGCCCGTACGTAACCATAGCTTTTTGGGCCCATTCCCACTGAGGAGGGGTCCGGTGATTTTGAGGTCCAGAGAACGTCGTTTCTCTGGGATGGTGGGAAATGGAACACATTAGATAATTTTCCTTCAATAGGGCCATTGAAAGACGCTTAAAAAGTTTTGAGAATTGAGTTACGGTCTCCTGAATAGAAGAACAAACCGAGGTTCGAATTTCGATTCCTTTTGGGAGAATAGAAACTGGTTGAGTTACATTATTATAGCAATGATATCCTTCAACCAAATAATGGCTCAATTTATCATGCGGGGGATGCGGCTTTAGCCCAAGCATTGAAATATCTCTGTTAGGCAAACCCAAAAAGATTCCATTTAATTTTTCAAATGCCAATTCCTGGTACCACAACGGCCGAAAAGTTTCAGCATCAAGCAGAAGAAATTCGGTTTCGAGTCCAAACATGAAATCTTCAGAAGGAATCATAATGCAGCAGTCCTTCTAAATGACAGTAATAGCCAAACGCCGCTTATCCAAAGCCCCAAAAGAAGAAACGATACCGGTAAAAAAAGAAAATACTTTATTGCAGAACCAAAATATTCGCCGGAGTGCAGTGAAAGAACAAGCGTCGAGTATTTCGGGCCGTGGTTTAAAAGTTTTAGAGGGTTTATGCTCAACTGGTACTCAAAGTATTTTTTTGTTCTAACTCGGATTAAATTTTTATGAGGTCTAATATCTATTTGGTTAATATCTGTATGTAAAATGGGTGCTTTAGGCAGAGAAAGGTTGATGGTTTCTAAGAGCTTTGTTTCATCGACAACAAAGACTGGAGTGCTGATCACTGGCGGCTGGTCAGGTAGAGTGGGTTGGAGCCAAGGGATATGGTTCCTAAGTTGAAGGATAAGTCCCGAAACGAATAGAAACAGTCCAGGTATTGCAAGGACTCCGCCTAGCCAGCGGTGGTATTTTCGAAGTAATAACTTAGAAGAAAAAACTCGCATATTTCGTTCTTAACAAAAATGAAAATGAGAATCAATATCAAAATAGAAAGGCTGGGATTTATCGCAAATAGGCTGGCAAGTCTCTTGCACGCCAGTTAATGGCTTTTTTATTCTCCGAGGGGAACTAAGAAAGGGGGGGCTTTGGAAATACCAATGTTGAATTCGGTTGTTCAAACTGGCCATAAAAAAATTAAGGTTCTTTTCTCCCATGAAAATAAACGAATTCACTCTGCCTTAGTTCCAGTTTTGAGTGATTTTTTAAGTCATGAACTAGGGGAAGAGGTCGAGGTGGTTTCTAGATATACAGCCTGGGAAACACTCTACGCTGCCACCGATAATGTCTTTGATTTGGTTATCTTAGCCGACAATTACCGAGCCGAGGATTTAAATGCGACAGAGCTAGTGAGGCAAATAAAAAAGTTGGATCAGAGCATTGCTGTCGTCCAATTTTCTTCGCAGGATCAAACCAAGACAAAACTATCTGATGGCTATTTGAAACTTCCGAAGACTAGACAAGAATTAAGATCGTTGACCCATTTCTTTCGAGGAGCTCAAGATTTAAGAAAACGCAGTAAAAGTGCCAAATTTGGCTAGTTTTAGACGAAAAATGTCCGTTGGGGTTGGGGGGCGAAAAACATATGTGGCGTTTATTTTTCATCATTTCACTATTTCTGTTCTGTCACCCATTTTTGATGGCTGATGATAAAACTGTGGGTACGCACAGTTTAGCCGATGTCTTTTGCACAGTTGTTGTTGAGAAAACACAAAAACCCGATCCCTACAAAGATTTGGATATGATTTGGGGTGATCTCGAGAAACACTTACAGATGGGAATCCTATTTTCTTCAATTTCAACTGCTGAACAGGTAGAGAGGGAGTTTGAGAAAGTGAGAACAACTCCCGCCTTCAAGAATTGTCTAGATCAAAATAAAAAAGACTTTGACTTGGGAGAGTTTATTTTATTTGGAAGAAAAGTAGCCCGAGAGGCTCTCAAAGCCTATCAAATGAATCAAAAACCCGAACTAATTTCTATTTCCTTTCCCCTTGTGGAGAATATCGATGGCTTAAATGACATCAGCGTTGAATTGGGTATTCCCACGACGCAAAATCATAGTGTCGAGGTCATTGAGGCCGTGATTCACCGTGAAAGAAAGTACACCGATTTATGGAATGAGTTCATTAAAGGGCTTAAGAGTAAGATCTAAGGCTTTAATTAAACTCTATCGCGTTTCGGGACAAAATGTTTTTTTAAGGTCATAGGCGCTGTGGATTTCGTTGGAGTCGAGAAGACTTATTAAAAGAACAAAACACACCGAGAACTAAATCAGCATTTAATCCGATAGCTTTGCGTTGCGTTAAATTATTACACAAAACACAACTTTGTTCTTTTACTTAAATTCTCAAATATTCCGATAACTAAAGTGAAGTTATTTCACAACTTCTTTGGGGTGAATCATGAGACTAAGTTTAATGACGCTTTGGTTTTTGGCCGTGGTTGGTGTGTGTTTTGACAAAAGTTTGGCTGGCAACACATCGAATAGTCCAGAAAACGTAGAATCTGAAAGTCCAAGTTTGGTTGACAACTCCGAAGACGAAGCGAGTGACCTTAATTATATCAAAGCCAAAAAGAGTATTTACGAACAACGTTGGAACGAAGCCGTTTCCTATCTTGAAAAAGCTATTAAAAAAGATCCCAAGAGTGCACATCTCAATAATGAAATCGCAAAAGCCTATGTGATGGCGGGGGATATAGAAAAAGCTGTAGTAGCAGCAAGAATTGCAGTGGAAAAGGAACCAAAATCGATTGAATACCAATTTAGCTTAGCCGAAGTTCTAACTTCAGCTAAAAATTTCCTTGAAGCCAAAAAGACTTATATGAAAGTACTAGAGTTAGATCCCGCTCATCAAAGAGCTGGGATCTTAGTGGCTATGCTCGATTCCGAGATGGGGGACGATAACAAAGCCATTGATGGGTTGACTAAATTAATACGAGAAAATCCCGACAATTCCATCGCACTTTTTTATCGAGCTAGAATATTTATTGAAAAAAACAGGTTGGAAGAAGCTAAAGCCGATTTGGAGAAGTGTTTGCAGCAACGACCCTCCTTTGTCGAAGCAGGAACTGCGTTGGGATTGATTCTCGAAAAAAATAATGAATTGGATGAAGCTATCCAGGTCTACTCGAAAATTCAAGGACAGGGTCTTTTTAAGAAACGGCTTGGTTTTCTCCACCTTCAAAAGAATCAACTCAATGAGGCTCTTGAGGCCCTTTCGGAATATGAAGAGAGTCAGCCTGATGATTATACTGCCCGAGTTAAAGTGGGACTCCTTCACTTTGAGTTAAAAAATTATGAAAAGGCTAAAGAGAAATTCCAAAAAATTCTAAAAGAGCAGCCGGGTTCGGACAATGTTGCTTTCTATTTAGGGTGGGTTTATCAGGCACAAAAGCAGTGGAACCTCGCTCTAGGTGAGTTTAAAAAAATTAATAAAGATTCAACTCTCTATCAAGAAGCGATGCTTCGAGTGGGATATATTTATAAAGAGACTCAAAGATTTAAAGAGGGCTTAGCTTTCAGTGACCAACTCATTAAAAAGCACAAAGAAGTCGCTGAGTTTTACGATCTTAAGGCATCTATTTATGAGAGCCAAAAGCAGTATAAAAAGGCTCTAGACGTCATCGAGCAAGGATTAAAGCAAGTCAAAAACGATGAAAGATTGCTTTATTTTCAGGGGGCAATTTTAGACAAGGTTGGAAAGTCAGCTGAAGCTTTGAGTATTATGAAAAAGCTGGTTGAAATTCAAGGGGACAATGCCCATGCGCTAAATTTCATTGCTTATTACTATGCCGAAAGAGGAGAGAATTTAGCAGAAGCCGAGGAGAAAGCTGCTAAAGCTCTGACATTAAGACCCAATGATGGGTATATTACAGATACATTGGCTTGGGTGAAGTTTAAAAAAGGGGAAGTTACTGAGGCTTTAGAAAAGCTAAAAATAGCTTCAGAATTAATTCCTGACGAAGCGATCGTTTATGAACACTTAGGCGATGTCTACATGGCAAAACAGGAAAAAACCAAAGCTGTTGAGGCGTACAAAAAAGCTGCCGGTCTCGCCAAAGATAAAGACAAGGAAATGGTAAAAAAGGTGGAGAGTAAAGTCGCTGCCATAGAGTCTCCAAATCGACCTTTACCTAAACAAGAAATTAGAGTGCCCTCAACCGAAGAAAGTAAATCTCAGTAGCTAATGAATTAAATAACCGCTGATGCTGCTGATAAGAATTCCGATAATGAAAGAGATGAGACGTTGGAGTTTCTCGCCATCGGTTCGATGGATTTCCGGAAGTAAGTCGCAGGCACCGATATAGATAAATGTTCCAGCGGAGACTGAAAGTAGAGTGCCGGCGGCATTTTGATAGTCCTTAGATTGTAAAAGACAATAAGCTAGAAAGATACCAATCGGACCGGATAGAGCCACTCCAGTCACAAACCCCAAAATTTGTCCGTTTTTTTTGCCTGACATTTTTAAAATCGAGGTCAGAGCAATTCCCGCGGGAGCTTTGTGTGAAAGGATCGCTATAAGAACTAAAATCCCTAAATTCGCGACTAACTGACTTGAAGCTAAGGCAAACCCTTCGATCAAACCATGAATCGTGAGTCCCATAAAAGCTGTCAATCCAACGGTATGATAATGGCAGTCGTGCTCTTCATACGCATGAACCATAATAAAGCGTTCCAAAACCAGAAGTAGACAAAATCCAAAAAGGAGCCAAATGCCAAAGCTATTAGGGGTCAATTTGAAGGCTTCCGGAATCATGTGAAGAAAAGCCATCGAAAGTAATAACCCGGCCCCAAAACTAATATAGAGCTTCAAATGGTTTTCATGTTTAGGTTTTATCCAAAGGGGCAGAATCCCACCGGTAAAAGCAGTTGAAAAAATTAATAGAGCGCAAAGAAAAAGTGAAAGAGTCATGATTTCGCAACCGGTTGATTTAAAGGAGTTAAGAGGTCAAAATTAAAGCTCTCTGAAAATAAAAGCTTAGAAACGGGGTCCTGTGTGATCGGCGGATTTAAAAACAGGGGAGTCATGCTCAAAGACGCATGAAATACTTTTCTCTGGGCTGTGGCCTCCATTTTTCTTAAAGCCTCAGCCAATTCTGCGGGCAAACGACTGACTTTAGTTGATTCCAAATTTAAGTTCTTGTGACGACGAATACTCAAAAGCAAATAGCGCGGAATCATGGCTAAAGGCAAAAAAACCATTTGGCCTACCAGCCAGCCTAAGGAGTACTTTGATCTGACGGTATTTGGACGTTGAGTTTTCTTTGTGAAAGAGAGGAGTTCTAGAACAAACAAAAGGCGGCTTAACCAGGTGGCTAAGAGAGTGTCTCCGTACCAAATAGCTGTGAGCTGTCGGGCTAAAAGAGCTGATAATTCCTTACGACTCATGTGGTTCAGTAATCCCTGAGAGAGTATGATGTGGCTATCGGATTTGCGAAATCCGTAAGAGCCTATCGTTAGAGCCTCTGTTTTTAGAAGTTTCAAAGAAAGTGGGGGAAGAGAAAGCCTCCGACTTAATTCCAGAACCGAATGGTGTAATTCGGGATTTTCAGCATACGTTAGCGGGGTTAGGTTAAGTTTGCTTTCGATAGCCCTCTTTGCGCCAAAAAACAGGAAAAAAAGAAAAGCCAAAGATAAAACTACACCTACGATGAGACCAAAGTAAGAACCAAGAATAGTGATCGGAAAAGTAAACAATATGAAAATGTAGAGAGCAAACAATCCCCAAGAGAACCAGATGTTGTTAAGAGGTTTCAAAAAATTCAGTTTCAAAAACAAAGGGTACCTCAAGTTTTTCGGCATAATTTGACGCTTGGCTCAATTCTATAGTTTTAGCATTAGGGGGTTCCTATGGGCAATAATAATGGTAAACTATCATCTTTAATTTGAAGAAGGTTACCTATGTTAATAGATCTCTCTGCCGAACCGGCCCCAATTCAGTTTACCGCGGAGCCTTTAACTGAGAAAAAATTATCGGATTTCAAAAGAGCCATTCGTGCGGGATATGCCTCGATAGTGGCCCCCTCTTACGGAACGACTTTCCGTAAAGGGGAGTTCGATCTGTTGGACACTTTAAAAGTTGACTTGAAAAAACTTCTGCATACTGATCAGAATTATGAATATTTTGCCCCTTTTCAAATCGGAGATATTCCCGAAGTTGAGACCAAATTCGTTACAGCAAAAGAACGACGGGGCATGGTGTTTGTTTATTTAGAAACACGAGTTACGGTAGAGGGGGAGCTTAAATTAAAAAGTATCTCTTCTTTTGTTCTTAGAGAAAACAATAAAGGGTAGAAAAGTGACTTTTGAACCAAATGAACTATTAAAATCTTTGGAAAAACCACCCATTACAAAAGAACAGTTGCGTGACTACGCTCGAGCTTCGGGGGATAACAACCCCATTCATTTAGATGACACTTTTGCTAAGTCGGCCGGTTTCCCTTCTGTAATTGCTCATGGAATGTTGTCGATGGCCTTCATGGGTGACTTGATCGATTTCAATTTTCCACCCTCTCAATATAGGCTCAAACAGTTTAGTTGTAGGTTTAAGAAAGTGACTTTTCCGGGTGATGTGATTACTTCAAAAGGGAAAGTAAAGTCGATTGATTCAGAGGGGAAAATAACCCTGACTCTTTGGGCAGAAAATCAAACAGGAGAACACACCGTGGAAGGGGAAGCAGTCGTCATTCGTGCCTAAAGTTGCACAAAATTGTTCATCGTGATAACTCCCGTAAACGAGGGAGTAACATGAAAAAGCAACAGTCCCGTTCTTATTTAAGATTAGTGACAGAAGCCGACCGTGCTTTGTATGAAGGGCCCATCACTCGGATGGGGTTATGGTACCGATACCCCGCAGTGAACTATAAAAAAAAGGTCAGAGTTGTCGTTTCCCAATGGGTCTTGTTACGGGCTTTAATTTATTGGGGTTTTCAAGTTTAGTATGAATTTAGATCTGATTTTAAAACTGCCTAAACCAGCGCGATACTTTCCTTTGGATAAAGGGATTTACGAAGTCGCTCCCAATTTAAGAAGTTTTGGAACAGATTTTGGAAATGGCTCCCAAGACCAAAAAGTGTTTCAATTGGATTCGGCCTTTCCAAATTATCGAAAGAACAAATTGCAGTGTCGTCAAGAGAGACTCACAAAATATGTTTTAACCCATAACCTCTCCAAAAAAGTCGAGTTGGGGGTTCATGAGTTTGTTGTTAATCGACTTGTGTTTGATTGCCCCGATTTTTTTACCTTTGAGAAAAAAGATAACCTTCAAATTTTGCATTGCTCTTTAACTGGAGAATCGATTGTCTTTGATTCTTCTTGGAATTGGATTGATGTTAAAGGAAGCGAGATCGTGCCGTCCTACATGTCCGGATTGGATGCTCTTTGTTGTCAGTTTCAAGAAGATGTAGCGGTTACTTCTAGAGATGAAAGTGAAAGAGAAGGGTGGTTATCAGCTCTGCACTTGTGTAGCCCTAGCCATTGGGCTCCCGAAAGTAAAATTGGAAGAAATTATTCGACTGTTCACGCCCCTATTGCAGGTTCTGATAAAATGAATCGAATTGCTTCTCAGTTGGTGGATGGTGCGATACGCAAAGGTCCCTATGTGAGATTTGTCTGGGGATTTGGAACCGATGAGAGGCTTAATCATCATCCAGAACCCGCGCCTGGGTGCGATCCGGCAGTTTGGAAGGGAAGAAGTTTTCAGAAAGAGTCTAAAGAATCTCCGTTTATTTTGCGCCTCGAACGACAATTGCTTTATGGGTTACCGCATTTGGATGCTTATTTCTTTGGAATCCATGTGTATTTCATTGATGGAAAAGAGATTAGGGCCAATGCAAGAGAGAGAGAGTTGCTTCGTTCGGCTCTTTTGTCGATGACGCCTGAGAGCTTGGAATACAAAGGTTTAAAGGACTGTCTTCCAGATGTTCTCTCCTGGTTTGAACAGTGCTCTACATAACTGCTCCCTTTGAGTGGGCTTTTTAAAAGGCTGGTCCGATATATTTTTCGCTAAATTGCAAAGACTTAGAGAGGACCAAGGTTATAAGATTTGATAAGTTTGCTTTAAAGTTTCATTTGATAATTCACCTCATCGTCAAACGGCCGATAAATTTCGCGCCTTAAACCAACTTCATGGCCGTTTGAACCTTTTAAAAAACCCACTCAAAGGGTGCAGGTATTTGCTCTACGTGAGTTCTTTTAAGACTTTTATCACTGCTTCAATATAAGTCTTGTGTTCTAACGGCAAAAGTCGTTGGCTTAAGGTTTCCACTGTGTCTCCTGGAAGAATGGGGCATTGGGTTTGTAAAATAGTTTCCCCTTCATCTAGCCCTTCAGTCACCCAGTGAACAGTACAGCCGGTCATTGAGTCCCCACTTTCCAACGCTTGTCTTTGGGCATGCAATCCTCGAAATTTTGGGAGGAGGGAGGGATGGATATTGATGATTTTTCTTGGAAAGGCCTCAACCATCTTTCTTCCTAAAACCAGCATATACCCAGCTAAAAGAATAAGATCAGGTTTAAGTCCTAAGGAGGTTTCTAAGAGTTTCGCTTCATAGGAATCCCGGTCAAACCCGTTGTCTGTTCGATAGTCTTTTGAGTTAATAACGTGTGTAGCAATATTGCGAGAACTTGCTTCCACCAGAGCAGGGGCATCTTTACGGTTGCAAACTAAGGCTATGATTTCGGCGTTGGGAAGTTGTTTGTTTTGAATGGCATCGGCAAGAGCGCAAAAATTACTTCCCCTTCCAGACGCAAAAAGAACGATCCGTTTTTTTACTCCCATACTATTTGAGGTTCACTATCCTTATGGCTGGAGGTTGAAACTTCGATACTGCCGATGATTTGCGCACGCAATCCTGTTTGTTCGAGAGATGTTAAAATGGGGATGGCCTCTTGCTGTTCGCATGCGGCAATCATTCCAACTCCACAATTGAAAGTCTCAAGCATTTGGGTGGTTGATAATTGTGAAGCTGATTGAATCCATTGGAAAAGCGGAGTGAAAAATAGTTTGTCCCATCGGATTCGAGCTTCAGTTCCTCGAGGCATTATTCGAGGGAGGTTTCCATTGATTCCACCACCGGTGATGTGAGCTAGGCCGGTCAAGCGGTTTAGCATTGGTTTGAGATGTTTCACATAAATCGTTGTGGGTTTAAGAATCTCTTGAGCCCAAGTTTCTTTTGAGAAAGGGGTTTGGGCTTGAGGAACTATTTTTTCTCGCTCAATCAGCTTTCGAACCAGTGAGTAACCATTCGAGTGAAGCCCACTTGATTCAATCCCAAGCAGTAACTGGCCGGGCCGAACTTTGGATTCTCCGAGAACATTTTTTTTGTCGACAAGCCCGACACTAAATCCCGCCAAATCAAAATCTCGGTCGATGTAGAGGCCGGGCATCTCTGCAGTTTCGCCCCCGGCCAAAGAACACTCAGCCAACTCACACCCCAGTTGAATACTTTTTAAAAGAGTTAAAAGTTGAGAGAAATCTAATTTTCCACAGGCATAGTAGTCTAAAAAGAGAAGCGGCGCCGCGCCAATACAAAGAAGATCATTTACATTCATCGCCACGAGATCTTCTCCGAGGCGATCAATCCTTTGCCAATCCAGTGCAAGTTTGGATTTGGTTCCAACCCCGTCGCAGCAGCTTACCAGGAGTGGGTCTTCAAATCGAGAAAGTGTTTCCTTGAGGGAGAAACAAGAGGCGTAAGGGCCAATCCCTGATAAAAGTCTTGGATCTCTAGGTCGAGTTTTTAGAAAGTCGCCAAAACTTTCTATAATTTGATCGGCTTTTTGTGGGTCTACTCCACTTTTTTCGTAGGTTAATGAGCTCATTAAAGTTTTCTTTGTAGGTGTTTAGGGGTCACGCAGGTCCCACTAGCTTTCACTACAATGATCGGGTCCTTTAAAATACGGGCCGCACTGGGGGCTATTGAGGGTTCAGGTTCAATCACTTTTTTAGCCGTGAACACCATCTTTCGGGAAGTGTTTCCAATTTCAGTGATCTCCCCTTCAATCTCTAAATAGTCTCCTCCAAAAACCGGGGCTAGGAATTCTACGTTGTCATAAGCTCGAAACAGCCCTTCGTCCCCATCTAGGCGGATAAGGAGTTCGGTTGCCACATCTCCGAAATATTCCATAATTTTACTTCCTGAGACTAGGTTTCCCCCATAGTGGGCCTCACTGTTTGAGACTCTAATCCTTAAAGTAGCTTTCAAAGCTTTAACGGGCTTTGGAGTTTGGGTAGAAGTGTTGGATTTTTTTGTTTTTTGTGGCATTTTGGGGTTTCCTGTTAGGAGTTTAACCTTAGGGGTCCCGATATTAGCTGGAGGCCAAAAAACTGTCAAAGGCGGAGAGGAAAAACGGCTATTGCAGCAAGTTGTTAGAATTTCAAGGGTTTACGGGATATAGTGTTCGAAATTTTACTTGACTATAGGTGGCTACTTTTTTAGATTGCCGCCTTTGGAGAATTAACGATGCAGAACCAGATTTTGGAAAATATTAATAAAGCTCAAGAAAAAAAACGTCCCAACTTTAGAGTCGGAGACCGTGTGAATGTCTCTGTAAGACTTAAAGAAGGGGAAAAGGAAAGAGTGCAAGCTTTTAGAGGGCTTGTGATTTCCAAAACTCCAAAATCCGGAAAAGGGCCTAGTGCAAACTTTACCGTGCGTAAGATTTCTGAAGGGGTAGGGGTGGAGAGAATATTTCCTATCCACTCACCTTTCATTGAAAAAATCGAAATTGAGGCCTCAAGTGAAGTCCGCCGTTCCAGATTGTACTTCTTGCGTGAACTTAAAGGTAAAAAAGCTCGCTTAAAAGAAGCTGATCGATTTGGTGAAGAAATGGTGGCTGAAGAGGTCGCGCCTGCAGTGCAAGCTGTTGCTGAAACTTCGACCGAAACAGCTCCCAAGGCTTAATTAATCCGAATTTAAAATTTCATACCACTTGAATCCAAAATGGACATACGAAGCGCAGTGCTACGCCGAAGGCTATGAGTGTATTGCGGGGGTTGATGAAGTAGGGATGGGCTGTTTGGCCGGGCCGGTCGTTGCCGCAGCGGTGATTCTTAATCCCCAAGATCTTATTGACGGGATAGACGATTCAAAAAAACTGACCCCCAAAAAGCGTGAGTTCCTCAGCGAAGAGATTAAAAAACGTGCTTTAAGTTATTCAATAGCTCAAGCCAGTGTCGACGAAATTGATTCAATCAATATTTATCATGCTGCCAAACTGGCCATGAAAAGAGCGATTGAGGGATTGCAGATTTCCCCCGACTTTGTGCTAATGGATGGGCGAGGAACTTTAGAAATTGCAACCCCGCACTTAGCGATTGTGAAGGGAGACTCACACTCTCTCTCGATTGGAGCCGCATCGATTATTGCTAAAGTAACTCGAGATAGTTGGATGGAAGACTACGACTTGAAAATTCCTGGCTATGGATTTGCTAAACACAAAGGCTATGGAAGTGTTTTTCATAGACAGTGTTTAACTCAAAAAGGCCCTTCTAGTATTCACCGTAAGAGTTTCTCTTGGAGTCCGGTTTAATTTTAGAGGCGGGGCATTATTTTTTCATTTTCTGAGTTGATATTTTCCTTAATGTAATTGGTAACCCAAGCATTTCCTTTAGGAGTCATGTGAAAGTCGAAAAAAGAATCATAGAGTTTAGGAGATTTAAGTTTGAGTTCTTCGAGTGGTTCATAGGTATCCCAAACTAAAAGTGAAGTGTTTTTAAGGCAAGTGTTCAAAGTCAAAACTCTTTCCCGGGCTTCAGGTGCCGTTGCTTGAAAATACTGGAAAAGAATTGAGCATTTTAATTGGTTAGATTTACAAAGTTCATCGTATCTTTTTACCAAAAGGCAGGTAACTTCTTTTTCTTGATTGTGAGCTTTGATTTCCCCATGGCTATCAAGCCAGAATTGTGGTGAGAGCTTACTTAAAAGATAATGAGCGAGATAGCTGTAACCTAAGATGGCTTGATAAGGAGCTAGTTCCTTCTTGGTAGGAGGGACGGGGGTATTTCGCAACGACAGTTTATTATCTACGACCTCAAAGTAAGGTTTCTTTCCGTATTTTTGGCTCATAGTTACTTGATTTAGATTGTCAGGATGTATTCCTAAAATAACTCTTGAGGGATGGAGTTCGGCAAGCAATTGTTCTAAACGTAAAATGACTTGGTCAAATCCATAGGCAAACACTCCGCCATTTAATACTGGAATTTTGAGTTCTTTTTCTAAAAGTGCTGGCCACGTTTCATTGTCCGAGACTTGAGAACCGAAAACTGTGGAGGCCCCCACCGCCAAAATGGGTTGTGTTTTTTGATTGGAATTAATAGGACTCTCACCGTTTGAGCGAAGCCCTTTACTGAGAATGGTGAGGCTGGATTTTTCATTTCGAGTCTTATTTGTGAAAAGTTCCATTGGAATCCAACCTAAGATGGGATCGTGCTGTATCGGGAATTCCCAGCTCGCCAAATTCCAATTTTCTTCCACAAAATTTTTGAAGCTATATTTATGGTGCCTGACTCGCAGAGTTAATTCAGTGAGGCATGTTGTGAATAGGACAGTAAAAATTATTATTGTCGTGCTATAAACAAGCTCTTTTGATTTCATAAATTAATCACACCTTTAAAAGAGGTTAAAAATTGAATCGGATGAGTGCGTTTGCTAATATTATAACTGTATTCAAAATTTCTAAGTATGAAAAATCTTTCTAAAGTGAAAACTATTGGTTTGTCTGTGGTCTGTATTTTTATAGCGATTCCGCTCACTCTTTTATTTGTTGAGGGGGCGCTTCGATTAAAAAATCTTTCCATGAAAAATTATGAAATTGAGATGTGGAGGTATGCAAAAGAGTTAAAAACAATAAGCCCCAATCCTACTTTGGGACATGAGCACAAGCCTTCTAAAACTGCTACTTTACAATCGGTTGAGATCAGAACAAACGAGCTTGGATTGAGAGGCCCCAGTATTCAGCCTTCAAATGGATTACCCACGATATTATTTTTAGGAAGTTCGATTACGTTAGGTTGGGGGGTTTCCGAAGAGGATACTGTGACTTCTCAGACGGCCAAGCTGCTAAAAAAAGATGGGTTCGATTCTGTGGTATTAAATGCTGGAGTAGGAAATTACAATAGCCAGCGATACGTTAATTTGTTTCTTTTAAAATTAAAGCAGCTCCAACCTACTGATATAGTAGTTCACTTCTTTCTTCGAGATGCCGAAATTCTCGAGTCTGGCCAGGGCAATTGGTTTCTTAGAAATAGCCAGCTCGCGGTTACCTTATGGAATATCTACCAGCAGACACTCATGGCTAGAAAAGGGGTAACGGTTGAAAATAGATATCGAGCACTCTATAGCCCAAATCATCCGGGATATCAGCAAATGATTGATGCTCTTACAAGGTTAAGTAATTACGCTAGCGGACACAAAATAAGAACTTATTTGGCCATCACACCTGATGTACACAACCTGACTCAGTATCCCTTTTTGTTTATTCATGAGGAAATGAGTAAGGTCGCTCAGAATTTGGGGTACCATTATATAGATTTGTACCCAAATCTTAAAGGTCTGACCCCAGACAAGATCTGGTCAATGCCCGGAGATCCGCATCCTAATGCTCTAGGACATTTGAAGATGGCTGAAGCTATTGTTCCTGTTTTAGAGAAAGAAACTTTTAAAAACAAATCACTTAATCGAAAAGTAATTAATTAGAATGCTTTTTTGTGATCCAATATTCTTTCTGTTTTTTAGTGGATATTTTATTTGCCATCAGTTAATGCCAAGAAATTTAATGGTGTTTCTGGCGGTATTAGGAAGTATTCTGTTTTATGGGTATTGGAACCCGTTATATATTCCACTTCCATTGATAATGGTCATATTTAGTTACTGGGCCGCCCTTAAAATTAATGATGCAAATGAGAGCAAAACCAAACAAAAACTTCTTGCGGTTTTTTTAATTATTCTATTTTGCCCTCTAGTTTTTTATAAGTACCTTAACTTTTTTATTAATAATATTAGTTTTGTATTTCCTAGGCTTCATCTGAAAACGTTTTCACATTCTTTACCTCTTGGGATATCTTTTATTTCCTTCACTTTGGCAGCATATCTTATTGATATTTGTCGCGGTAGGTTCCGTGTCGAGAAAGATTTTGGCACTCTATTGGCTTCGGTTCTCTTTTTCCCCCATCTTATTGCCGGCCCGATTGTTCGACCCAGTCAACTCATTCCTCAGTTAAAAAGGTGGAACCCCTCTCTGAGCTCTAAGTTTAACTTTGGCGGACTATTATTTTCTGTTGGGCTTTTTAAGAAGTTGGTTTTTGCCGATTCGCTTGCTCCACTGGTTAATCAGGCCTATTCCCAATTGGGGAATTCAAGTTCTGTTTGGTCATGTCTCATGGCTTTTTACGGGTTCACTTTACAAATCTATTGCGATTTTAGTGGGTATACCGATATGGCACTAGGGTTGTCTTGGATCTTAGGAATCAGACTTCCAGGAAATTTTAAACGGCCCTATGTTTCTAAGTCTCTCATTGAATTTTGGAGGCGGTGGCATATCACACTATCTTTTTGGTTAAGGGATTATCTCTATATTTCAATGGGAGGAAATAGAGTCGGGTTTTTTGCTCAGATGAGAAATGTGATGATTACGATGCTTTTAGGTGGGCTTTGGCACGGGGCTAATTGGACTTTTGTCGCTTGGGGTGCTTTGCATGGATTGGGAATTATCGTAAACCATTTAGTCCCAAAACTGTGCCCTCGAATTAAGCTTCCTAGTATTCTTAGCTGGTTTCTAACTCTTCACTTCGTTGCTTTTGGATGGGTGTTCTTTAGGGCACCTGAATTTGGACAAGCTCTTTACGTTATCAAGGGGATTTTCTCGAAATCATGGGATCTTTCCTTATTTCCAAAGGAATATTTTTTCGCCAGCACGCTTTTGATACTTTTTGCGTTTACGCACAGATTTGACAGGCATGCATTTTATCGGTTGTGGTCAACGAGGATACCAAGAACTGTTCTCTATTTAGCGATACTGGTTATCATTCTCACTAGTTTTGTTCTTAGTTCCGGAAGCTCAGCTGAATTTATTTACTTCGATTTTTAAATCAGTTTTACATCGAGTTACAGGTCTTTTTTATTAATGTAACTTCTGTTTTTTGGGTAGCGTCAACTAACATTCGGAACTTTTCTTGCTAGTCCAAATGCAGTGATTCATTTTCACTCTAAAAAAACTAAAGAAGAAACAAACACTACCCAACGGCGAGGAGCCCTCTATGAAAAGTGCGCGATGGCATACTGTCGAAGAAAAGGGTTGAAAATTATTGCTAAAAACCTAAGGCTATTCCGGGGTGAAGTGGACTGCTTGGCCTGGGATGCAAAGAAAAATTATTTAGTTATTTTGGAGGTTAGAGGGAGATCTAGTTCCAAATATCGTCCTTCAAGGTTCATTTCTAAAAAAAAACTGGAGAAGTTAAAAAGCCTGGGTCGACTTTTGGTAGTTCAATATCGCTGTTCGGTTCGGATTTTTCTTTTGGAAGTAACTGGAGAGTTACCAAAAAGATACCTGCTCTGGGGGCTTGAGTACTTTCCTGAAAAACTCGGGTTAACATTAAGGGCATTTGAGGTTCTATAAAACGTTCTCTAAACCAAAAATAACGGGGAAGTCCTCACAGGCATAAAGTGACAAAATTTGTCCTGCTGATCATTGGTTATTCGGGTGTCGAAAGTAATGATTGACTGTTTTTCCTTGAAACAGGCTTGATAAAAGTTAGCACACCTTTTGCTTTATCGTTCAAAGCGAAAGGTGGGGCCCGATGGTGGCACGTAGTGGTTTACTTTTTATTATTGGTTTAATCCTAACCCAATCTGGGTTTGGTTGGATGCAAACCTCCGATGGGGATACGGTTTCTAAAATTGTGAATCAGTTATTCGGAACCGACCAAAAGCTCGGTGGAATTCCTGGTGATCCCAAAACCGTGATTAAGCTTGAAGAACAAGTGAAAACTCCGAAAAAAGTGACTGTAGGATTAAAGACCGAGATTCTAGGAATGGTGGAGGCCAATCTAACGACGGAAGTCGAATATAGTAGAAACTATGCAGTGACAACCTGGATCTTTTCAGAGGGAAAGAACGCCGATATCATTCGTCAAAACAGCGCTGGGGGATACTTTTTTGATCCCGGAGATCGGAGAACCGTGCGCTTGTGCTCCTTGAGTGCCTCGTTTATTTTGAGCAATTCTTATATTGGGAAGGTCTTTTTAGGGGTTAGTGGAGTAGATCTTTCCAGGCAGTATGCTGGTATCGAAGAGGTAATGCAAACATCCGAGTTGGTTGAAGTAAAACCAGGAGAAACTCCGGATGTTCATAAGAGAGCTTGTCAGGAATTTGCAGATAGAAAATACAGAGATGTAATGACTACCCTTCGAGGGCTTGCGGCCTCTAGAATTTACTGGGATAAGTTGAGCCAATGTAATCCAAGTGAAAAAATCACAAGTGCTTCTGTGTGTGGTGTATGGCACAGAACATTGTTTCCTAGTGTGACGGCTTGGACTCAGCCTGTGTGTGAGAAAAGGTCCGGTGAAAGAAATTATTTTTGTACCCTGCGTTCCATTAGAGGGGGGGCGTGTTCCTATAGAGATCCTGCGACCCAGAAGCGATTGACCTCTGGGATGTTTGAGTATCCCTGTGCTAGTGGATTGCAATGTACTGTGACCAAACCGGCCGGCTGGTTTAACTATGCGAAAGCTGAATGTCGAGTTAGTGTCGGTATCGAAGCGAATTATGGCACGAGCACAACGAATAGGGAACTAAGAACCCATTAAGCATTGGTGCGTTGTTTTTTTGATTTGGTTGGCTTTGCCTCAGGGAGATCGAAAGCTTTGAGGGCATCTTCGAGGGTTTGATAAACTCTGAAGGGATATTTGGCAGTTCTGTAAGCATTGAAAACTTTGTCGAACTCGGTTGAGACATGGATCATCTTCGGGGCTGGAGAAAGCGAAAGAACCTCTTTCATCGTAGTCATAAAATGGTTGATGCCGCTAGATCCTACAAATTTAAGGCTTTGAAGGTTGAAAATGAGCCGAGTGTCAGGCCGGTTTTTGAGCATATCGACACAGGTCTCTTTAAATTTTACTGTTGTTTCAAATTCAAGATGGCCTTCTAATTCTAAAACAACTACTTTACCGGTTTGTTTAGCTCGCATTATCATGTGAATTCCTTAAAGAAGAGGGAATGATTAAGATGACTTCTAAATTATACATCATTGCGACCCCTTTAGGTAATCTAGGAGATATAACGCTTAGGGCTATTGAGCTTTTCAAAACTTTAGATACTTTTTTTGCCGAAGATAGTCGTGAATTTCAAAAGCTTTTGATGGCCTTGCAGATTTCAACTGAGGGGAAAAAAATATTTTCCTATGCTTCCCATAATTTGAAGGAGGCTACGGAATTAGCGCTACAAATCTTACACGAAGGTAGGTCTTTAGGTTTAGTCACTGATCGAGGAACTCCTGCTATCTCAGATCCGGGGGCTCGATTGGTAAAACGTGCCCATGAGGAAAAAATTATTGTACTCCCTATTCCAGGGGCTTCGAGTGTGACTACTTTGATGTCGATCAGCGGACTGGAATCGACTGAATTTGAGTTTTGCGGATTTTTACCTTCACAGGATAAACAGCGCGTTGAGCTGTGGGAAAGGATCGCCAAACGAAATATACCAACCCTGTTTTTTGAATCTCCAAAACGAATTCAAGTCACAGTAGCTGAATTGCAAAGAGAGTTTCCTAACGGTGAATTATTCATTGGAAGAGAGATGACCAAGAAATTTGAAGAATATTATTGGGTAAACTTAAAACAAGTTAATCCCTCCGCTCTTTCGGAAATGGGAGAATATGCATTGATTTTAGTTCCTGGAAATATCAAAGTGGCTTCGGATTTGGAAAAAGAGGTCAGTCTTAGACTTGCGTCAGATAAAGACTGGGCCAAAGAGATGGCAAAACGGTATGGAGTGGCCTCCTCGGACATTTATAACGCATTGCAGAGAGTTAAGAAGAAGTAGAATTATATACCTGTACCCTTTGAGTAGGCTTTTTAAGAGGCTGGTCCGAACTATTTTTTCCTAAATTGCAAAGACTTATAGAGGATCAAGGTTAAAAGATTTGATAAGTTTTCTTGGAGTTTCATTTGATAATTCACCACATCGTCAAACGGCCAATAATTTGCGCGCCTTAAACCAATTTCATGGCCGTTTGAACCTCTTAAAAAGCCTACTCAAAGGGTACAGGTATTAGAATTATCAAGAAAACTTCATATTTTGCCGATTAAGTCTATGTGAAACGCATACTCTATAGTTTGGTCACCTTCACTTGCCTTATTCCTTCGGCGGAAGCACTTTCCACGGGGGCCATCATTCAAGTGGCTAGAAGGCTTAGAATGAGCAATGCTGAACCTTTACCCCCAAAAGATTATTTTATCGATTTAGGTGATCGAGACGGGATTAAAGTGGGGGATGTTGTTGAAGTATTTAGGCATGTTCCTGTTCCTAACCGAATGGCTTCCGGGGATTGGCATGTGATGAAGGTTAGCATTGGAGAGCTTAAAATTAGACAGGTTGGAGAGTCTACCAGCATTGCTAGGACTGAGAATGAAAGAGAGATTAACGCTCTTCCCGCTATGGATTATCAAAGTTTGATGCTTGGAGACCAAGTTGTTTTTAAAACGGGTTTGCCTTTTAAATGAGGGAATTTAAAATAGAGTTATTACATGCATCACACTTTGCTATTAAATGCCGGGTTTGAGCCGTTACGTGTGGTTTCTTGGCAACGAGCCTTTATTTTAATTTTTCAAGAAAAGGTTGAAATTCTTGAAGAGTATTCGACTTCAATTCACACAGTAAATTGTAGTTTTAAAATTCCCGCCGTAATTAGATTGCGCCGTTGGGTGAACTTAAAAAAATATTCTCCAGTGATACGTTTTTCTAGGGCCAATCTTTATGCGAGGGATGAGTATTGCTGTCAGTATTGTTATAAAACGTTTAACGATAAAGATCTCACTATGGATCATGTTTATCCTGCTGTTAAAGGTGGAAAAAAGACTTGGGAAAACATCGTTTCGGCCTGTGTGAAATGCAATCAAAGGAAAAGTGATAAGAGTCCTGAGGAAGTCGGGATGAAACTACTCAAAAAGCCTAGAATTCCTACTTGGTTACCTGGCTTTAATAATACTCTCCAAACGCGTTCAGCCCACTCCCTTTGGGAGCCGTATTTACGATTTATGGAAAAGGGCTTCTCCTTGGCTAGTAATTAAATTCTGTCGCGTTTTGCGATAGAACTTAGCTAGTTTTCATTTCCTTCGAAAACTCTATCTGAAAGACGTTTTGTCTGGGTGGCAAACTCACTGATAAAGGCACTATGGGAAGCACTGTTTAGTCGCTGATAAGCGATCGATAAAAGTTCTCTAAAGTACCAGCCCACGTCTCTTCCAGGCACCGGATATCTTCTCCAAACGTCGGAACCAAGAGATCTTAATTCGATATTGAGTGTCGTTAATTCGTGGAGTTCTTCGCATAGCACGACCAATAGAGATCGGTCGGGTAGGGCTTTTACTTTGTTCAAATAGGCTTTTTTAATTTGTGCCCATTCGTTGGAGAGAGTGGAAACTTCAGGGGGATCCTCAAAGGCCCTGACAAGATTTGCAATTTCCTTCCCAAATTGAGCTTCAATTTCTTTAGTTGAAATGTTTGCTGCAATAGTATCATGAAGAAGAGCTGCAGTAGCTTGGGCCTCATCGCCCCCATAAAACAACACGAGGGACGCAACTCCTAGCGGGTGATGCAGAAAGCTAGATTTACCGTTTTTCCACTTTTGGTCAAAGTGAATTTTTGCCGCCCACTCTAAAGCGGTCCCTAAGGCAGACTTTTTCATTTGAAAAAATGTTAAGCCGTAACAACTTTGGACAGCATCATTCGGATTTTTTCTTTGGACTGATTCCCTACGAGCTCATTCACCTTTTTTCCATCTTGGAAAAGAATCAAAGTAGGAATGCCACGTATGCCAAATTGACCGGGAACGGTTTGACAGTGATCTACATTGACTTTAGCAAAGCGAATTTTACCTTGAAATTCGTTGGCAAGTTCATCAATGACAGGTGCTAGAGCTCGACAGGGCATACACCATTCGGCCCAAAAATCGACAAGGATAGGAGTAGAATTTTTTTCCACTGTCTCGGAAAAGTTGTTGTCATCCAAATTTACGATATTTGCGTTAGCCATGGGGCCTCCTCCAAGCAAGCATTAAAGAATTTCATTATTGAGTGACTTAAACCCAAATTCAAGAAGTTTATATGACAAAAACCTATCGGGAACGGGTCATCCATTCCACTAAGTCGATTTTAGTCACTATTTTTTGGGGTTTCTTTTGGTTGTTAATGACGACGGCGCATGGTGTTCGAGTTAAAATGTCGTGAAGGGCATCCAAAGGAGTCGCTTCTTCTACGCAAGCAACGGAGCGATCCGTGATCATGTAAACATAACTATCGGCAGTAACTTGCTTAGTAGAAAGTACCTGAAGGATATAGTCTTCAGTCAGAATTCCTAGAAGCCAGCCATCCTGGGTAACAGGAATTTGCGAAATGCCTTTATCCTTCATGAGGGCTATAGCTTTGGAGATTTTTTCAGTGTGTTCTAAAGTAATGAGGCTGGTTCGATCCTGTTGCCGAATGAGTTCTGAGACCGTTCCATTGAGAGACGAAATGCTAGAGAATTTATTTTCCTTCATCCACTGATTATCGATGAATTTAGTCATATAATTTCTGACTCCATCCGGCAGAATAACGACACAGTTTTGGCCCTTCTTAAGAGAACCTGCCGCTTCAAGTGCCCCATACATGGCTGCGCCACACGAACCGCCGCACAGTAGCCCTTCTTCGCGAATCATTCGACGAGCTAGAATAAAAGACTCTCGGTCCGTGGTCTTAACCCATCGGGTTACCAAAGACCGATCTAAAACATCGGGAACGAAATCATACCCAATCCCTTCGACCTTATAAGGAGCAATTGAAGTTCCCCCACCAAGGATTGAGCCGACAGGGTCGACACCAATGATTTGAACGTTGGGGTTGTGCTCTTTCATTCTTTGAGCGACTCCTGTTATAGTTCCTCCTGTCCCAGCGGTCATAACGACCATATCAACGTTACCTTCAAGGTCTTTAATGATCTCCTCTGCCGTTGTTTCGAAATGGGCTTGAGGATTTGAAGGGTTGCCGTACTGGTCCAGAATATGAGCATTGGGTAATTCTTTTTGAAGTTTTTTTGCTACTCCGATGTGACTCTCTGGAGAATCCCAAGCGGCGGCTGTCGGAGTACGGATAATTTCAGCTCCGAGAGCCTCAAGAACCACTTGCTTTTCTCGACTCATTTTTTCGGGCATCGTAATGATAACTCGATATCCTTTGACGGCTCCGGCCAAAGCGATTCCGATTCCGGTATTTCCACTGGTGGGCTCTATTAAGGTATCTCCAGGTTTGATTCTTCCGGATTTCTCGGCATCTTGAACCATCCTCCAGCCGATTCGGTCTTTGACCGAGCCTCCGGGGTTCATGAATTCACATTTTGCGTACAAGTTACAATTGAGGTGGGAAGCTAAACGATTAATTTTCACAAGCGGTGTATTGCCGATAGCTCCTAAAATATTGTTGTGTCGCATAAAGACTCCTGATTTGAGGAGACACTACCAAAAATTGGGAGGCTAGGCAAAGGGGCCCTCTACAAATAATGATTTATTTTGATGGAAGGATGGGGAAGTTTTTAGGAAAGTCTCTAACGTCTCGCAATAATCCACCATCTCTAGGGTCTTTTCTTATCTGCTTGACCAGATCGGCATCAATCGGCTTCTCTTTAGAGTTGTCTCTCCATCGGTAAACCCTTACGAGAGCTTCATCCAGGGTTCTGTCAGGGTCCGATTCATAGTAGACCACAAACTTTCCGCGGCCGATATAAACGATATTACAGCCTTCATAGCCATTCTCTTCGGCCGATTTATCATCTGTGTTTTTGATCCATCCCCAATCACCCGGGACCCAATTGTCAGCGGGGACGGCAAAATGGCGATCGACTAAGGTTCCCTCAAGAACCATATCTTTTCGGCTTGAACCTTTAACCGTCATTTCCATATTGTTCAGAGGGCTAGGGGCAGTAATCCGATCTAAATGGTCACTCATATTTTTATCTGTTTTAACGTGTTTAAAGTAGTCCAGGATTCCTTGGGCCATTATTTTTTGACACGCTTTAGTGCAACCGATCTCGTAGTTAAATTGCCCGGCAAAAGCATCGGCAATAGCATCGCTGCTTTTAACATTGGGTTTTAGTGTCCAATCGGAATTCCAGAATTTAGGGTTGATTTTAGTCGATCCATCTTCAGGAAATTTCCACATCGCTCTAACGCCCCATCGAATGATGTTTTTTCGTATTTGAACGTGCTCCATGAACTTTTCAAATCGGCAATATGATTTGTCGAATTGAAAGAGTCGACCGTTTTGAAGCATGGAAGCGATAATCTCTTTTTCACTTGCGACTTCATAGTTCTGCTGATTTCCCTGACGGTCAGTAAATTTGTCCTGATCGGAGCGAATTTTAAATTCTGGACGATTGAAAAGATCGATAGTGCTTGTGTCTGTTGATGCTGTGTGCAGTCTCAGGTTGAATTGGGTTCCTTCTTTTGAAAGACGAGTGGTAACCAACCAGGGCGCAATCCAATCATATTCTTCGAAGAGTTTCTTAAAAGATTCTGTCAGCTTTTTATTTTCCGCTTCGCTACAATTAAATTGTATTCCCGAAAGGCTAGAACCATGCTCGACAGAAGGTCTAGGGACTTGGTTTTTTTTCTCTTTTTCAATCGTAGTGTGTAGATTGGTTTCAGCAATTAATTGTGCTGAAACAAGATAGAAGATGAGGGTGCTCAATTTCAATCGATGACTTTTCATTAATTAACCTTTGTCAAAACGCGGGGCCATAACCCTTTTAAGTTAACTGACGATCATGCAATCCAAATTCCAATCGTTGTTATCAAATTCACGCAGGGGTTTTCAAAAAAGAGTGACTAAAATTGTCGGTGGGTGTCTGGACTCTGATGGAATACGAGCTTCCTTCGCCGCCGTAGATAAAAGGGCGCGTTTTCGATGAAGTTCTAATTGAAATGAAACGGAAGAGGGTATGATAAAAGACAATTACTAATTATTTTATCACTGTGCTAAACTTAATTACCCGTTTTTGTCGCCTTCTAAAGGAAATCCCATGAAATTCGAATCTGCATCATTCCATGTGCATCAACCCCTTGAGAGTTCGTCTGAACCTGGATTTATGACTCCAGAGCAAATCAAAGGTTTTAAACCTCTAGCGTGGGTTGAGTCTAAAGACATGCCTCAGGCCGTGGCTCGGGCTCGAACTCGGATGGAAGTGGCGGGAGTTTGGGCTCCGAATCAAATTTTAGGTAGGCGTTACTCGATCGGATGTGTTGCGCTAGAAATTACACAACGCTGTAATTTGGATTGCACGCTTTGTTACCTCTCTGAACATTCCGAATCGGTCAAAGATATTCCGATGGAGGAGATCTTTCGACGCATTGATCAGATTAAGCTGCAATTTGGCCCCTCCAATGACATTCAAATTACGGGTGGGGATCCCACTTTACGCAAACGCTCAGAACTCATGGAGATCGTTCGTTACATTCGTAAGATCGGAATGCGTCCCACACTCATGACAAATGGCATTGCTGCGACGAGGGACATGTGTCAGGAGCTTGTGAAGAACGGTCTTAATGACATTGCTTTTCATGTGGACCTGACTCAAGAGCGCAAGGGCTATAAAACCGAAATGGAGCTCAACAAGTTTCGAAAAGACTATATTGAGCGAGTTCGGGGGCTTCCAATAGCTGTTATTTTTAATACCACCGTTTTCAAAGATAACTTTCACGAGATCCCAGACCTTATCCGATTTTTCAAAGCCAATACTGATGTGGTCGGAATGGCCTCTTTCCAACTCCAAGCCGATACGGGAAGAGGGGTGCTTAAAAAACGGGACCAAGTGATTTCGCTAGATTCTGTCGCAGAAAAAATCCAAGAGGGGGCCGGCACTAAGATCTCCTTCGATACCGCAAGAATTGGCCATCCTCGATGCCATAAATATGGATTAACTCTTGAGGCTAATGGAAAACTTTTCGATTTTTTTGATGATCCCACCCTTTTTAATATGCTCATCGAAAAAACAAGAACTCTAGAACTTGACCGAACCAATAAAGTTAGACTAGTGAAAAATATTTTCAAGTGGCTAATGCAAAACCCCGATTTTATCGCTCCGGCGCTTAAATTTGCTTTTCGTAAAATCATGGAAATGAAATGGGACCTTTTAAAAGCACGTAGGATGGGAAAACTCTCTTTCTTCATGCAAAACTTTATGGATGCTAGTTCTCTAGAATTGGATAGAATTCATGCTTGTTCTTTTATGGTTATGACCCCCCAAGGACCCATTTCGATGTGTATGCACAATGCCAAAAGGGATGACTATATTTTGCAACCCATTCAATTGAAGAGTGAACAGATGTGGAATCCACTCACTGGAAAAACTGAGGGTTGTTGCGGAAACGAAAAAAAATCGGAGTCGTTATGAAAAACTATCAAGATATTAAGTGGTCGAGATTAGCGTTTGTTTTTGGCTTTCTTTTAATTTCAAGTTGCGCCACTTTGGTTAGGATGCCGGAAGGGGGTAAGACTTTAAACCCTGAGCAGGCCGAAAAAGCCTGGGGAAGGGTGCTTAAAGAATTTGTGAATGAAAAAGGGGAAGTGAGTTTTAAAAAACTTTCACAAAAACGGGGCGATCTTGATGACTATGTGACTTATATTGCTAAAGTAGGCCCCAAAACTAAGCCTGCCCAATTTTCAAATCCATCGACTCTTCTCGCCCATTACTTAAACTCTTACAATGCACTCTCAATGTACAATATTTTAGATTCTGAGATTCCAGAATCCTTAAGTGGGTTAAAAAAAGTAAAATTCTTCTATTTTAAAAAGTTTGTGATCGATGGAGTAGAAATGTCGCTCTATGCCTATGAAAACGCCATCATCCGTAAAGTGGGAGAGGAGAGAGTCCACTTTGCTTTAAATTGTATGTCGAAAGGTTGTCCGAGACTTCCAAGAGTTCCATTTACGGGGAAAAACCTGGACAAAGAGCTCGCTGAACAGGCCCGATTCTTCTTCAGCGAAGAGAGAAATGTAAGAGTCGATGAAAAAGAAAAGAAAGTGTACCTCTCTGAAATTTTAGATTTCTTCCCAAAAGACTTCCTAGCCAAAGCTCCGAATCTGATTGCTTACGCCAATCGGCATCGCCCTAAAGCCAAGGCACTTCTCGAAACTTTTGAAGTCGATTTTATCTCTTACGATTGGAATGTGAATAACGCTGAAAGGAAAGCCGATGAGCACTAAATTTTCGACATTAGAGTCGGTCAAAAATTATTACGGCAAAGTTTTAAAGACCAACTCGGATCTTAAAACCTCGGCCTGTTGCTCGGTAGAGGCTCTTCCTGTAGGTGCTAGAGAAGTCATTAAGGAGATTCATCCTGAAGTAGTTGAGAAATTTTATGGTTGCGGAAGTCCCTTTCCTCCACTCCTAGAGGGACGAACGGTGCTTGATTTGGGCTGTGGGGCAGGACGAGATGTTTATCTAATGTCCAAACTGGTCGGCGAAAAGGGAAAAGTGATCGGAGTGGACATGACCAATGAACAATTGGAAGTAGCCAGACGTCATATCGATTACCACCGAACCCAATTTAAACACAAAGAATCTAACGTTCAGTTTCTTAAAGGCTATATCGAGGATCTTGAGTCGGCTGGAATTAAATCTAACTCGGTGGATTTAGTGGTTTCTAATTGTGTCACCAATCTCTCTCCCAACAAAGAGCGAGTTTTTTCTGAAATATTTAGAGTTTTAAAGCCAGGCGGTGAGCTTTATTTTAGCGATGTCTTTGCTAATAAAAGAATCCCAGAACCGCTGACGGAAGATCCAGTTCTTCTCGGAGAATGCTTGGGGGGAGCGATGTACAAAGAGGATTTTAGAAGGCTTCTCTCAAAACTTGGTTGCCAAGATTTCAGAGTTCTCTCTTCGGGGCCAGTGGATTTAGTGAGCCCTGAGGTTCAAAGAAAAATTGGGATGGTAAGTTTTGAGTCGATTACATTCCGAGCTTTTAAATTAGACCTCGAAGACCGCTGCGAAGATTACGGTCAAGTGGCTTATTACCAGGGAACTATTGAAGGCTATCCCCACTCTTTTAAGTTAGATGATCATCATCTTTTCCATACCGGACAACCGATGCTTGTGTGTGGAAATACGGCCGATATGGTCTCAAAAACTTGGTACAAAAATCATTTTAAAGTGGTGGGGGATAAAACAACCCATCAAGGAATTTTTAACTGCGCTCCGAATCCATCAGCGACTAAAAGTAGTGAGGGTTCGACGGGCGCTTGTTGTTAGAATCTCATCAGACCCGGTATGAAAATTCTCTTTCTTTGCGTAGCCAACTCTTCAAGAAGCCAAATGGCTGAGGGGTTGGCTCGTTCTTTTTTGGGGAAGGGGGCCTTGATTCAAAGTGCAGGTTCCAACCCTACTCAAGTGAATCCCTATGCGGTGAAAGCGATGAAAGAAGTCGGAATAGATATGGCTTCTCACAGAGCCAAATCGGTCGATGAGATCCAGCCTAAAAGTGTCGATTTAGTCATCACTCTCTGTGCAGAAGAGGTTTGCCCTGCAGGCTTTGCGGATAAGCCAAGACTCCATTGGGGACTTCCCGACCCCGCAGCAGTCGAAGGATCTGAGACTGAGAAGCTAGCTGCTTTTCGTCAAGTGAGAGAGCAGATTAAAAAAAAACTGGAGGATTTTAAATTGTCTAAAATTGATTAATTTAAAATAGTTGATTAATTTAATCTCTCAGAAGCGTCCCAAACATAGCGGAACAGGAGTCCCCCAGTGAAAGTAAACTTAAAGCTCATCATTTGGCTTTTGTGGTTGGCAAATTTGTCATCGGTGACATTGGGGCAAGTCACACTGATTAAAGAACTGGTTATTTCCGGTAAAACAAAAGACAAATCTAACGATAAAGGCTTTTTGGAAAATGGTACTCCAGCAAACCAATTGGGCGGACCTTCGGGGATGGTTTGGACAGGAAAAGGGTTGAACTATCTTTGGCTTTCCGACCGCGGCCCAAAGAATGGTGAAACGAGCCACACTCCACGATTTCACGTTGTTAACCTTGATAAGATGAAGTCCCCCGATTTCAAATTTAAGATTCAAGAGACTGTGAAACTAAAGCGAGCTGACGGTGTTCCTCTCACGGGTAACGGAAAGGCCTTTGATCAAAGTAATCCTAAGAACTCTTTGCGAATGGATCCTGAGGGTATCACTTTGTGGAATAATAAAATTGTTATCTCTGAGGAATATGGCCCAAATATTCGCGTCTTTGATGATTCAGGGAAGGCATTAGCCGACTGGTCTATCCCGGAACATTTTCATGTGGCCAGCCCTAGCGCCGACGAGTCTGAAGAGATGGCTAAAAATAAATCGGGACGTCAGCCCAATGCAGGGTTCGAAGGGGTTACCATCGATGGCCATGGAGGGATCCTAGCGATATTGCAGCGGCCTTTATTACAAGATGGCGGATTAGACTCGGCCGGTAAGAAGGTGGGAACCAATATACGGATGTTAAATTTATGTGGCCCCGACTGCAAACCTCGCGAGCTTGTGTATACACTAGATGACAAGGCTAATGGTGTCAGTGAGATTTGTTATATGGAGGGGTCGAAATTTTTAGCCATTGAGAGGGATGGAAAAGAAGGCAAGTTTAAAAAAATAATGCTCTTTGATACCGACGGCGCAAGTGATGTTTCAAATATTGAACGATTACCCTCAACAGGTCTTCCCCAGGGAGTTGTCCCCGTTCGAAAGAAAGTGTTGATTGACCTTCTTAATCCGAAGCTGGGTCTTGCCGGTAAGAATTTTCCTGAAAAAATTGAAGGGCTGGCAACAGGTCCGGATACCGAACAAGGACAAAAAACAATTTTCGTCGCTTCAGACAACGATTTTGAGGCCAATAAGTCGATACACGTTTGGTTGTTTTCGGTTTCGTCAGATGAAATGTGGTCTGGTAAGCTTCATTAGTTGAATTGTTTCTAAGATTTTGAAACAATATTGACGTCAACGGTTAAACATCTTGGGTGATAGCACTATGTTGAAGATCTTTTGTCAAATTTCTTTGCTGATGTTGGTTTTATGTTTGCGCCTTCGTGGGAGCGAAAATCCTTTTACTATTTTAGATGAAAAATCTCCAAACTTTCCTATGGGACAACAAACTCGTCGGGGGTTATTGATTAAGGTTCCCGATCATCCCGATATGAGTATCAGCCTTGGGGCTCGTTTGCAGGGAAGCGTCGAGGCCAAAGAGGGTACGGGTGCTTGGGTGGGTGATTTTTACGCTAGACGAATTCGATTGGAGTTTGGTGCAAACCTTTCTCGGCAGATTTTTTACTACATGGATTTCCGAAACGACCAAGCCAATAAAGACGAAACCGGCGAGGGAAATACAGTCATCGGAAATACTTATTTTCAGGTGAAAGAGCTTTTTGGTTTACCTTATCTTAACTTTCAGGGCTTTCGGGGTAAGATCGATGTTTCAAGAATTACGACCGCAAGCTCTGGTCAACAACTTTACTACGATAGACCTCTTATTGCCCTATCTGCTCAGCAATATGCGAGTCTCAATCGACGAGCTCCAAATTTTCAACTGTTTGGAAGCTATGAGGGGAAAATCCGCTATCAAGTCGCGGTCGGGGATGGTGTGACAAGTAGCAGTTTTTTCGATGCCCGGGGAGTTGCAGCAATTTCAATCACTCGTCAGGATCCCATGTTTGGTGGAAAAATTGTGCTTTCCCCAATTCCTGGTTGGGAAGAAAAAGATCGCACGATGACCTATTTCGGTCGGGGGCACCATGCTGCTATCGGAGTGGGATACTTTCGTAACAATGCTATTTTATTTACACCCAAAACTGGTGCTGGTGTCACCCGAACCGATAGAAGCCTTCTTAATATTGAAAGTTCTTTCGCTTGGGGGCCTCTTTTTCTCTGTGCAGAATATTTTAAGTTCAATGGCATGATAGAAAACTATAACGCAAGCACTGTGAATTCTGGAAGTTCAGATGGGTGGTACGTTACCGGCGAGTATGTATTGCCCGACTTTTATTATTTAGCGCCATTTTTTAAATATGAACGATGGAATCGATTTCGAGAAGCAGCTGGATATTTCGTGGAATCCTATGCAGCCGGAGCAAACCTCTATCTCATGGGTAATAGTTTTCGGGTGGGGCTTGTGGGGCAGCGGGACCACTTAGAAGCTAATGTAGGTGGGAGGACTGAAACTGTCGTGAAAATGATTAGCCAGGTTCACTTTTAAATCTTTTAAGGAGAAATTGCTGTGAAATCCATTTTAATGTTTTTATTAATCTTTCAAGCGCTTGCTTTGGGGTCTGCCCAAGACAAAGTGACTTTAACAGGTTCGAGCACAATAGCACCGATGGTCTCTGATTTCGGGAAAGCCTTCGAAGCAAATCATCCTGGAATTCGTATCGATGTGCAAAGTGGAGGATCGGGTCGCGGGATAACCGATGCAAGACAGGGGCTTGCCGATTTGGGGATGGTTTCGAGATCTGCAAAAGACGATGAAAAAGATTTAAAGTTTTTTACTATCGCACTTGATGGGGTTTGTATCATTTTAAATAAAGCCAATAAATTAGAGTCTCTCTCAGAACAACAAGTGATTGATATTTACACTGGGAAAATCACAAACTGGAAAGAAATTGGCGGAAAGGATGCTAAAATAACTGTGGTAAATAAAGCTGAGGGGCGCTCGACGCTCGAGCTATTCACTCATCACTTTAAACTCAAGAACTCGGAGATTAAGGCTTCTGTAGTGATTGGAGATAACCAACAAGGAATCAAAACTGTGGCCGGCAACCCCAATGCGATAGGGTATGTTTCTGTTGGGAGTGCTGAATATGACTCTAAACATGGAGTTAAAATTAAGTTACTTCCTATGAAGGGGGTTTTAGCCTCGACCGAAAATATTTTAAATCGAACCTTTCCTCTCTCTCGGCCGCTGAATCTCGTCGCTAAGTCTGAGCCCGAAGGTGTTGTGAAGGAGTTCTTGCAGTTTGTTCTTTCAAAGGATGCGAATGCCATTATTAAAGACCAATTCTTCGTCCCTCTGGCAAAGTGATAGACTCCTTGCTGTGACCCTCAAGAGCTGTGGAGTTGCCACCGGGCTTATCGTTTTTTTAATTATTGGATTTTTAATTGCAGAAGCTATTCCAGTTCTTAAAACTACCGGCATTAGTCGCTTTTTTACAGATCCGGGATGGTACCCTAGTTCCAATCAATTCAATTTAACTCCTATGCTTTGGGGCAGTCTGTACGCCATGGTAGGCTCCGTTTTGTTGGCTACTCCCCTTGGGATCTTTTCAGCAGTTTTTTGTCATTATTATGCCCCGCCTTTAGTTGCAAAAATCTATCGAATGTTTATTCAGCTTCTTTCCGGAATTCCCTCAGTAGTTTATGGGTTCTGGGGGCTTGTTGTTTTAGTTCCCAAGATAAATGAAATCGCTCCGCCAGGAACTAGTTTACTAGCCGGAATCCTGATCTTAGCCATCATGATCTTGCCCACCATCATGTTGACTGCAGATGCGAGTTTATCCAATGTGCCCGCTCAATATTTGAGAGGGGCTGCGGCCTTGGGTCTTTCTCGCTCTGCTACCATTCGAGGCGTAGTATTTCCTGCAGCAAGATCAGGGCTATTTACCGGTGTTATTCTCGAGACGGGACGAGCGATTGGTGAAACGATGGCTATCCTGATGGTCTGCGGTAATATTGTTAAAACCCCCACCAGTCTTTTTGAACCGATGCGCACTTTGACCGCTAATATTGCGTTAGAAATGGCTTACGCGATGGGGAATCATCGTTCAGCGCTGTTTGTAAGTGGAGTTGTCTTAATGCTTTTTATCATTTCCCTAGTAGTCATTGCTGAAATTATCAGTTCGAAGGCAGTTTATGAATAAGAAACCCCAATTACAGGACCGCTTCTTAACTCTGCTGGTTTATGGGAGTGTAATTAGTGTCTCTTGGGTTCTGTTCTTAGTCCTTTTCGATATCTGTGTTACCGGCGGGGGAAGTTTAAATCTAGAGTTTTTATTTTCCGAACCGACTTCTGCGGGACGAACGGGAGGTATTGCTCCTATTTTGATGTCCACGCTTTTTATTTTGCTCATCACGATGATGGTCTCTCTTCCCTTAGGGTTAGGTTCGGCGATACTTTTGTCGGAGTTTTCTTCCGAAGAGAAATTATTTGGTCGCTTAGTTCGTAGAAGTTTAGATGTCTTGGCTGGAGTTCCGTCGATTTGTTTCGGTCTTTTCGGTAACGCATTTTTTTGCAAACGCCTGGGTTTAGGGTTCTCGATACTTTCCGGCGGACTTACTTTGGCCTGCATGGTTTTGCCGATCTTGATACGCTCGACAGAGGAGGGGTTTCGCTCTGTTCCTAAGGAATATCGACTCTCGGCTGCAGCGCTCGGGTTGTCTAGGATATCCACACTGTGGCATCTACTTTTGCCTGCGGCCATTCCTGGATTTTTAGTGGGGTTTGTTTTAGGAGTTGGACGTGCTTTAGCTGAAACTGCGGCTTTGATTTTTACTTCGGGCTATGTAGACCGATTTCCAAGAAGTCTGATGGACTCAGGCCGTGCTCTTTCGATACATATTTATGATCTCTCAATGAACATCTCAGGTGGAGATGAAAACGCCTATCGTTCTGCCTTTGTTTTGGTAGTATTACTCTTAGTCATAAACGTCAGCGCGAGTTGGGTTTCCGAACGATGGTTAAAAAGAAAGATTGTGCTTTCATGATCGAAAAAGATTTTAATACTCAAGCATTTGAATCTCGATCCCAGTGTTGCGATCCTCAAACACAAATTGAGACTCGCGATTTGACACTTTCTTACAAAGGAAAGCCGGCTTTTAAAAATATCAATCTGACAATCAATCGCGGGTGCATTACTGCCGTGGTCGGACCCTCTGGATGTGGTAAAACGAGCTTTCTAAATTGTCTAAATCGATTGAGCGACCTGATGCCTCATTGCGAAGTTTCTGGTGAGGTTTTGTTTGATTCAAAAAATATTCATGAGAAAAAATATGATGTGGGTTTGCTACGTCGTCGTGTGGGGATGATTTTTCAAAAACCTAATCCTTTTCCACTCTCTATAAAGAAAAACCTTCTCTTCCCTCTTAAAGAACATGGAGTGAGGGATCCTAAAGAAGCAGAGGCCATCATGGAACAGGTGCTGATGCATGTGGGCCTATGGAATGAAGTTAAGGACCGGTTAGATGCGGCGGCTCTTTCTTTATCCGGGGGACAACAGCAGAGGCTTTGTATTGCACGAGCCCTAGCTCTTAAGCCTGAAGTTTTGTTAATGGATGAGCCGTGCAGTGCGCTCGATCCGATTTCAGGCAGTAAAGTGGAAGGGCTTATTACGCAACTGCAAGGGGCTTACACTATTGTGATAGTGACTCACAATTTGGCGCAGGCAAAGCGAATCGCCAATTTTGCCGCGCTCTTTTGGTTTCAAGAAGAGGCTGGCGTGTTGGTTGAACAAGGCACTGCACTCCAGATTTTTGATAGCCCTAAGAATGAGATCACTCGTGCCTACATTCAGGGCGTTCGGGGCTAAACCGATACCCGCACGAATGACTTCGGCTACCTTCAGAGTGTCCTCCCATTTGGCAGAGCTCATGCCCTTTGAGCCACTCGCTATCTCCGTCAACATAATGCTCCTGTTTCCAAACGGTAGCTCGAACTTTGAGTTCTTCAATAATGTATCGACACGCTTCAAAGGCCTCATTGCGATGCGGAGTTGTGACTGCAATCGCAACACTGATATTCCCTACAGAAAGACGGCCACTCCCATGAAGAATGATAGCATCTAAGGATTTCCCCCACTTGGCGCGGGCCTCCTCTAATATTTTCATTAGCTCTCGTCTTGCTAAAGCCTTATGGCAATCATAGCTAACGGCAACTACATCACGCCCGTGATTTCTGTTTCGGACGATTCCTTCGAATTGGGTAGCCGCACCATGAGCAGGATTTTGTGGAATCTCTTTTAACCAATCAGATTTTATCGGACCGTCGCAAATATCAATCTTGGTGTAGGAAGATGTGCTCATTTTCAGCCTCCGCACACAGGGGGTAACAGAGATACTTCAATAGCTTCGCCAATTGTTTCGCCCTCTCCAAGCAGCCGATCTGTGGCCACTGCCGATGATTTAAGTTCCGAGACCCCTGGGAAAGCGGGGCACAATCTAGCTATCTCTAAAGCTACAGCTTCACGAAATTCTTGCGGGGTCATCTCAGGAGAAATAACCATGTTTAATCTCCCGCTAGAGACATATTGGCGAAGTTTACCGAAAAGAAGAACATAAGTTGATTTAGTCATAACAACTCCTTTTGTGTGTAACTATGAAGGGGATAAATATCAATTTCGCTTTGTGCTTCGACAAAGTTGCCCTCTTCGGGAAGTACAGCCCAGCACTGAGCGCTAAGTAGCGGAGCTACTCGAAAAGATTCCTGCTCTGGAAGAATTCTTACCGTTCTCTGAGTTCGTTGAATTGAGAGTTGGGCTTTAGAAAAGCATCTCATTCCAGCCGGTTTGTTAAAAGGGTTTTCAAGGAGGGCTCGGTAAGGTTTTTCGAACTCAATCCCCTGAATGGCACGTAGATAGGGCTCGACGAAAAACCTAAGCCCAACCACCGTTGAGATAGGATTTCCTGGGATTCCAAAAAAGGCTGTCTTTCCTATTTTTGCAAACAAAAGGGGCTTTCCCGGACGAATAGCTACTTTGTGAAATAGAATCTCGGCACCTAACTCACGAAGGGCCGAAGCAATAAAGTCATAACGACCCATCGATACAGCTCCCGTAGAAAGGATGACATCGGTGTTGTTAGTTAACTCCGATTCCATTAGTTTAAGAAAAGCCTTGGGATCATCTGCCACAACTCCAAGAAACTTTTTCTCCAGTTGAAGGCTTGTCAGTTCATTAAGAAGATAGGGGGCCGTTGAATTACGAATTTTCCCATTTTCAGTATTGCTATCGTCATTTAATTCGGCGCCAGTTGACAACACAGCAACTGTGGGTCGGCAACGCACTGCCACCTCTTTGATGCCCAAAGCTGCAAACGCCATGATGTGCTCCGGGAGCAGCCGTGTTCCCGAAGAAATAATCTTATTTCCGCTAAGAATATCTTCTCCAGCTTTTCGGATGTGTTGTCCTTTGAGAACAGATTTGGAAAACTCAACCCATTCGCCATCACGTTGAACATCCTCAATTTTAACTACTGTATCGCAATCTGAGGGCACTGGGGCACCAGTCATGATCTCCCAACATTCATTAGTGGCGGTTCTATGTTTATTGAGAGCATCACCAGCTGCGATAATTCCGTTGACTCTTTTTCGAAAAGGAAGAGAGAGAGGCTTTTCAAAGGAAATCGCAAATCCATCCATCGCACTGTTGGCAAACGGGGGGAGCGATTCCGGGCTAATTATTTCTTGGGAGAGCACTCGTCCTAAAGATGATTCAGCTTTTAACTTTTCCGATGAGAGGAGTGAGGCCGATGAGGTTACACAATGAATGGCATCTTTATACAAAATCATAGCGCATCCATTTTGATAAAAGAAACTGAGATAGGCTGCCGATAGCAAGTCCAAAAGCCAGTGACCACAAAAGGTTTTGAGTCATAAGGGCAATCATACCCATCACAATCAGAGCCGGTCTATAGGCCTGTATTTTCCATGAGGGGCTTGCGAGCGTGAAATGGTAGTAGCCCACGACACCTAGAAGCAAACTTAGCAAGAGCGGAGGATAGTTTAACGTGGTTCCCCCAAAATAAAATTGAATTCCCGCGAGAAAAAGACAGAAACCACCAATGAATAGATTACTCGACCAGTGGTTACTTCCTCCTCGATAGTGGGCGGTCAAGCCTCCGGAGCCATGGCAGAAAGGGAGTCCTCCCACGAGTGATATTGCCAGGTTTCCCAATCCGATCGAGGCGAGTAACCGTGAAATCGTTGTCCGGGATGCAGACTTGCCAAAATATCTTTTTGCAGCGTCATAAGTCCCAAGCACAGAGTTCGCTGTCGTCAAAACTAATTGTGGGAGCGCAAGGGCCAAGACAAAAGTCCATCGAATAGAATGAATATCGGAATGGGAAACTGAAATGGACCTGCCGCGAGAGATTCCAATTAAAGTTCCTATCGTTGCTATTAGGCCTAAGATAGGAAGGCCAATGATTTTACCAAGAATCCAGGCAGTGATACATCCAAACAAAATAACAGCGATCTCTGAGTGAGTTCCCTGCGAAAAACCTTCAAAACCGCTTTCGACCGATCTTCGTAAAAGCATAAGACCGAGCCCCGCCTGAATGCCGTGAATTAAGTATTTTGGAATTCGGTCAGCCAACCTATCTGGCTTTAATACCCAGAGAGATAGACAAAAGATTCCTACCATGGCACCCGCCAAGCGCACTTCAAGACTATTTGCTCCGGAAACGATAGCAGCAATCGCGATGGTTTTAAGAGGTTGGACCGACATAGGAATCTGAAACCATGAGCCAGCGAGAATATAGATGACCCCCACCGACCCCAAAAGCATAACTGAAGAAAATCCAGAGCTCACAGAGAGTGATGCGATCAGAGGAAAAAGTATGGCACCATCTGCAAAAGCCCCAAGAAAATTTCTAAACTGTGAGTTTAGCCTATCGTTATCCATGGTTTCCGCCATTGGTAATATGAAGGGCATGGGGAATTAGATGGGTAAGGCTTGTTAACCCTTGAAAAACGGCATTGGGGCTTCCGGGAAGGGCAAGGATAAGAGTTTTATCGATTATAAATGCAGTGGAACTGCTTAACCAGGAAGTTCTTTTGACCTTCGATCCTTCTTGACGAAGAAATTCTCCGATACCTCGGATTTCCTTTGTCGATATCTCTTGTAAGGCTTGGATGGTAACATCCCTTGGGCCCATCCCTGTTCCTCCGGTCGTGACAATCAACTGACTTCCTTGCTTGATAAGGTCTCGAACCACCGATTGAATGCGAACCTTTTCATCTGGAACAAGTGAACTATCAAGTAAAGTCGCCCGGTGTTCGTTAAACCAATTTACGGCAATAGGGCCAGCTGCATCTTGTGAAAATCCTTGAGAGACCCGATCACTAATCGTAACAACAGAGCATTTCACCCCCAACAGGAGAGGGGCCAATAAAGATTCTTTTTTGGACCGATCCACTTTAGATTCTAAATTTGATTCCGGATGGTTCCAGTGGCCGTTTTTCCCTCCATTTTTATAATTCAGTCGGACCTGCTCTACAACAAGAGCCGGATCAACCATTTTAATCAGATCATAGAGACATAGGAGGGCAACACTTGCTCCCGTAAGAGCTTCCATTTCAACTCCGGTTTTTGCTGTAGTAGCAACTACACACTGAACCCGAACCGATTGATGAGCCTCTTCCAGACTGCATTTCACCTGAACCAACTCCAAGGGAAGTGGGTGACAAAGCGGTAAGAGGTTTGCTGTTTGCTTGGCTGCAGAAATTCCGGCCATTTCAGCAAGAGCTAGAGCATCCCCTTTTGGAAGCTTCTTATCCCTCACTAGGGAAAAAGCTTCATTAGACATTCGTATGGTTCCTGTCGCTTCAGCCTTTCTTTTAGTCAAAGACTTTTCAGCGACATTGACCATTTGAAAATGTAAATTTGTCTCGCTATCCGCCCATGGTTGCGAAGTTTCGTGTCGATCCATAGTCTCCCTCATGTAAAAAATGGGAAAAATTCTTTTGCCCAAGAGCAGACCTGACAAAGTGTTCTAGTTCGTCTTTCTGAGCGTCGTCTTGCAGCAAGGGTCTAAGAGGAATATTGCCCTTGCCAAAGAGACAAAGCTGCAGGTCCCCTTCGCTTGTGACTCTCAATCGATTACAGGTATTACAAAAATTTGAAGAGTAAGGGCGAATCAGGCCGATCTTTCCCATCGAGCCCGGTCGGCTCCAAACATCGGCCGGCCCAGCCGACTCCTCTCTTTTCTCTAGACTCCAGCCGCGTTCTTCTAGCAATGTTTCAATAAAAGCTAAAGAAAGATGGCGACTTTTAAAAAAATCTCCATTATCTGCGGTCGGCATGAGTTCAATGAATCGGATATTTAAAGATTCTCGTTCAGCCCAATGAATAAAATCCTCGATTTCGCAATCGTTAACTCCATTTAAAACGACAGCATTGATCTTGATAGCTTCAATTCCTGCTCGACGTGAGGCTTCGATCCCTTTTAGGACATCAAAGTAAAGATTTTGGCCTGTAATTTCAAAGAAACGTTCTGGTTTAAGACTATCCACGCTGATATTGATCGCATTAACCCCATTTAATTTTAAACCCCCCGCTAATTCGACCAGTTTATATCCATTGGTTGTTAGGGCAATTTTTTCTACTTCAGAGATTTCTGAGATGGCGCGCGCTATTTCAAGTAAATCAGGTCGAAGCGTAGGTTCGCCTCCTGTAAGTCGAATCTTTTTAATACCCATTCCGGTAAGAGCTGCGACAAGTCTTCTAATTTCATCTCGGGTGAGATGTTTTTTGTGGAGGACCTCTTTCGGATTCCCATTGGGTAAGCAATAGAGACAACGAAAATTACATACCGGCAAGAGCGATAATCGAAGATAGGAAAATCTTCTTTGGTAGGAATCAATTAGCAAGTGAGCCTTCTCAAGTTTTTATCAGTTCAGAATTGTTGCAAAATTCTCTTTTATCTCTATCCTTTGAAACGTTGATAAATGTCAAGAAAATGGGACTGTGAGTCATGGGGTAATTTCGGTAACGGCCATTCGATTAAGTTAGCAAGCACCCCCAGGTTGTTTTTTATTGGTTCGTAGGTTAATCGCAATATCATGGTTTTAGACTCTAAAGACAAACTTCGTTACTCGCGCCACTTATCGCTACCGGAAATTGGGAGAGAGGGACAAGAGCGACTCAAGGCCAGCCGAGTTTTAGTTGTAGGGGCTGGCGGTTTAGGGTGTCCGGCGGCTCTTTATTTGGCAGCCGCAGGGATTGGGACGATAGGGATCATCGACCCCGACTGTATTGAACTTTCGAATTTACAAAGACAGGTTCTTTATCGGGATAGTGAATTGGGTCTAAGTAAAGTAGAAGTGGCCTCGGCGCGGCTGAAAGAAAATAATCCCAACGTTACGGTTGAGACATACAGAACAGCTTTGAGTCCAGAAAACGCTTTTGAAATCATCCAGAGGTATGACTTGGTTCTGGACGCCACCGATAATTTTACGGCTCGCTATCTTGTTAATGATGCTTGTTTCTTTTTGAGGCGACCTAATGTGTTTGCATCGGTTAGTAAGTTCGAAGGGCGTCTCTCGGTTTTGTGTCTACCCGATGGCCCATGTTATCGTTGTCTTTTTCCTGAAACCCCGCAGGATAAGATTCTTAACTGTGCTGAAGAAGGAATTTTGGGGGCTGTCCCTGGTGTGATGGGAACTCTTCAGGCTTTGGCAGCACTTAAATTGATTTTGGGTTTAGAAGATTCGGGCCATCGACTTTCTATTTTTAATTTTCTCAACATCGAACTTAAAAACATTGTACTGCCTAAGAACACTCAGTGCCCCTTGTGCGGAGCTCATCCTACGATAAGAAAACTTGAATCTAGGGCTCTCGAGTGCCATTCAGTACCAGAGATTTTACCCGGAGATCTTCAAACTTTTTTGGAAGCAGAAGAGAGTGTCCATTTAATAGATGTCCGAGAACCTGAGGATTTTCGAAGGGGAAAAATTCCTGGATCCCTTTCAGTTCCTCTGAATGTAATTCTCTCAGACACGGCAACGCTGCCACAGGACAAGGTGTTAATTCTGATTTGTCAGAGAGGGCAGAGAAGTCGAATTGGGGTTCAACATTTGATAGAAAAGGGTTTTAGAGGCACAAGGAGTTTACGTGGAGGGTTGTCCGAATGGCCAGGCAAACTTGAAAGGTGCCTATCGACTTCTCGTCCGTAAAAGTAGCGAGTGTCTTTTGAGAGCTAAGTTTTAAATCCTAAAAGGGGAGGCACTTTCACGAATTAGAATAGACAGTTTGGTGTGCAAAGGATATTTTTGTTTTGAATGCTTAAAACCCTAAATTTATTTTATCGTTATCGTCTTTTTCAAAGATTAATCTGTTGGGGTTTACTGTTTTCAATCGTTGGGTGCGCGACTGGCGGTGTAGTGAGGGAACCTGGAGATTTCGAAATAAATACGGAAGCGGCAAAGGCCTATCGCGAAGTGAAGGCAAAATCAAAAATTTCAAACCATGTGCAATGGAACGCTATGGTTCAGAGAGTGGTAACTCGCATTGCAAAAGCTTCTGGTGAAAACTTTCAGTGGGAATCCGTGCTGATTGAAAACGCTGAAGTCAACGCTTGGTGTATGCCTGGAGGAAAAATCGCCGTTTACACTGGCATTATGCCCGTTCTAAAAACTGAAGGGGCCTTGGCTGCAGTTCTTGGCCATGAGGTAGCTCACGCAACTCTTCGCCATGGTAAGCAACAATATGCCCGCGCTATGAACACCAATTTATTGGGGCTAATCTTCGGTGGTGCAATTTCTGTTGGAGGACAAGTGCTTTGTAAAACTAGGGAGTGTAAGCTTTTAACCGGAATCGGTGGCGCTGCCGCAGGCCTGGCTGCAACATTTTTTACATTAAAATTTTCTCGAGGTGATGAATCGGACGCCGACTACTATGGTCAACAGTACATGGCTAAAGCCGGATATGATCCTTCAGAGTCCATTTACCTTTGGCAGCGAATGGCGGCAGCTCATAACGGTAAAGCCTCTCCTGAAATTCTTTCAACCCATCCTTCCTATGATAATCGACAGGAAAAGCTTAAAGCTACGCTGCCTATAGCCAATAAACTATATGCAGCCTCTCCGCAGAGATATGGGGTGGGCGAATCTATAAGATAGCGAATGGTACCCATCGACTTTCCGGCCGGAAAAGGCGATGGGTACGTTTTGCTCGTTTTGCTGGATACACCTTTACCGTTTTCTGTTAGAGTAGTTAAATGAAATTTCCTTTTGGATCTTCAGATGATGAAAAACAATTCAAGGTTCAGGATCGCGATAAAATAAAAGCTACTACCCATTTTGATAAAAAGTCATCCAATTACGATCGAAAAGTCACATGGGGACCACTGGGCTTTTTCAGACGGAAGGAGAGGGCGGCAGTCCTTGAGCTTGCTGATCTTAATCAGCCTAATTTAACTTTAATAGATATTGGGTGTGGGGCTGGCTTCTATTCTCTCGAAGCGAAAAAAAGGGGATTAATTGTCCATTCGGCAGACATAAGCCAAAATATGCTTAAAAATGTTGAAGGTTATGTTGATAGGGTTCATATTTTTGATATTGAATCAAATCTTATCGATCAAAAATTCGATCGTGTCATCTGTGCTGGAGTCCTTGATTTCGTAAGAAATCCTGAAGTAGCTTTTTCAAATCTTTGTCGCCTGGTTTCGCCAGGGGGGAAATTGGTGATTCTTTGCCCTAGGCAGGGGATGGGAGGGCTCTTTTATCGCTGCGAGAAATATCTTTTGGGAATGCAGATAAATTTATTTAGTTCGGATTGGTTATCTAGCCAGGCATCTAAGCATGGTCTCAAAATTTCCGATATTTCTTATCCACTACCGACAAATATGGCTATTCGCTTTGAATAGGAAATCATAAAAGAGTCTTTTGACTACAACAGGGTTTTTAGTCAAATACTGTCGATAAGTTTGACAGTTGGTCAAATGTTTTGTTTTGTAGGGCCAATAGGTGTTTCAGAATATATCGACGACAGCTCCGGCCACAACCACAAAAGTGCTAATCTGAGCCCCGACGTAATTGGGATGATATTTTTTAGTTCCTATTCATCTATTTCTCTAAAAATAGGGCTAGGTATAAAACGATACGGATCCTAAAAACT
>Ga0194119_10001511_pt1 | contig 42092 bp, 46 predicted proteins | sample TA2MahC100mmetaG_FD_148620 | JGI IMG/M metagenome (GOLD analysis project Ga0194119, IMG submission 148620) | Freshwater microbial communities from Lake Tanganyika, Tanzania - TA2015018 Mahale Deep Cast 100m | ecosystem: Environmental > Aquatic > Freshwater > Lake | place: Tanzania: Lake... | reverse complement strand
TCCAAAAGATGATCGATTCGCCAAGAGACCGAAAACGATGATTTGAGAAGGAGGAAGATCATGATCGCGAAAACAAAGATATTCGGCACCCAAACCTGACCTTATACCCTTAAGGCTCGGGAAGCCTATGGCGACAAGGCAATCTTCCTGGATGTCGGAGACAAAGCAACACTTGAAGAGATGTTAAAATATTCAAAAGGAAGCAGACAGATACCGGTCATTGTCGAGGAAAACAAGGTCACCATCGGTTTTGGAGGATCCTGAGGAGTCTAAAAACCGGCAGGTTGCCGGTTGAATGATCTGGTAAAATTCAAAACCTGATAAATCGAATCCTCCCCATTTAGAAACTATGTCGTAATAGGGAAATTAATAAAGTTGTCACCCTGAACTTGTTTCAGGGTCTCATGAGATGCTGAAATAAATTCAGCATGACATTTTTATCGCTGGATTAATATTACAATCAGGATGATGCGTAAGAATCTCAAAGACGGAGGATAAACAAGATGGCTGGAGAACAGATCACTAAAAAACTTTCTTTCCTGGATCGGTACTTGACGTTGTGGATCTTCCTGGCGATGTTTGTCGGCGTGGGCTGGGGATACGTGTTTCCGGGGATCGTCCACTTCTGGGATCAATTTCAGGTGGGAACGACCAACATCCCGATCGCCATCGGGCTGATCCTCATGATGTATCCCCCCCTGGCCAAGGTGAGATATGAAGAGATGGGGGAAGTCTTCCGGAATTATAAAGTCCTCGCTCTTTCCCTGGTTCAGAACTGGGTGATCGGCCCGATTCTCATGTTTCTGTTAGCCATTACGTTTCTTGCCGGTTATCCGGAATACATGGTGGGGCTCATCATGATCGGTCTAGCTCGCTGTATTGCCATGGTCATTGTATGGAATGATCTGGCTTCGGGCGATAGGGAATACTGCGCTGGGCTGGTGGCTTTCAATTCGGTTTTCCAGGTTCTGTTCTTCTCCATTTATGCCTACGTTTTCATCACGCTCCTGCCTTCGTTGCTCGGGATGAAGGGGGTGGTGGTAAATATCACGATTGGCCAGATTGCCGAGAGCGTCTTTATCTATCTCGGGATTCCCTTTATTGCGGGGGTTCTTTCGCGGGTCATAGGGCTCAAGACGAAGGGGCGGCAGTGGTATGAGACAAAGTTTGTTCCGAAGATCAGCCCGATCACGTTGATCGCCCTTCTTTTTACCATCCTGGTGATGTTTTCCCTAAAGGGAGAATACATTGTGCGGCTTCCCCTCGATGTTTTTCGAGTGGCCATTCCTTTGCTCATTTACTTTGTGTTGATGTTCATTGTTTCGTTTTACCTTTCGGCCAAGGTGGGGGCGACCTACGAACAGTCCACCACACTCAGTTTTACGGCGGCGTCAAATAATTTCGAGCTGGCCATTGCTGTGGCTGTGGCTGTCTTCGGGATTAACTCGGGCCAGGCCTTTGCAGCGGTCATTGGCCCTCTGGTAGAGGTTCCGGTCCTGATCAACCTGGTTCATCTTGCCCTCTGGCTCAAGAGAAAGTATTTCCCCTATGCCGTGGAGACACCCACCGGCGTTTGCCATCTCACATGTAAGCCTTGAGCGCGAAGAAAATCACGGCAGGGTGATGTTCAGTTGAGGAGCTAACTTATGACAGAATATCGGATCTCACAGGTGGAAGGCGATGGATGAGTGGGCTGAGAACCTGAAACACCGACAGGTAGTCGGCGCACATTGAGATTTCCGGATGGGACAAAGATCCAGATCCTTGGCCTGGACGAGATTATGGAAGAGCTCTGCTCCGAAGGCAGACAGCCGAATCAGGAGACGGCCGAAGAGCTCCTCGATCGGCTGGGAAAAAATAATAACTACATCCCGTCCTCCGCCCGCCGGGAGTACAAAAGCGTCCTCCTGAAGGAGTACAGGGAGTTTGTTAAAGACAAAAAGATAAAATTAGATAGAGTCTGTCCATAAATGCACCTTTTCCGTCATGCCGGACTTGAGGAGCTTGCCCCGTGCTTGATACGGGGGCATCCAGAAGGTCTTGAAAAGACTGGATTCCGGCTTTCGCCGGAATGACAACCTTTTTTGAAACTGTTAGTTTATAAACAGACCCTAAATAGAGAGGAAGAGGTTAAGATGGAACAGTGAAACAAAGTAAATGATTTTATAAACCGTTTTAAGAATTTATCCAAGGAGGAGCAAAAGGAAGTGATGAAGGAGTTAATCCCTGAATTTTGCCAGACCGGCATGGGGGATCCATCTTTTATGCAGGAGATGATGCCTCGGTGTATGGAGATGATGAAGGGAATGGATTTCCCCATGAAAGAGATGATGTTTAGGATGATGGGTCATTGGCAAAAATAATTGACAATTTTCCCACCATGGATTAGGTTTTTATTCAATGGATATAGAGGCTTTAAAAAATTATTTTAGAAACAGGAATGATGTCGCCTTCGCCTTTTTATACGGCTCACAGGCAAAGGGGGAATGCAACGGCCTTATCAGATGTGGATATCGCCGTCTATTTTTCCCCTGAGAAAAGACATCCTGTTGAGTTTGAGGAAGAAGTTTTTTACAAAGGTGAAGATGAGTTATGGTCTGACATAGAACGGTTCATCAAGAAGGAAGTAGAACTCCTTGTTTTAAATAGGGTCCCTTCAACCGTTGCGGCAAATGCAATTAGAGGAATGCCACTTGCTATCAATGACTGGGGGCTCTATCTTGATTTCATGGACGTCGTGACAGAAGAGTCCGAAGATTTTATGAATTTCATCATCAACGATTATAGAGAGAGAAATAGCCTTGAAAAAAGAGATTCGATTTAGGCTGATCAAGCATCTTTCATTTCTTGAGACCGAGGGCTTCGAGTAACAATAAGGCTAAACGTCTATTTTTATGAATAAATCAAAAATAAGGATTGTTTTTATCTGTGTTGAGAACGCCCGACGAAGCCAGATGGCAGAAGGTTTTGCTGAAGCCTTTGGTCAAGGAATATTGAAAGTTTACAGCGCAGGTTCACGCCCTTTTTGGACTATTGATCCTTTGGTCATTGAGGTGATGAGGGAAAAGGGCATTGACCTCTCTTCCAAACGGCCCAAGAGTTTGAATGATCTCCCTCCAATCGAGATGGATTATCTGGTCACAATGGGCTGCGAGGAAACCTGTCCTGCTGTCCTTGCGAAGAAAATCATCGAATGGCAAATTCCAGACCCCAAAGGAAAATCGGTTGAGATATTCCGGGAGGTCAGAGATTTGATTGAAGACAGGGTGAAAGATCTTCTCAAAGAAATCATTTAGGATTGGAGAGGTTATGGGCCACAGAAGAATATTATTTGCATTCCTATCAATCTGTTTCTTCATTTTTTCGTCCAAATTGGCCTTTTCCAAAGAGGTTGTACAATTCGGCTTTTGTCCGAAATATAATCCCCGCATCATGTATCAGCTCTACCAACCTTTCGTTGATTATCTGAATGAATCCACTCCTTACCGGTTTGAGATCAAACTGTCACGGGTCTATCAGGAAACCATTCATCGTCTGGGCCGCAAGGAGATTACCATCGCATCGTGCGGCCCTGTTTCGTATGTCATAGCAAGAGAGAAGTATCCGGTCAGACCCATACTTCGCACGCTGAACAAAGACGGGAAACCCTTTTACTGGGGAATGATCGTCGTCAGGCAGGACAGCCCCATTCGAGACCTTCGTGACTTGAAAGGTAAGAGTTTTGCCTTTGGCCAAGCCTGGTCAACGGCAGGCCATATTCTTCCGGAACATTACCTGGCCAGAGCGAATGTTCGCCTGAAGGATTTAAAGTCTTACTCTTTTCTCAAGCATCACGACTCTGTTGTCCAGGCCGTTCTAAAGGGAGATGTTGATGCCGGGGCGGTGAAAGATGTCATTGCCTACAAATATCAGGGAAATGGGCTTCGATTTATTTTCATCACCGACCCCATCCCAACGGTTCCGATTGTGGTTCGCGCGGACGGCCCAAAAGAGATGGTCGAATCGGTCAAGGCAGCCCTGCTTAAACTCAATCCCAAAAACCCGGCTCATCAGAAAAAGATGGTTCATTGGGATGAAGAGTTTAAGTATGGATTTACGGAAGCCTTCGATTCGGATTACCATCCCATCCGAAAAATATACCAGATGATCACGAAAGATCAGGAAGGGGAAGGTTGTAATCAGGACTGATGCGAATCAATCAATTCCGCACCCTGCAGGGGAAATTCACTCTCTACCTTTCTGTTCTGATCATCGGGATGATGTCGGCGCTTGCCTACTGGAATATTTTGAGAGAAGAAATGCTCATGAAGGAGATTATTGTCCGGGCAGGAATAGCTCTCGCGGAGTCCTTCGCTATCCCCTGCACCAATACGATGCTCTATGAGGAGATCGGATTGGCCGAGGAAAGAGGGTTGCTTGACCATTATATCTCCGACCTCATGAATAAAAAAGAACTTCAGGTCATCTATGCGATGGTCCTCGATCCCGGCGGCAAAATTGTGGCTCACAGTTCGATTACCGAAACGGGAAAGGTTTACCGGGATCAAATCACTCAAGAGGGACTTTCCTCATGGAAGACGATTCTCCAATATCCTTCCGCCGATATTCTTGATATTTCCACCCCTTTATCGATTTCGACAAAACGATGGGGAACCCTGAGAATCGGCATCTCTCTGGAGAATTTGAATAGAGAGATTTCGGGATTGATATGGAAGTATTTTTTTTATACGCTCGGATTGATTTTTATCGCCATTATCAGCGTCATCTCCCTTGCCGGGGTCGTCACCAAACCTTTAAAACTCCTATCAAAAGAGATGGATGAGAGAAGACCGGGGGACGATCCTCCACAGAATTTACGGTTCCGGGAGGATGAAATTGGGACACTCCAGAAAAGTTTTTATCGGTTGCTTAATAGAATTAAGGAGGATGAGAAGGAAAAAGAAAGGACTCAAAGAAATCTTCTCCTCACCGAAAAAATGGTTGCCATTGGAAAGTTGACTTCCGGAGTTGCCCACGAAATCAATAATCCCCTGGGGGGCATCCTCAATGGCATCTACCATTTCAAGAAGGGAGGGGTTGGGATCGAGAAGCAGCGGGAGTACCTCGATTTGATGGAGGATGGGATCAAACGGGTTCAGAAAAGCGTGACCAATCTTCTCGAATATGCCCGTAATCCTCATCTCGAATGGTCTCCTGCCGATTATAACTCCCTGGTTGAAAAGGCTCTCTCCCTTCTCGACTATCAGATTCGAAAGAACCGGATCGAAGTCAAAAAAGGGTTCTCCCCGAATCTTCCTCCGGTTTTTGTGGATGCAAATCAAATGGGACAGGTCCTCGTCAATATCTTCCTGAACGCTATTCAGGCCATGGAAAAGGGAGGGATCTTACAGGTGGATACAAAGATCGCAGACCATCAGCTCATGATTACCGTTTCGGATTCCGGGGAAGGGATCGCCGAAGATATCCTGCCCAAAGTATTTGATCCCTTCTTTACAACGAAAGGGAATGAAAAGGGCACCGGCCTCGGGCTCTGGATCAGCCAAGGAATTGTCGAGCGGCATGGAGGGACGATTCGATTAACGAGTGAAGAGAGAAGAGGGACGACTGTCGAAATTCAGCTTCCGCTTTATTCGAAATAGGAGAATGTGAACATGATGGTTGACGAAACAAGAATCATGGTTATTGACGACGAACCTTTGATGAAAATCACTGTTCAGGACGCCCTGGTGGCCGATGGTTACAAGGTCACCGCTGCTGAAACAGGAGAAAAGGGGTTGTCTCTCTTCAGAGAAAGCCCTGTGGACATTCTCATCACAGATCTCAGACTTCCCGATATGGATGGCATTGAGATTCTCAAAGAAGTTAAATCATTAAACCCATCAACCCAGGTCGTCCTGATCACAGCCTATGGATCAATAGACTCCGCTGTATCCGCCATGAAGGAAGGGGCAAGCGATTATCTTACCAAACCCTTCTCCATCGACGAACTTCTTCTCATCATCAAGCGGCTCCTCCGGTTGAAACAGCTTGAGGAAGAGAATATCTCGCTCCGCAAGAGGGTGGAGGAGCGGTATGGCCTCGAAGGGCTTGTGGGAAAGAGCCCTCAAATGCTGAAAGTGTACGATCTGATTGAGACGGTTGCCCCAACCGACGCCACCGTCCTCATCTATGGGGAGAGCGGAACAGGGAAAGAGATGGCGGCCAATGCGATTCATCTTCAGAGTCCGAGAAAGAACGGCCCTTTCATCAAGGTTAATTGCTCAGCTCTTCCCGAAACCTTATTAGAGACAGAACTCTTCGGCCATGAAAAGGGAGCCTTTACCGGGGCCATCCGACAGCGGAAAGGAAGGTTTGAACTGGCCAACGGCGGAACCCTCTTCCTTGACGAGGTGGGCGAAATCTCCCTTGCGGTGCAGGTCAAACTTCTCCGCGTTCTTCAGGAAAGACAGTTTGAGAGGGTGGGCGGAAACGAGACGTTGTCTGTCAACGTCCGCTTGATTTGCGCAACCCAGAGAGACCTAAAAGAGGAGATTCGCAAAGGCGCCTTTCGGGAGGACCTCTACTATCGGTTGAATGTTGTTCCCGTCCTTCTCCCTGCGTTAAGAGAAAGGCGCGAGGATATTCTCCTCCTGGCCGATCATTTTATAAGCAGGTTCTCCAAAAAGATGGGCAAGGAGATTACAGGCCTTTCCCAAGATGCCAAGACGCTTCTTTTAAAATATCACTTTCCAGGAAATATCCGGGAGCTTGAAAATATGCTCGAACGCGCCATCGCCCTCATCAAAGGGAAGATGATTCAAGCCGAAGATCTCCCGGAAGAGATCTGTGGTCAGGCCAGTGTGGCCCAGACGATCTGTGATAAGATACGAGGAACAAAACCTCTTTCCCCTGCGGTCAATCTCTTTGAAAAAGAGTATATCCAGAGCGTCCTGGAAAAGACAAAAGGTAAAAAAGGTCAGGCCGCTGAAATTTTAGGAATCTCCAGAAAGACTCTATGGGAAAAAATAAAAGAACTGGAGATTGAGATATGACGAAGATCGAGCGCTTTATCAACATTCCATCCATGGAGATGATTCAAAAAGGTTTGCGAAGAAGGGAAAAACGTTTAATCTGCGTAACCAATGTTACTAAAACGTAATATCATTATTTCCTATTTAATTACTAAGTGCTTGGTATCCTCCCAGTAGTGTTGTTACTTTCACGTAACAATTCCTCTTTCCCCTATTACCACCATGTTTTTCTAACACCTTAATATTCCAAAACATTTTCGGATAGCTTTTTGGAATAGGTCTTGCATTTCTTCTTGCAAGTTTAGAGAAATCCTAAAGCTCAGGGAATTGAGATGAATCGTTCCTTCGCACGGGGAGCCATCTATAACAACCTTTCGTATTGTTATACCTATCCGAACGAGGAAGTCTGTTCCTGGTTGATGAACGGGAGATGGATGGAAGAGATTCATACAGCGCTCATCATATTAACAGAGAAACCCGAAGGTCTTTTCCCGCCTTTTGAAGGACTCCTCGCTGAAAAAACCCTCCCTGGATTAGGTTCAGAATATGCGAGGCTATTTAATGCGGTTGCTCCCCCTTATGGTTCCGCATATTTCGGAAAGGATGGACTGGTCCCAGCAAACAGAACCTCCGAACTCTGTCGACTCTACCACGAGGCCCGTTTCACTTTGAAGAAGGATATGAAAGACTTTCCTGATCATATCGTCCATGAGCTGGAGTACATGGGAATTCTTGCAGGTCAGGAAGGGCAGGCCTCAGGGAGGACAAAGATCGGGCTGGAGGAGATGCAGATGAACTTTTTTTCCCGATATCTTCTGCCATGGGTTTCAGAATTCTGTAAAAGGGTTGCTGAGAACAGCCGTTCTGGCTTTTATCTATCTCTTAGCCTTTTAACGGGAAGATTCATCAATCTGGAGAAGGATTACCTTGGTGTTCCTGAAGAACTGAAGTGATTAAGGTCAAAAGCGAAGCAGGAAGGCAAAGATGGAAATGAAATATTTGAAGATGTCGAGGCGCGGGTTTCTTAAGGTGGCGGCTGGCACAGGGGCCCTTACTCTGGGCAGCGGCCTTCTCGATTTTAACAAATGGAGCCATGCAAATGCGGACCTGCCTTTGATGCGTATCCCGACCTTCTGCGGCGGATGTGGCAACCGTTGCGCCCTCTTGGCGTTTGTGAAAAACGGAAAGTTGCTGAAGATTGAGGGAAATCCTGAAGCAAATGGAAATTTGGGAACGGTCTGCCCGAGGGGGCACGGATATGTTCATGATCTCTATAGTCCTGACCGATTAAAAGAACCTCTAAAAAGAGTAGGAGACCGATTCGAACCCATTTCCTGGGAACAGGCCTACAAGGAAATAGCCGAAAAGACAAAGGCCATTCTGAAAAAGGATGGACCGCAGAAGGTCTTCTGGATCAACTTTCCACAATCCAATAGCATGTTTGCTCAGAGGTTCATGAATGCTATTGGAAGCCCGCACTATTTCACCCATGGGTCCACATGTTACACGGCGAGGAACGCAGGCTGGGCTGTAACGGTTGGCGAACTTCCTTCCAATGACCTCTCCAATTCCAGGTATATCCTGATCATTGGCCGCAACCCGGCTGGAGGGATCGATCTTGGACAGGTAAAAAGGATTCTGGAGGCCAAAGGGAAAGGGGCAAAAGTGGTTGTCATTGACCCAAGGCACAGCGAAACCGCTATCGTGGCAGACGAGTGGCTTCCCATCAAACCCGGCACGGACCTGGCGTTTCTTCTATCCCTCATCCATGTCATGGTGAGCCAGGGGCTTTACGATAAGAAATTTGTTTCGGAAAAAACGATTGGTTTTCAACAACTGGAAGAGGAGATCGGCGGCTATACACCGGCTTGGGCGGAGAAGATATGTGAAATACCGGCAAAGACGATCATTCGAATTGCCCGGGAGATGGCACAGGTCAGACCGAGAGCCCTGTTGCACGTAGGATATCACGCTGCTTTTGGATCTCAATATCTCAACAGTTTTCAAACGGTCAGGGCATTGGCGATCGCCAACAGTCTGTTGGGGAATATCAACCGTGAGGGCGGGATCTACTTTCCCTGCTCCGCCAAGTTGGGACAACTCGATCCAAAACATCCGACCCCTGACCCCATTAAAATTCCCAAGGCGGATGGGACAGGAATGCCGGGACGATACCCTCTCGGGAGTCAGGGAGACGGCATTGCCCATGCCATCCCCGAACTGGCGCTCCGCGGGGAATTGAAGGCGGGCTTTGTCTATCACAACAACCCCCTTCGAACCAATCCGAATCCCAAACGGGTGATCGCCGGCTATAAGAATCTGGAACTGCTGGTTGTGATCGACACCTTCCTTTCGGAAACAGCATCGATTGCTCACTATGTCCTGCCCGAATCCTTCTTTCTGGAACGTGACGAGGCCATTGACAACAAACATAGCGGGAAAAGAGCCCAGATCAGCATCCAACAACAGGTGGTCAAGCCCATGTACAATACCCGTCCAGGGACCCAGATCATTATCGAGTTAGCCAAACATCTGGGAGTTGGAAAGTATTTTAATTTCTCGGTCGGAGAGGCAAACCGCCTGCGATTGGAGCCTTTGGGGGTGAAGCTGGAAGACCTTATGAAACAAGGCGTGCTTGCGGTGGGGGAAAAATGGAAGGAAGGTTTTGACGAGCTGAAAACTGCCTCGGGAAAGGTGGAGATCTATTCAAGGCTCCTGGAAGGACTCGGGTTTTCTCCCATTCCTCGATGGGAGGAACCTCTGGTTTCTCCCGACACTAAGGATCCGCACTCTTTTCGGCTCCTTCATGGAAAGCAGTCCGTGCAAACCCATTCGATGACAGCCAACCAGCCTTATCTGATGGCGGTCAGCCGGCGATATGATCTCATCCGGATATGGATGAACAGGGGAAGAGGAGAGCAGCTTGGGCTGAAGGATGGGGATTGGGTTCAGGTACAATCGGTCGTGGGAGAGGGAAAGATTCAAGTCCGATTAACAGAGGGCCTCCATCCTTCCTGTGTCTGGCTCCCCAGCGGGTATGGAATCTTCTCCAAGCATCTTAAGACCGCATTTGATGTGGGGCTCTCTTACAATGATTTTCTTCCGACGCTGTTTGATCCCACCGTGGGCCATGCGATGGCGTCCGAAGTGATTGTGCGCGTCACAAAAGCCTAAAGTGAGGTAAGAGCAATGGCAAAATACGGTATGGTCATTGATGAAACAAAATGTGTGGGATGCCATTCCTGCCGGATTGCATGCCAGAACCAGAACAACCTTTCCGAACGGGAAGCCTATAATCATCTCGAGGAACGGGAGTTTGGAAGATTTCCGAACTACAGCCGCGAATTTTTGCCTGTTCAATGTCAGCACTGCGATAATCCTCCCTGCGTCAAAGTCTGTCCTACCGGAGCTTCCCGAAAAAGGAAGGACGGTGTGGTTCTGGTGGACAAGAATGATTGTATCGGCTGCAAGTATTGTATTGCGGCCTGTCCTTACAATGTGAGGATCATCAAGAGGGCCGGTTACATCGAGAAATGCCGGTTCTGTATTGAGTTTGTTGAAAAAGAGGGAAAACCGGCCTGCGTCACCACCTGTATGGCAGGCGTACGGATGTTCGGCGACCTTGACAATCCCCATAGCGAAATCTCTCGATACCTTGTCAAGCATAAACCCAAACAGTATAAGGCTGAGATCAATACCATGCCGAGGATCTACTATAAAAAGGCGTGAGAAAGACGATCCCGGAAGAGGAGAGAAGAGGAGAGAGGATGGAAAGAAGAGCATTCATCGGGAAATGGTTCTCTGTATTAGCGCTGGGAGGAATCCTCTTTGCGATTGGCTGTGACAAGAAGGAGCGACCCAGAGGGTTTGGAAATCAGGAAAGACTCTGGCAACTGGCCGCCGGTCAGGGGAAACCGGATGAGCCTCTAACCCTGGCCTATGCAAAGGAGACGCCCGGACTTTTCCGTGATGCCTCCATGGCCGTAGAGGGCGCCGCGCTGATCAACATTGGCGGAGGCGGGTGATGAGAAAAAGGGTTCGTCGGAGACGAACCATATCTGAAAGCGCAAGAGGTTAACTATGGAAGGTCAAATTCATATTTACTGGAATTGGATTGTAGCGGTCGATCTCTTTGGGGCGGGGCTGAGCGCGGGCGCATTTATAATATCTGCTACGGCCTACTTCCTCGGCAAAGAGAGATATGAACCCATCACGAGGATAGGGGCCTATATTGCGCCGTTTCCAGCCCTGATTGGAATTCTCTGCCTGATCGTTGATCTTGAAAGGCCTCTTCTCTTCTGGAAACTCTTTCTCGTCTTTCAACCCAATTCCGTGATGTCTTTTGGATCGTGGTTTCTTCTCCTCTTCATGCTCTTCAGTCTCGCGCACCTTTACCTCTGGCTGCCGGAAAAGTATGACTATCTGAGAGTCAAACGGGTCATCAGATCGAGCCGGATTTTGAGCCGGTTTGAAGGTGACAATCTGACAAAGATCAGGGGACTGGTAGCCGGATTTGGGATCCCCGTCTCCATCGGTGTGGGAATTTATACAGGGGTTCTTCTTGGCGCGCTCACGGCAAGACCCTTCTGGAACAACCCAATGCTGCCCATGCTGTTTCTCATTTCGGCCATGATGACAGGCTCCGCGGCGATCTGTTTCGTGGGCTGTTTTATCAAGGGATTCCGGGGGATGAGTCGTGAGAATATCAAAACCAATAAGTTCATGATCCATTCGATCGATTTCACCCTCATGGTTTTCTCCATCATCTCTATCTTTCTCTTCATTCTTGGCCTTGCTGTTTCGCCGAGAAGCTCAGCGGCTGCCCTCCAGTTGATCATGGGGGATGAGTTCACCCTCCTCTTCTGGGGAGGCGTGGTGGGACTGGGGGTCCTCATTCCCCTGGCCCTCGAGGTCTATGAATTGATTCCGCACTATATCGAGCATGTTGAATTAAGAGATCATCATCCCTGGGTCTCCGGAATCATTACGACATCTGTCCTCATCGGCGGTTTTATGATGCGTTATATTGTGATTTATGCCGGACAAATGGCTCAAATCGTAACCTCTTAGGGGAGGTTATGAAAACAAAACTCAAAAAGGAGGATGTTATGAAGAAGATGAAGTGGTTTGTTTTGGTGTCAGCCGTGTTGTTTGTCTTGCCCTTATCCGTTGTAGCCAGGGAAGTCACCCCCATCGTATCTCACCTCTGGCTGGAAAAGAACCTTGCCAATCCAAAGGTTGTTATTGTGGACATAAGGAGCGAGGCAGATTACAAAGGGGGGCACATCCCCAATGCCGTCCATGTCCCTTATGACAAATGGGCAATAACGAAAAATGATCTTAAGAATGAGTTTCCCGAAGAAAACGACCTCTATGCACTGATCGGCTCTTCAGGCATCAAGAGCGATTCCATTGTGGTCGTCGCTGGAAAGACAGATTCCACGACTGACCTCGTGAACGCCACGCGGGTTGCCAAAACGCTTATTTACGCCGGAATCTCCAATGTCGCCGTTCTGAGCGGAGGACAGAACAAATGGGCGGCAGATAAGAAGCCCCTCTCTACGGAGATGATGAAACCCAAAGCGGTTCCATATAAGGGAAATTTGAATAAGGATATCGTTGCGACAAAAGAATATGTGTCAAGCCAGCTTGGAAAGTCAATTTTTCTTGATGCGAGACTGCCGGAGTTCTTCTTTGGCATCTCAAAAACCGGCGACGTTGCAAAGTTCGGCCGTCTTCCCGGCGCGCTCCCTTTGCCTTCTGCCTGGATCTTCACTGACGGGATGTATAAATTTAAAGAAGAACTCGAACCTATCGCCTTCGGGGCGGCAGGCAAGGATCTCTCAAAAGAGATTATTCTCTTCTGCGATACGGGAAGGCTTTCCACTGGATGGTGGTATGTATTGAGAGAGGTTTTGGGGTATAAAAACGTCAAGTCATACGATGCCTCCTTGCAGGAATGGAGCAAAGATCCAAATGCGCCGATGGTCAGGTATAGCTGGCAATAGATCTCGGTTTCTGTAAATATCCGGGACGAAAAGGGGATAGGCCGATTAAAGTAGCCTGTCCCCTTTTTTAGGCGATTCTGGAAGGAATACAATGATGACAGAGGAAAGAGAAGGAATGTCGAAAAATGGATTGAAAATATCATCAATTCATCGATAAGGGTTGACCAATATCTTAAAGAACACCCTGAGGAGATGTAGTTAGAGAATCTCCAGCCTCCCTATAGCGCTGTATCTCAGATAACCATGAATCCAGTCGATATTCTTGAGGTAGCTTCCGGTCTTGCCTCGATCTACCTCACGGTTTACCAATTGCAGTATGCGAATAGAAAAATAGGTGTCCTCAATGTCAGGGTAAAGGTCAGGAGTTAAGCTCAAGCCCCCTTCTTTACTTTCACGGTCCTTCAGAAATTGGAGAACCCTTGCAACCTCAAGCCGGCGACTCAACTCTCTTTCCATAAACAAAAAACTTCTACCACCGAAACCAGTAGAAGTTATCATTCCCCGATAAGATTATCATAAAAAGAAATGCAGGAAGTCCAAATCCAATGAAACTTGCGGCGGCTCCTGCCACCCCTTTCGCTCTCAAGCCCACATAGGCAGACATCTGCATAGCCGTTGCACCCGGTATGGTCTGACATAAGGCAATACCATCACGAGCGGTCTTCTCGTCCAGCCAATGCTTTTGATCCACAGCCATTTTACGAATGTAGGCAATCATTGCCGGGCCGCCAAATGCAGTAGCCCCAAGCCTTAAAAAAGACAGGGACAGATGGATCAAGGAAGGATGGTGCTCAGTCTGTTGACACTCCGAGTCATTCATAAAGATCCTCTCCTGCCCAGAGGATGGTTGTTTTCTTCCCCATTACTCCTGCCTTCTCTTAATGGCTACATCCCCCTTGGTGACCTTTGCAGCAACCATTCATAGAAAGTTCCTGAAGCCTGTTCTCGCTGAGCAATTTTAGATTCTCTTTTACCGTTTGAGCCCCTGACTCATAGACCCTTACTCCCATTGCATTTAGCTTCATCAGTGCTCCTGGTCCAATTCCTCCGACGACCACAGCGCCAACTTCTTTCCCGCCCAGGGCTGAAACAGGATTGCACATGCCATGGACGTGCTGAAGATCGCTATTTTGCACCGTCACCGTCTCTCTTGTCTCCGCATCGACAAGGATAAACGCCGGTGCCGAACCAAAATGATTGTAAACCTGGCTCTCAATACCTTCATCCTTTTGAACAGCAAATCCTACTTTCATGACTTTCTCCTTTCTCTTTGATATTGGTCTCGATTCTCAGCGCCTTCCCTTTGAGAAGGGCCTCTGCCACTTTGCGCCTGGCCTGGTCAATAATCCGCCCGAATGTCGCCCGAGATATTTTCATCCTCTGCGCCGCATCCTCATGGTAAAGCCCCTCGTAATCGGCAAGCCTCAAGGCCTCCACTTCGTCCATGTGAAGAGAGACTTCTTCAAGCTTAAACAAGGGGATCCCCCTTGGCTTGAAATAATAAGCATTGGGCTTGCATCCCACAAACCGGCATTTTCTCGGTCTCGCCATAAAACAATTATAAGCATATGCTCATAATTTGTCAAGTGCGGCATTTTTAGTGGAAGTGGGGAGTTACGGAACACAGCGGCATCCGAACCTAATACGGAATAGATAAACAGGTGGATTTGCGCAGGTCGATCACTGGCGGGGAATTCTCAGAATGATGACCCAATGTTAAAAAGGGGACAGGTTACTTTTTAGGGTTGTGAGTTTTGCCAGCAGAGGAGAAAAAGTAGCCTGTCCCCTTTATCAGGCGATCAGGTCGGGCCTGGGAATTTCGAATTCGCAGGGTACTCCGGTCTGGCAGAGGCCGCAGGCAGGAGGAGGATTATTCAAACCATATCCCAGCCGTTTTGCTTTTAATGGCTCGGAATTGATGTATTCGTTGCATCTATCCTTATCATGACCTTCTTCCGTGATGGCTCCGGCAGGACATCTCGGGATGCACTTCCCGCATTTTTCATTCCGGAAGAAAAGGCAGTTTTCTTTATGATGGCCATACTTCCTCTCGCTCGGGGTCAGTTTCAAAAGGGTGACGACACTTCCTATTCGGACGGCCATCCCTTTTGGAGTAATCAATCCATCGTTGAGGCTGAAAGTCCCAAGACCGCAGGTGTAGGCCGCATGGCGCTCCGACCAGGGAGAAGCCCAGCCCACCTTTTCATCCCGGAAGTATCTAAATGCAGGCATCAGGAGAGGGGCGATAGCCACAAACCCCAAATCCTCGAGAAATCCCACGACATGTCTTCGCAAGGCGCCATTGCAGACCTCGCCGAAATCCCTTGTGTAGGCCCAGAGTTTGGAAGGAAATTTTTCTTCTTTGCGGTTGCTTTTCCGGGTGTCCTCGGCTGCGGGTAAGATCCATGAAATGACGCTAATCTGTTCTACCTCCGACAGAAGGAGCTCTCTACCTTTCTCCTTTAAGGCGGCAGCGATGATCTCTCTCGGAGTAAGGTGGAATGAACCGATGAGGGACTTAAATTGAAAGAAGAGCGGATCGGTCCCAGAGGCAAACCCGACCAGAGGCTCTTCCCAGTAGAGGCCATTATCCAGTTGGGTTCTCCGGTTCTGGTTATTCTCGTTAATGAAGTTCCTAATGAGCTGTTCGAGGACCTCATTTGGATTTTTTAGAAAGACAACCTTTTCCTCTTTTGTCATCGTTTTCTCCTGTTATTTTTTATCCCGATTTCTTAATTCTCTGATATCCCTATATCCTGTTATCCTGCATCCTGATCTCCTGGTTTCCTGATACCCTTTGGGGCTAATCCTTCTCCATCTCTTTTGAGTCAAAGCCGCCCTTTTCATGAATTCCCGCCAATTTGCAACGGTATTCCTCGATGGCCAGTTTTAATGCATCCGTGGCTAAGGTGAAACAGGGAACTTTCTCTTTTGGCAACTGGGAGAGGACCTCCCTGGATGTCTCCTCTGATATTTTCAGGGCCTCATCCAGAGTGGCTCCTTTGATTCGCTCGGTTAAGATGGAACTCGTTGCAATGGCGGCCCCACAACCAAAAGTTTTAAAGGTTGCCTCGGCGATTTTATTGTCATTGATCCTGATGAACATCTGCATGATATCGCCGCAGGAGGCATTGCCTACGGTTCCAACCCCATCTGCATCGGAGATCTCCCCGACATTTTTAGGGTTCTGAAAATGGTCGATTAAAAATTTCGGATACTTTGTCATGTTTACCCCGTTAGAAAGCCCCGCTGCTTGCCCCGTTAGATGGTCCAAGATTTTCTAACAGGGGTCACTCCTCACTCGGAATGGTTTTACTGTTTTGATCCTCTATGCGCTCCAGACGTTTGACCCTCTCTTCCAATTTGCCGTGAAGCTGGAGAAGCATCTTCATAATATCGGACAGCGGGTCCGGAAGATTCCCATGTTCGAAATCAAGATCCAATTTTTCAGGGGTGAGGGACTCAACAATGCGACCCGGAACACCGACCACCGTCGCACCGGGTGGAACGGCCTTAACCACCACAGAGCCAGACCCAATTTTTGCTCCATCCCCGATCGTGATCGCTCCCAGGATGGTGGAGTTCGACCCCACAATGACACGGTTTCCGAGGGTGGGGTGGCGTTTCTTCTTTTCAAGGGTGGTGCCTCCGAAGACCACGCCTTTATAAATGAGGCAGTCATCTCCAATCTCAGTAGTTTCCCCGATTACCACTCCCATGCCATGATCAATGAAGAGCCGCTTACCGATCTTTGCGCCCGGATGGATCTCAATACCCGTCAAGCTCCGGTTGAGTTGAGAGATCAGTCGGGCAGTGGTGTGCCATTTTTTCTTATATAAAAAATGCGCAATACGGTGAAACCAGATAGCGTGAAGGCCCGGATAGCAGAGGAGGATCTCCACATAATTTTTAGCAGCAGGGTCTCTCTCTCTAATCGTCCGAATATCTTCTCTCAATTGCTCCCACATGATACCCTTCCACTCTTAATGGCCATATTCAACAAAAATTCTAACCCACAAATGAGACTAAATCCAATGTAATTCGTACGACAATGAACGTTAAACGATGAACGATGAACAATTCATCGAGTTTTTTGTTCATTGTTCGTTGTCCATTGTTCATTGTGTCTTTACAGGAATCCCTTTGGTTTTTGAGGCTGGGGGTTCTTTTCGTCTTTCTTTCCGCTCTCGACCTTAAATCCGGATTCTTCGAGAATGAATTTGTCGTCGCCAGGGTCGGCCTTGAACTCGAGCTGGAGTTTCTTGGCCTCCTTGACATAAGACCCCTCTTTGAGACGAATCTCTCCGTCGGGCACAACGACGATGGCCGATTCTCCGAGGACAGGACATCTCTGCTCGCAAAACCCGCAGCCGTTGCACTTCGAAGCGATGACGACAGGCCGGCGATATCCCTCGATAGGACGGAAAACGATTGCATTGTATGGACAGATCTCGTCACAGATCAGGCAGATCTTGTTTTGAGCCCAGACCAAGCACTTTTCCTTGAGTAAGATGGCGGTTCCCACTTTGGCATGGTTCTTCTCCTCAAGGGAGACGGAGCGGATGGCCTGGGTGGGGCAGACCTTTCCGCAGACATTGCAATTCTGGTCACAGGGAGCCAGGCGGAGGTCCATCTTCGGAGTCCAGAGCCCTGAGAAACCCGATTCCCAGAGGCAGGGTTGAAGCGTATTGGTGAGGCAGGACTTCATGCACTCTCCACATCGTATGCAGGTACGCAGGAATTCCGTTTCCGGGATGGCGCCTGGGGGACGTATGAGATTGTGTTTACCCTGAAGCGGAGTGAAGGGAGTTTGCGTGGCTAAAAATCCAACCCCCAATCCTCCCGCAACGGAATAGATGAACCCCCTACGAGAAAGATCGATCTTCGAATATTCGCCACCGATGGAAAGGGAAGCAGGGAAGGTGATAGCATTCTGCGGGCAGACATTCACGCAGGTTCGGCACTGGAAGCATTCCCGTAATCGGGTCTTTGTTGGATCTTCTGGGATAGCTCCCATGGGACAATTCTTCCGGCATTTCATACATTCATTGCACTCCTCGCTTACCCTCCGTTTGAAAATTCCCAGCGGAGAAATAAGGCTGAGCATTGCTCCAAGGGGGCAGAGATAGCGGCACCAGAATCGTGGTGCGATCAGGTTAAGCGCTATAATTCCTCCGAAGATGAGGAGCGTGATAGCGGACATATAAAATACGGGTTGAAAAATATGTAAGTGAGAGAGGGAGACCCATCCCAGACCTTTAAATAATGGACGCATCAGATCGAGAAAAAGGTTCATCAACGTAATTGCCAGAGGATAGAGGAAGAATGTGTAAAAGCGGGTCAGGAGGGCGATGGGATCCATGAGAAAAGCAAGAGACAGGCCGGTGATTGCGGCCATAATGAAAACGATTAGCAAAAAGTATTTTGTTTTTCTGAGGCTCGATTCGATGGTTAAGCTTTTCTGTTTTTTTCTTTTGAAGAGAAGGAGGTCGAGGAAGTCAATCGAAACACCCATGGGGCAGACATAGGCACAGAAAAACCTGCCGATCATCAGTGTGGCTCCGATCGTCACAAGGGCCCAGAGAGCCCGGCCAATGATCTCCCTTGAGGCAAAAATAGCATTCAGCCCTAAGAGGGGATCGAGCCGGAGATAGATATCTGCCGGAAACCAGTCCGGAAGTTTATATGTGGCAAAAAGGAAAAGGAGCGAAAATAGAAGCAGGGAGAGGGCCTGAACGATCGTCCTCATGCGGTTTCCTTATGAATCTTAAGCTGATCCATATCAATCTTTCCCAGACCCTGCTGGTGAGCGATGAGCAGGTGCTCCACCTGACGGCCCTTAAAGCTCCGGCCATACCAGGGGGTGATGGTGACCCCATAGGAGTCCACGGCTACAGGGTCGGCTCCGGCGATGACGAGATCGAGTTTTTTCACTTCCCCCGGGCCTCCGGGGCCGCCGGTAGTCAGAGCCCGAGTGGCATCGAGGATCGTTAACTGAGGCTTGATGACCGTTGCGAGATCGGCCAGAGCCTGATTGATATTGACCCTGGAATGAAAGATTCCCCTGTCCCAGATCAGACCCATCAACCCTTTGATGCCGAGGCTTACGCCCGTTGCGGAGTGGGATTTTGCAACGGGAATATTGATCAGGAGATCGCATTCTAACACTTCCTGGATGACCTCCACCCGGTCCAATACCTTCCCCTGCGGGATCTTGATCTCTTTAAAGAACTTCCTTTCTTGGAAAGCCTGTACATGGGCACCAGAGATATTCTTGCATGCCTCACGAATGCCGGATCTTTCAAGGCAGAGTTCTGCCCGGTGCAGGGTGTGATCCAGTATTAAAACTTGCCGGGCCCCTGCTTGAATGCAGGCCTCAGCCACAGGGGCGACGACCATGGGATGAGTGGTTGCGCCGAACTCAGGCGTTCTGGCAAAGGACATGTTGGGTTTTAGAACGACCCGGTGTCCTTTTTTGACAAAACGGGAGATCCCTCCCAATGCTTCCAGAGCCTTTTTTGTAGCGGCAGCAGGTTCTCCAGAGATCACGACAAGGTCATAGTCTTCTTTGGCATGCAAAAAGGGAGGATTACCCGAAAAAGCTAATGTAGCTCCGGCCATCGCCGTTTTGAGGAACCTACGCCGAGTTATTTTTTGATGAGTATGCACGAAACACTCCTTTTGTAATGCTTTAATTCTTTGAAAAAAGCTTCTTAAAATCCCTCCCCACCTCCCAAAGGGAGGAGAAATAATTCCCTCTTTAGCAAAGAAGGATGATAAAAAGTCCTCCCCTTTGGCAAAGGGGAGTTAGAGGGGATTTTGTCAAAATATTTTCACTCAATTGGAGTTACCCAACGAACTCCGATGGAACATTCCTCAAGCGAACAATGTCCCTGATTTTGCCGGGCACGTTGAACCCGATGGAGCATTTCACCGGACAGTAAGAGCAGTCCTCACAAACCCTATCGGGAAGATCGAGCGACACGAGCAAATCCTGAGCATGTGCCAGATTTCGATAGTCGTAAGTATACATGTATGCCCGCATCAGATCAGGGATGGGAAGATGCTCCGGGCATTGCCCCAAACATTGCCCGCAACCCTGGCAGTATAATCCGCGGATGGAGGCTTCCTTCTGCAGCTCTATTTTTTCTGGTTCAGTGAGAGTCAGGTCGTCCATAATGGATAGATCGATCTCTATATGTTCGAAGGCAGTAAACCCGGCAATCACCGTATGAACGTTCGGATCCTGAAGCATCCATTTGAAAGAAGCGGGGATATTCTTGACTGTCGGTGGTTGCTGGGAAATACCCCGGACCGCTTTCATGCCGACAATTCCAATACCCGTCTGAGAGGCTCTGGCAATTGCTTTTCTCACTTCCTGATAATGTTTCTGTTTGAAGGTATAGGAGGTCAGAATGACATCATGGACTTTCGAATCAGTTACGGCATCAATGACCTCCGGCTCGTTTGAATGGGTGGAGACACCGGAGAATCGTATTTTCCCGTCTTTCTTTGCCTGTTCGAACGCTTTGAGAATTGGTTCATACATGACCGATTCTTTTCTGGATACCCCATGTTGATAGAGGATATCCACGTAGTCGATGCCTAACCGCTTCAAACTGATATCCAGTCTCTTAAGAAACTCTTCGGTGGTTGCTCCTTCCTGATAGAGACCTGTTGTTCGATTCTGAGGAAGATTTATCTTAGTGGCAATATAGTATGAGTCCCTTGGCCGCCCCTTAATCACTCCTCCAATGGTTTCCTCATTTCGGCCTTGCATATAGCCGTGAGCTGTGTCCAGAAGCAGGATGCCCGAATTCAGGGCCGTCCGGATGATGTTAGGATTATCGGTGAGCATGACTCCCATATTGATGACAGGGAGCTTCAGCCCTGTTTTTCCCAGAGTGCGGTAGATCATCTTCCTCTCTTTTCCTTTTGCCTCAACAACTCTTACGTCCTGTTTCATGTCGAGTGGAGGGAGAAAAAAGAGTCCGCCAAACCCCGCCAAAGTTGACTTCATGAAATCTCTTCTTCCGATTAACTTTTTAATCATGGATTCTCTCTTTGTTAAAAAATTTACCCTCGATGTACACGAAAGCCATCGTGCTCTAAAATAACAAGCCTTCCTTTGACGGATGCAAGGTCAAACTTCTCAAAGAAGCGTTCCAATGCCCTTTTGACGTCTGACAGCAAAGGAGGGTGAATGCGAATTCTGATGATGCCATGATGGATAGAAGGCGGATAGAGTAAGATGTTGCTGAAGTGTTTATCAAAGGTCAACAACGCCCTTTCCTGTTCGGAGGCTAATTTGATGATCAAGGAGTCCGTGGCAGCGAAGAGGTTTGCCTCATGAACAGTTGTTACATTGAAACCTTTATTCCTGATAAAATCGACAATAGCAGGGGGAATGTTTTCATCCGCTAAGAATTTCATCATTGGCGGGCTGTCTCAAATGGTATGTATTCTGTGTTCCGAATGAGGCTGGCGGCATAGTGGAGACAGGCTTCAACATCTTGCTTCGTCAGTTGAGGATAATATTCTTGGATGATGCGTTCCGGGGTCATGCCTGTTTCGAGAAGTTCGAGAACCAGGTAGACCATGATTCGGGTGTTCTTAATACAGGGCTGCCCGTGACAAATATGGGGGTCAACTACGATTCGTTCTGTTAGGTTGCCCATCGAGTCACCTCAATCCGTATGATTAATCATACCATGAGGTCCAGGGTTAGTCAAACCGAGGAGATTTTATGAAGAGGTTTTATCCTCGTTAAGGTCTTTTTTCTAAGCTTATCCCAAGTTTTTCAATGTATTTAGACTTGAGAACATGTTCCATATTTCCAATTATGCCCCAGAGATATCTCCCTTGCCACTGAAGATCAATTTCTCCGTGGTGGGGGTCGGAGAGGATATAACGCCCCTCTGTTATCTCCTTCCTTGGACTCTTGATCGCCTGGAGGTACTTTTCAATCATGTCCCTGCATTCGTCTTTGCTTTTTCCCTCGATGACAAATAATTTGAAATTCTTGCCTTGAAGTTCGTAATCAGCAGTAAAGCCGGATTGAAAGAAAACATAGCCCAATAAGTTTTTAGAGATGAACATCTCTGAATTCCCTTTTTTCCCCTCTGCGGGAAAATAGGACAAAATTGTGGGGAATGCTCCCTTCGGCCCTAAATTTTCTGCCACTTTTTTGGCAAAGCTAACCAACACATCCCGATCCTCCGGTCCTGTATTTACAGCGCTTATCTTTACATAGTAAGGCCCAGTCAGAAAGTTGAGGAATCCTTTCTCGTAATAAGCCTGTACCCCGATATCCAGAAAAGTAGCCCCGGAAAGGCGTTCCTGGCTGTAGATCCCAAAGGCAAGAAGGGGAGTTTTGTGACGATAAACATCAACGGTCACGGAGGTTTTCTTTTCGTTCTGGTATTCCGCCACCTTCAATTCCACAAAATCGTACATCAAATAGAGATCCGCTGCTCCATTGATATATTCGTAAAGATTTTTTGGAATAAAAGTCTCAACCTCCCCGGATTGCTTCCATCCAACCATCTCAGGAAATTTGAAGTCCTTTGTCTCGGCCGCTGAACCCCATAAAAAAATAATTAATCCCACAACCATACAGATGGTTTTCATTCTCTTGCTCCCTTTCTTTTTTTAAGCAAACTACTTCTTTTTTGTCAATAGAAAAATCCCCCCTTTTAAAAGAGGGGGGATTTTTCTACATCAGGCAATAAACTCCGCCGGAACGTCTCTTAATCGTACCACATCCCGGATCTTGCTTGGCACATTAAACCCAAGAACCAATGACCCCAAGAACCAAGCGTTTTTTAGCAAGAGTCTTTTAGTGGTTAAATTGAGACAGTCTCCTAACGGGGTTTGTTTTTGATGTAGTCTTCGATCGCCTCTATGAAGGTGAGAAAATCGGTCTGGTTTTCGCGGACTAATGAAAGGAGTTTCTCGTCTGATATAACCCAATACCTGTGGATCAATGAATTCCTGAAATCAAAGAATGGCTTTATTTTCTTCGAAAGATGGTTGGGGATAATGTCCGTTTCTCCAGCCCGGATAACGGTTTCTACATAACCCGTCACAGGCTCACCCCTATCTTTTGCAAGAATGTGCTGAAGGATATTCGCCATCGCTTCGACAATTTCTACAAGGGAATATTTTAATCCTTTCAATACCCAGGGGTCCTTGAGAAGGTCTTCATCAGAACTTCTCAATAATAATTCTTTGATCTCATGGTGACGGACTTTAATCTCCATAAGATATTTCTGTATCTTTTCAGTATCGATCTTCATTACAGTGAGGCCTCGGCAAGAAGTCCGGCACATTCCCTGTATTTGACGGAGACATGTTCGATGAGATCGGTTCTCAGGTCTGGATCAAGGTCAATAAGAAGTTTTCCTTCTTTAAAGATTCGATTCAGGAATGTGAATGGGGCATCATTGATCACCTTCACATCAAATTGATCAGCCGTTAGGTTGACTCCCTCTTCCCTGGAATAACGGGACAATTCAGTTCTCAGATCGGAGGTGATAACAAAAATATTTTCTTCGGGATTCTTGATATAGATTCCGATATCGATATCCCGGAACGCTTCTTCTTTCACGAAGGACCCATAGGCATAAGCAAAAATGGTCCTTCCATCTCGCGCAAGAGCCCCTTTGATTAAGTTGAGAATTCTCTCTCTTTTCATATTCGATACGCCCATTTGTTGTATTCGTTAAAAATACTACCAGACTTTCAGAATTTACGCAATAAAAAATGAATACGCAGAACATAGAGACTTGCCAACCGGAGGCAGATTCCATGGTGGCATACAGTAAGCATTCCTATATTTTCACTTCGCTGATCTGAACGATGGGCTGAATGTCTGTGTAGTTGGGGATATCTGCCATGATGTTCTGTGCGTGCGGACCGAATGCAGTTTGAAATGCCTCTATTGAATCAAAATAGAGATGACACATGGCGATATAAGTTGCCGGCGCCCCTGGTGATATGCCGCCCAGTCCTTGTTCAGCTTCCACGCGTTTGCACGCAGGCCCTAACTTTTGTTGGACCATGGGCATGTGCTTATTTAAATAATAGTTCATATCGAATTTTTTACCTTCCTCATTCGGATAAACACACACTGACTTTGATCATTGGTCTCTCCTCCTTTCTTCTTACGAGAGCTCTGAAAAACTACTTTACGCTCTCTGATTACACACCTGCCTGCCCCGCCCTCGGTCTATTAATAGTGCGGGACCGGGGCCGGTAGGCAGGGATTTTAAAAAAATGATTCCAGAGATTTCTGAACTTTTTCGGAAATCTTTTCATCGGAGCTGTTTTCTCAACAGAGTTTTCCAAGTTCACCACATCTTCTATCTCTGGTGTGTTCCGTCTGATGTTATCCTCAAAGGCTTCAACGCACGACTGCCCACCTCAAAAAATTGCCATAAAATCAAATTTTTGGTATAAATGGTTCACCTCCCTGGAGGGTGATTCGAATAGAATTAAAGGAATTTAAAAACAGGAGAGACATTTAATTTCGCAACCCCCATTTTGCGGCATCCACACCGAACTGGCCGACCTCAATAAGGAAGCCGTAGCGCTGGCAGCAAAGATCCAGGAAAACTTCGAGGAACTGGGGATATGAGCAAGTTGATGACGAATGAGTATGCCAGTCTGCTTGGCGAAGTTAAGGAGCGTGTCCGGGCGGCACAATACGCCGCGTTTCGCACAGTGAATAAGGAATGGGTGGTCCTCTTTTACATGCGGGAATTCTACATTGCATACCGCGATCTACCCAAAGTGCAACCACCGGTTGCACAAATCGGGTGGACACAGAATCTAATCATTCTCCAGCGTTGTCGCGATCCTTTGGAACGTGAGTTCTACATCCGCATGACGAGAAAGTTCGGCTGGAGCAACAATCTGTCCGGCGGGAAAGGCGGCAAGAGAAATGACTGATCATCTTCCGGGAAAACGGCCACCCTCTTCAGAGATTCTGTTCTACAAAACCGAAGACGGCCGGAACCGAATCGAAGTGAGACTGGATGGAGATACCGTTTGGCTCTCTCAAAGACTACTTGCGGAACTCTTCCAGAAAGATGTCCGCACTATTAACGAGCATATACAAAATATTTGCGAGGAGGGGGAACTATCTCCTGAGACAACTATCCGGAAATTCCGGATAGTTCAAACTGAAGGGAAACGAGAAGTTGAGAGAGGCGTTGATTTTTTCAATCTGGACGTCATTATCGCTGTGGGCTACCGCGTGAAGTCCCATCGCGGCACGCAGTTCCGAAGGTGGGCGACCGAACGATTGCGGGAGTATCTGGTCAAGGGCTTTACGATGGACGACGAGCGGCTCAAAGAAGGCCGGAACATCGGGGAAGATTACTTTGATGAACTACTTGAGCGCATTCGTGACATTCGTGCCTCCGAAAAACGCTTCTACCAGAAAATCAGAGACATCTATAAATTGGCGATTGATTACGACGCCGAGGCGGAAGAAACAAAGGAGTTCTTCCAGGTCGTACAGAACAAACTTCACTGGGCCATTACCGGCAAGACAGCAGCGGAGTTGATTTCAGAACGCGCCAATTCTTCCAAACCAAACATGGGGTTAACGAGCTGGAAAGGGCCCAAGGTACGTAGGACCGATGTTGCTATTGCCAAGAATTATCTGAGCATCGATGAAATTGGCGAACTTAATAGGATCGTCGTCATGTACCTTGATTATGCCGAGGATCAGGCCCATCGCCGAAAACCTCTTTACATGCATGATTGGCGCGACAAAATTGACGCTTTTCTGAAATTCAACGAACGTGCCATTCTGGAAGATGCAGGAAAAGTGTCCATGGAGGTTGCCAAGACCTTGGCTCTGGAGGAATACGACAAATTTAACCAGCGCCGCCTTGTCGAAGAAGCGGCTAAGGAGGAAGAGGAATTTGAGAAGATCGCCAGGCAACTTGAGCGAAAGGGCCGGAGGAAGAAGAAATGAACGGCTCCTACGTTAACGCAATCTCCAGTTATATATGCTCATTCCGCATGATATCATCTTAGACAACAAGACATTGCAGGGATTGGCCGCAAGCTGCACGTACAGTGGATAAAACCGGTTATTTAAGAAACTTCCCTCCAAATTTTTTCACTGCCAATTGGAAGCTAAAACTGCAAAGGTTTGTTAAATTTTTTGCTCTTGACAACTAAACAGTTGTATAGTATATGGATTTAAGGAAATCGGGATATCAGGGCATCAGGTTATCGGGAGTAGTTATGAGAAGATAAGAGTATCAGGCTTTTCCTGATATCCTGGTACCTGATGTCCTGCCTCCTGATTTCCTGGTAACCTGATTCCCTATCAAGAGGTGCCTTATGGAACTGACCGAACGGCAGAGAGAGATTTTTGAGTTCGTTCAAGAGTTTATCAAAGAGAAGGGCTATCCTCCTTCGATAAGAGAAATCGGCGAGCATTTCCATATTTACCCCAGGGCTGCCTTCGACCACCTCAAGGCGCTGGAGAGAAAGGGTTATTTGAAACGGCGAAGTTCAATGTCCAGAGGTCTTGAGATACTTGTCTTTGAGGAAGATAGGCTCCGAAAGGGAAGCAGGCCATTGATTCGGGACATTCCCGTTTTAGGCAGGGTTGCGGCAGGGAAACCCACACTGGCCGTGGAGCATGTGGAGGAGACCCTCCCGCTTCCGACAGAATGGGTGAAGGGCAAGGAGGTTTTCCTGCTGAAGGTTAAGGGCGACAGCATGTCTCCGTATATCCTTCCGGGCGATTATGTGATTGTTCGCTCCCAGCCTTCGGCAGAAAATGGGGATGTGGTGGTGACCCTTATGGGTGAGGAGGCGACGGTGAAGCGGTTTTTCAAAAAGAGGGGAAAGATCGAACTGAAGCCGGATAACGAACACTGGGAAACGATCCGGATTGAAGAGGGAGCAGGAGAAGTTCAAATTCTTGGGAAAGTGATTGGGGTTTTCAGGAAATGCTAATTTCAAGATTATCAGGTCATCAGGGAATCAGGAAGCAGGGTAACAGGAAACCAGGACATTAGGAAACCAAGCTTAAAACCTGATACCCTGATAAACTGATGCCCTGCAACCTGATATTCTGATTACCCGGTAACCTGATTTGGGTAGAAAGATGGATCAAGCGTTGATCGCTCTGTTCGATGAAGTCCTGTCGCAAGTTCAAACCGGCCTCCCGAAGAAGGTTCTTTTCCGTGGGGAAGGGACAGGAGGAATCGCCTCCTATGCGGCGGGGTGGATGGCAGGCAAGGGGATGGATGTTATCGTTCTGGACGGTGCGAATCGTTTTAATCCTTATATAGCATCATCCTTCGCCAGAAAGGCGTTGATTTCTCCGGAAAGGATTCTTAAGAGGATTCGGATAGCAAGAGCCTTCACCTGCTACCAGATGGCAACCCTGATGGGAGAACAGTTGCCCTCTCTACTCAAGGAAGAGAGGGCAACTGTACCAACAAAAAAGCCCTGGGTGATTCTCCTGGGGCCGATTACCACCTTCCTGGATGAGGATGTGCCGGAGATGGAGGTCCGGCCTCTCTTCGAGAAAGCCCTGAGTAAGGTAGAGAAAATGGCTGCGGAGGGTGTGCCTTTCTTTCTGTTTCAGTCTCCTGTTTTCCCCGGTTCTAAAAGGGCATTTCTCATGAAAAGGCTCTCCGATTTTTCGGATCTGGTCTGGAGGATATCTCTGCAGGATGAAGAACCAAAGATGATTTTGGAAAAGAAATGGGAGTTGAAAACATCATTGAAAATTGTAAATTGCAAAATGGGAAAGGGTGGTCTTGTAAAAAGTTGTCTCACCGGTGAAAACCGGTGTCCAGAGTTTTCATAACTATTTGAGATTACTGGATTCCGGCTTTCGCCGGAATGACGAGACCAGGACCAAAGAGGCTTTTTGCGAGGCCATCGATTTAAAATTTGCATTTTGCATTGAGAGGTGCATGTGGGACGTACCGTTTTGCCTTTCAGTCAGGTTTTGGAACAGGAAGTCCAGGAATGGCGAAAGTTTCGAAGGGGCCTGCGTAAGGAGGATCAGCAGTTCCTCGACCGGCTCTTCGAAAAGGCGAGACTTCATGTGCAGGCAGGAGTCTATGCCTCGAGGCCCTGGCCTTTTGAAACAATCCTGATCTCCATGTTAATAGAGCACGAAAAGGTGTTGATGGAGTTGAGAGAGAAGTTGAAGGAGTTGGAGGAGCAGGAAGGACAAGATAAAGGTGATTGGTCAAAGGGTTAAGGTAAAGAAGCCAGTTTAGTTGGTAGGTTATGTCGTTGGTCCTTAATGATCGAGCCCTAACCTTTACCCATAAACGAAACCGGCCTCCTCACCCTAACCTTGAAAGACCATTACTCTCAGAGTCGAAGGGTAGCCTGCAGCGTGCAAGGCAAGATGTAATGTTTAGGTGAAACGATGGAGACTCGGGGATGGCTTTTTGACCTCTACCCGCTTGACTCCTCGATGATCCTCTGGATCAAAGGCGAGGATGGGTTGATCCATCGATTTGAAGATCTTTTCCGGCCTCGATTCTATGCGCAGGGCAGCAGGGAAGATCTTGTTGCCCTGTTTGACTCACTCCGGGAAAGCCGATGGGCTACCGGGTATCAGTGGGTCAGGAAGAGGGAATTCTGGAGCGGGCACGAAGTGGAGGTGATGGAGATCGAAATGACCGATCCGGAACATTATGCCCAACTCCCGAGAGTTCTCCCTTCATGGGAGGAGAGAATAACCTTCTATAACTGCGATATCCCTTCCCCTCAGGCTTACCTTTACGAAAAGGGACTCTTTCCAACAGGTCGATGTGTCGCTGAAATCGAGGGGACTCGAATCTTCGGAATTCAGCCCGACAAATCCGAGAGCGTGTGGGTGGATGAAGGAGACCTTCCTGACCTGCGGGTGATGGCCCTGAGCCATTGCGTTTCAGGATTGGGAAAAGCGCTCCTGTTGGAATGTGAGGGGTATCGGATAGAGATGGAGGATGTGGATATTGGAGAGATCAGGAGGTTTATCAAACAGTTCGATCCCGATGTGATCCTGAGCGATAACGGTGACGCTTCTCTTCTCCCTTTTCTCTTTTCATTAGAGAGAAGAGGGAAAACCTCCATCCCCTGGGACAGGGAACCCCATCCCATCCGGAGGCAGATCGATCCGAGAGGCCATTCCTACTTCTCCTATGGCCGGACCTACTACCGGGCTCCTGCCCATCTCTTTTTCGGAAGATGGCATATTGATAGACGCAACTCCTTCATCTATGGGGAGTCGGGGATGGAGGGCGTGATCGAACTGGCACGATTGGCCAAGATTCCGGTTCAGCGGATGACCCGTACCTCTCCGGGAACAGCCATCACCTCGATGCAGCTCGACCGGGCCTTTCAGGATGGCATTCTCATTCCCTGGAGGAAAGGGGAGCCTGAGCAGTTCAAGACAGCATGGGATCTGCTTGTTGCCGACAAAGGCGGTCTTGTTTTTCAGCCGAAGTTAGGGATCTTCGAGGAAGTGGCGGAGATTGACTTCGCTTCGATGTATCCGACAATCATGGCCATTCATAATATCTCCGCGGAGACCGTGCTCTGCAAATGCTGCCAGAACCACCGGGTCCCGGAGGCAGGCTATACGATCTGTGAGAAACGGGAGGGGCTCGTGCCGAAAACCGTTAGACCCATTTTGACAAGGAGGGCATGGCTGAAGAAGGGAGTCAAAGAAATGGAAGGTGGAAGGTGGAAAGTGGAAAGTGGATTGCCCCTCACCCCACCCTCTCCCCTGGCGAGAGAGGGTAAGGGTGAGGGGGAAAAGAAAGAAATCTGTCACCGCAAGCAGACGGCGTTGAAGTGGATGCTGGTGACCTGTTTCGGATATTTGGGCTACCGGAATGCCCGCTTTGGAAGGATTGAAGCCCACGAAGCAGTCACGGCCTTTGGAAGGGAGAAGCTCCTTCAAGCAAAAGAGGTCTGTGAGGAGGAAGGGTTCGAACTTCTCCATGCGATTACCGATTCTCTCTGGATCCGGAAGAAAGGATTGAACGGGGAAGAGGTTCTAAAACTCTGTCAGAGGATCAGCGAGGCCACCGGGGTTACGATGAGTCTGGAGGGAGTTTACCGATGGGTGGCTTTTCTTCCTTCAAAGAGGAATCGAGAAAGCCCTGTGGCCAACCGTTATTTCGGCCTTTTCAAAAATGGTAAGATCAAAGCGAGGGGATTGGCATTCCGACGAAGCGATACGCCTCCTCTGATTCAGGAGGCCCAGGTCCGGATGCTGGAGGTTCTGAAAACGACAAAAGATGCCAGTGATTACAGATTGAAGATTCCTGAGATTTTAGATCTCCTTCTCGAATATAGCCTGATGTTAAAAGATGGTCGGATGAAGCAAGAGGATCTGACCATTGCGAAGAGGATCTCTCAGGAGCCGAATGCCTATAAGGTGGATAGCCTCACCGCCCTTGCTGCCCAGCAATTGGAAGATACGGGAATTCCGATCCATCCCGGAGAGAAGGTCAGGTATGTGATCAAGGATGCCCAATCCAGGGATAAGGCAGAGCGAGTAAGGCCTTTTCCACTGGTAGGACCCGACGACACCTACGATGTCAAAAAGTATCTGGAGTTGCTCATGAAGGCGACCGAGGAGCTACTGATTCCTTTTGGTTATGATGCGAAGCGCCTGAAAGAGCTAATCGATGTTTCGTTCCCCCTCTCCCTCGACGGGAGAGGGCAAGGGTGAGGGTGTGAGAAAAAATTGACATATTTTCTGACTGTGATATTTTATGTGTAGGATGATAAAGGTGATAATATGAAATCGCATCATAAAATAATCATCGGAGATTCTAGGGGGATAAAAGAAGTCCCCGATGAATCGGTTCATCTTGTTATTACTTCGCCGCCTTATTGGCAATTAAAAGATTATGGAAATGGAAAACAGATCGGATTCAATGACACTTATGAAGAGTATATTAACAATCTTAATCTTGTTTGGAGTGAGTGTCATAGAGTCTTGCACAAAGGTTGCCGTCTTTGTGTCAATATAGGTGACCAGTTTGCGCGGTCCGTTTATTATGGAAGATATAAGATTATTCCAATCAGAACGGAGATTATTAAATTTTGTGAAAGCGCCGGATTTGATTACATGGGCGCCATCATCTGGCAGAAGGTAACCACCTGCCATACGACAGGTGGAGCAACAGTCATGGGTTCCTATCCATACCCCCGGAGTGGAATTATTAAATTAGATTACGAATTCATTTTGATTTTTAAAAAGTATGGCGAATCGCCGAAAGTCAGTCAAAAAATAAAAGAACAATCAAAGTTAACACAGGAAGAATGGAATCAATACTTTATAGGGCATTGGAACTTCCCTGGAGAAAAACAGGATAAGCACTTGGCGATGTTTCCCGAGGAATTACCAAGGCGGGTCATCAAAATGTTCAGTTTTGTCGGGGATACCGTGCTCGATCCCTTCTTGGGTAGTGGAACAACATCCCTTGCAGCAAGGAATCTTGATAGAAACTCAATTGGATATGAAATAAATGAAGATTATTTACCGACAATAAGGGAGAAACTCGGGATAAGACAGAAAGATATTTTTAGGGAAGCAGTTGTTGAAATAATAAAACAAGAAGAAGGCACGGGAGACTTTCAGGAAAGGATTGACAGACTTCCCTATATCTTTAAAGATCCTATAAAATTTGATAAGAGGGTTGATCCTAAAAAAATGAGATTTGGCTCAAAGATATCTGCCGATGTTGTTTCTCATAGAGAGGAGTATTATTCGGTGAAAGAAGTTATATCGCCAGAAGTTATGGTTTTAAATGATGGTTTAAAAGTCAGGCTATTAGGCGTGAAGGGAAAACCGGACAAGAACGGCCAAGCTGTCCAGTTCTTAAAAGAAAAGACCCGTGGCCAGAAAGTATTTATGAAGTTTGATACGATCAAATATGATAGGGAGAATAATCTGCTTTGTTACCTTTATTTATGGAATAAGACCTTTTTAAATGCCCATTTGATTAAAAATGAGTTAGTGGATGTGGATAACTCATTCGATTACAAATACAAATCTAAATTTTTGAGATTAAGAGGGTAATAGAATGCCAAAAGATTGGATAATGGGCAGTGATGGGGAAAATCTTAAATTTAAAAGGGAAACCCTACTGAATTATGGAATGAATCGATGGGGGTTGAATAAAGCTCAGAGTGTGGGGAAGACCTCAGAATTGATTAGAAAATGTGCTCCAAGCTCATTTGAGGAATGGAAATCCTATTACTTTAACAATGCGACTCAGAAGAAACGGAATGGAATCAAGATAACCAGAGAATTTATTAGAGATTTGGGTCAAAAGCTTTATTCTGTGAAGTCTGGTAAAAAGAAGAAAATATTTAATGTTGAGGTCATTGAAGAAATTAGAAAAGAAATCGAAACATTGAAAAAAGACTGAAACCACTGCATTGCCTGACACAGCACAAACGGCTAAAGTCTAAATTGCCTCGCAGCTCCGTTTGTGCTGGAGACGTTAGGTTTGAATGTTTTTTATAAAAGAAGGGAATCGCTGATGGAGAGATTTTTATTCTGGCAAAGATGGCTATTTATTGTTGGAGTTGTCATTTCCATTTTTGGAATGTTTATGTCTTTTTTTAGCGGGACAGCACTTTTTTATTTGTTCGACAGTAACATCAATCCTGTTTTCTGGGGAACCGCTGATGTGGCTGATGGTGTGAAAGGGTTTCAAAGATGGATATATGGCGCATGGGGAGCAACGGCAGCAGGTTGGGGAATATTTGTGACCTTTATTGCCCATTATCCGTTTCAAAGAAAAGAAAAATGGTCATGGAATTGTTTATTATCGGGAGTCTTTGTATGGTTCATGATCGATACCGGATTTTCTGCTTATTTCAATGTTTATATCAATGTAATTCTTAACACGATCTTTTTAATGGCAGTTATATTGCCGCTCATTTCCACAAGAAAACATTTTACCGGATAGAAAAAAACAATACCGGATTCCCGATTTTTATTTAGAGGGTTTTCAAAAGACAGGTTGTCATGTTATAAAATAATAAAGCGTAATTAAAAAAGGAGGGGTATTCATGGATAAACAGGAAAAATTAGAAGAGTTAAAAGCGAAGCTTGATGAATTGAAAGGAAGGGACCCTTCTCACTGCTCCGGGACTGACACATTTGTCGGCCATACAGGGCACACGATGTCTCCAGAACTTTTCCAAAGGATCGAAGAACTGGAGGAAGAAATTAAGAAGTTAGAAAAGGAATTGAAGACAACTTAGCTCTGCCTTCCTATTCATCGCTTTGGAAGCTGTGGTTTAAAAAAAGATAGGTTATAATTATCTAATTTTGTAACCATAATCCAAAGCGATGGCCGAATCTTTAGATCTTCTCTTCATTCATACTCCAAAATTCTCCAATTATTACAAGCCGTTTGGCCGGTATATGACGGTCAATCTCGTTCCGATGGGAACGCTTGGTCTTGCAGACCTGGCAACGCAGGCGGGGTATCGAACCAAGGTCTTGCATCTTGGATTGGAATGGATCGAGAGCGGGTCCTTCTCCCCAATAAATTTTCTAAAGGGAAGAGATGTCAAGGTTGTTGCCATCCCCCTCCATTTCCATCCGCAGTCTTTTGATGTGATGAAGATCGCCAGCGAGATAAAGGGTGAAAGGAAGGGGATCTTTGTCGTCTCGGGTGGATACACAGCGAGTCTCTTTCACAAAGAGATCTTGTCTTCTTTTCCTCAAATGGATGCGATCATCCGGGGGGATTCGGAAATTCCCCTCCTTGCGTTGATGAAGGCGTTTGAAGAGAAGAGAGGGTTGGAAGGGGTTCCCAACCTCGCATGGAGAAAAGGGGAAGAGATCAGAATAAACCCTCTCTCCTATGTGGCTTCGGAAAGCGATCTGGATCGATTCTCTTATTCCAACCTTTCACTGCTCAAGGATAAAGAAACCTATATCCACCATATGGGGATGCCTTTTGTCTGGGCCAAAGGTCTGTCGAAGAAGGAGAATCGAAAACATTTTCATCTGGGGTATCCCATCTTTCCCCTCAACATCGGAAGAGGGTGTTCCGGAAACTGCACCTGGTGCGGAGGAGGAAGCCTTGCCCAGCAGGTCGTGAATGGAAGGAAGAGGGTGGTCTTTCGCTCCCCAGAGGCTGTGGTGAAAAGCATGGCCGAGGCAAAGGAGATGGGATATGAGATGTTTAACATCGCCTTTGACCCTGGAAAGGAAGGGGAGAAATATTACAAAGAGCTGTTTCCCCTGTTGACAAAGAATCATCTTCGAACAAGGGTCTATTTTGAATCGTTCTCGCTTCCCACTAAGTCCTTCCTCGAGGAATTTGCCAAAACCTTTATCCTCGACGGTTCTATCCTCGCCCTTTCGCCCGAATCCGGAGATGAAGGGGTGAGGCACAAGAACAAGACGTTTTCTTATTCGAATGATGAATTGATGAAGGCGATCTCAGCGGCTGAACAATCAGGAATCAGGGTCGATCTCTTCTTCGCCATGGGGATTCCGGGCGAGAAGTATAATGATTTATCAAAAACAGCTGCCCTTCGAAAGGAGGTTAAGCAAAGATTTAAGAGGATCGGAAGGATCTGGTCTTCCCCCATCTCTCTTGAGCCAGGCGCTCCCTGGCACCTCCACCCCGAGGAGTTTGGCATCGTCTCAACGAAAAAAACGTTTTTAGATTTCTATCGCGGAAGTTCTCCCGGAGGAGGCGGATTAGGCTATTTTATTCCTGACTATAAGGGAGATGGAAAAGAGTTGGATGAAAGAGGATTTGAGACGATCTTAAGAGAGGCAAAATGCAGGGAGTTCTGTTCTCTTCACCCCAATCCGACCAAAGCGAGCGATCCCTTCTGGGGCAGGCTCTATTGCCGCTATATGAGCTGGCGATCGAAAGGGGGTCATGGGTAATATCATCCTCCCCCCTGGAGGCTGTGTCGTATTGGGAAGAAAAGGGGAAGAGGCGGTCAGGTTCCCTGCCCGCCGGCAGGCAGGCAACGCTTTAGAATGCGGGTCTTTTAAATGATGGGAAATTGAAAAAATTGTCATGCCGAACCTTGTGCTGAACTTAATTCAGTATTGTTTCGGCATCTAATAGAATCAATCCTGGATTGAATTCAGGATCGGAGACCCTGAACCAAGGGTGACAAAAGAGCGATTACGACACAGCCTCCAGAGGAGAGGGTGTTAAGTGGTAATCAGGCAGGAATATTTTATGACATCAGCGAATAGAATCTATATTGTGGATGGAACCCTGAGAGAAGGCGAGCAGTCTCCCGGTGTTTTCTTCACCCGAGACGAGAAGATCGAGATTGCGAAAGCGCTGGATCGATTGGGTGTGCCCATATTGGATGTGGGAATGCCATCTGTTTCAGAGGAGGAGAGGGAGGCAATCAGGGAGATTGCCCATCAGGGCCTCAGGGCATCCATCGGAGTCTCGATCAGGCTGAAGAAGGAGGAGGTCGTTCAGGCGATCCAATGCGATGTGAATGAAGTTTTCATCATTTGCCCTGTGAGCTCCCTTCATCTCAGGTTGAAACTCGGAACGGATGAAAAAGGGGTCAAGAGCCTTGCCAAAGAGGTGATTGACTATGCCTCTCGAAAAGGGCTTCTGGTCAATCTGGTGACAGAGGATGCTTCAAGGGCTGACATTCCGTTTATTAATGATCTCCTTTGCGATGCCTATGAATGGGGAGCCAGAAGAGCTTTCCTCTGCGACACCGTGGGAGTAATGGAGCCTTTCAGGATGAAGGATCTGGTCAAAAGAGTGAGAGACCAAATTCCTGCAGAGATGGGTTTGGGCGTTCACTGCCACAATGACCTGGGTCTTGCCACAGCCAATACACTGGCGAGCATCGAGGTAGGGGCGGACTATCCTTCGGTGACGATCAATGGGATCGGAGAGCGGGCAGGCAATCCACCTCTTCAAGAGATCGTTTTGGCTATGGAGAAGATCTTTCATCGGGAACACGGGATTGATATGAAGAGACTCTATCGCCTCTCCCGCCTGGTTGAGGAATATTCCGGAATCTTTATCCCTCCCCATGCTCCCATTGTGGGCCTCAATGCTTTCCGCCACGAATCAGGCATCCATGTGGATGGAATTCTCAAAAATAGCCAGACCTATAAGGCCATCAATCCGAAAGAGGTGGGAAGAGAATCCTCTTTTGTCTTAGGGAAACATACGGGGACTCAGGCTATCGTCCACCTCTTGAAGCAGAGGGGATTTGGGGCGAAAGAGGAAGAGTTGAGAGAGATCCTGCGAAGGGTAAAAGAGAGAAAGATGGCCGGAGGGAAAAGAGAGATCAGGAAGATGGCAGAGGAGATGGAGAGGTATTATAAAGAGAGTCTCAATTTCCCGATGGAGGCCTTCTGGGAGATTGTAGAAGAGGTTTTAAGGAAGGGTGGTTAAGGGAGTCACGGAGATGGGCAAGCCGTCTTCCAAGGCTTCGAATGGCGGTCTTTGAATGGAATGGGAAATGGGCGATCTCTTCTGAGCCCGCCCCATCGGACAGGATGAAAGCTTGTGCCAATACTCCGAAAGGTGCGCCACGAAGCCTTTCCAAACGGCTTACCCATCTCCGTGAGACGATTTTGTGCTTGATTTGGCCAAACAGTTACAAGAATTAAATAATATGGGGAAAGATGGCTAAGGGAATCACGGGTGAGATCATTGAGGGGCATGCCGATGGAAGAAGCGAGGGGAAATACCTCTCTGTGGAAGTGGACTTCGTCCTCCTGCACGACCCCACCTTTGCGCTTCTCCTTCCGGAGTTAAAAGAATCCGGAGAAGAGATCTGGGATAGGGATAAGGTCCTTCTGACCGTGGATCACTTTGCTCCTCCTTCTTCGATTGAGCGGGCCAATATGGTGAAAGAGGTTCTCTCCTTTGCAGCGGAGAAAAAACTGCCTCACCTCTCTGTCTATCAGGGGATCTGCCATCAACTTTTGGTAGAGGGGCCCTGGTTAAAACCGGGGATGCTGGTGCTTGGAGCGGATTCTCACACGGTGACCGGAGGCGCTCTTGGCTGCCTGGCAACTGGTATGGGCTCAACGGATATCCTCTACAGCCTCATCACAGGCAGAGCCTGGCTCAAGCCGCCCGAAGCAGTCCGAATCGATCTCAGGGAGAAGCTTCCTCCCTATCTCATGGGAAAGGATGTCATTCTGGACCTCCTTGGAAGATACGGGGAAGGAGGGTTCCTCTATCAGGCGATGGAGTTTTATGACATGGATGAAGCCTTATCCATGGATGATCGATTTGCCATCTGCAATATGGCGGTTGAAGGCGGAGCAAAGAACGGGCTCTTTCAACCCGACCGGGTGACGGAAGATTTTTTGATCGAAAGGGATGGTTGTTTGAGCCATCCTGTAAATCGGTTCGATGGAGAACGGCCATACTCAAGAAAAATAGAGGTGGAGCTTTCCAAAATTAAACCAAAGGTCGCCCTTCCTCACAGCCCTGCGCAGGTGATCGATGCAGAGGAGATGAGAGGCGAGGCCATCGACCAGGTCTTTATTGGCTCCTGCACAGGAGGAAGGTTGAGGGACATTGAGTTGACAGCGAAACTTCTCATGGGAAGAAAGGTCGCCCGGGGAGTGAACCTTCTTGTCACTCCTGCCTCACAGAGAATTTATCAGAAGGCCATAGAGAAGGGCTATATTTCAACGATTATAGGGGCAGGAGGCGTGGTTCTCAATCCGAGTTGCGGTCCCTGCGGAGGCATTGATAAAGGAATTCTTGGAAGAGAGGAAAAGTGTCTGAGCACCTCAAACAGAAATTTTAAGGGCAGGATGGGAGACCCCTCCTCAAAGGTCTTTCTCTCTTCTCCCCTTACAGCGGCTGCCTCTGCCCTTGCAGGCAGGATCATCGATCCGAGAGAGGTGATGTGATGGCGCTTCCTGAAATCATCTCCGGCCGTGTCTGGAAGTTGGGAGATCATGTGAATACGGACCTGCTCCATCCTCCCTCTCACTTCACTCCGGATGAGAAGAGGATGAAGGAAGGAATTGCGGAGGGGAGGACGAGATTGGGCGCGGGGGTAAAGGGGGATTCATCGGAGGAGGGATGGATCATCGTGGCAGGAGAGAATTTCGGCTGCGGTTCAAGTCGTGAGACTTCAGTAAGGGGCCTCGCCTCTTTTGGAGTCAAAGGGGTTGTGGCTGTGTACTTCGCAAGAATTTTTATGCGAAGCCTGGTCAACCTCGGCATTCCTGTCTTTGAAGCCAAAGAGATACAAGGGTGTGTGAAGGATGGAGAGATGATCCGCATCTCTTTAAAAGAGGTGTGGATTGAGGGGCCGGATTCGAAACGGTTTCCATTTTCACCTCTTGATCCCCATCTCAGGAGAATTCTTGAGGCAGGCGGACTCATTGGCTATCTCCGGAGTGAAAAGCATGGGATATGATTACGATGTGATTGTGGTGGGAGGAGGGCCGGCCGGGCTCAATGCGGCCATCCGGGCCCGGTGGGTGAAGAGGTATAAAGCCATCCCGTGCAGCACCCTTCTTATCGAAAACTCCTATCCGGGCGGGCTGGCCTCCTGGCGGGGATGTCTCTTCACAGGCCCTTCGTGGAAGATGGAGGGGAAGGATATTGTCCGACGTCTCCTGAAGGATGTGGAGGGTCTGAATATTGGGGTTCATCAGGGAAGAGTCAACAGGATCAATTCTAAAGGAGAAATCAAAGAGGTCTTCACTTCGGACGGGAAGGTCTTCCGGTCACTGGCTGTGATCATTGCCGCCGGCATTAAGGTTCTTGTCAATGAAAGAGACTATCTTGGCCGCGGCCTGGAAGTGACGAGCATGGGTTATGAATTTATCGTCTCCCATCTGAAAAGGGTTCTCAGCCAAGATTGGAAGGCGAGACTGGTGGTTGTGGGAAGCGAGAAAGTCCGAAACCTCATCCCTTTGATCCAGGCCCTGAACCATAACCGCTCTCCCCTTTTATTTGTCATAGAGGGAGATGGCGAAGGGAGTGAAGATGTTGTCAGGGGATGGGTCGAAAGATACTGGGGGGATGGCCAGCTTCAAGGGATAACGGTCAGGACAACGAAGGGGCTTCGCAAGATAAGATGTGGGAAGGTGCTTTTGGACTTTAACTCCTATGAACTTTCGCCTGCCTGGAGGATGAAGATCGGGGCCAAAGAATTCGGCTCTCCTTTCATCAAGGTCACTCAGGACATGGAGACATCGGTCCCGGGCATCTTTGCGGCAGGTGATGTGACCTCAGGAGGGTACAACTCCTTTGCAAGGGCAGTGGCGCAGGGAATGGCGGCAGGCCTGAGCGCTTATCGATATGTCTATTATAAAAAATTCGGGACCTATCCGATTCTCTTTGCCTATCGTCCGACAGATTTCCAGGTTCCGTCAGATTTTGAAGAGCTTCCTCCTCTCGATGGGGATCTTCTTCCCAAATCCCTGACAGATGGAAAAGAGATTGAAACTTTATTGGGAAAGAAGTGGGCCGGGCTGTCGGGAAGCCTTAGTGGAAAGCTTTCGATCGAGGAGATTGCAAAGAAGAAAAAACTCAATTTTGAAGAGTTAAAAAAAGTATTGAAACGGTTGGTGGAGAAGAAGATGATTACCTTCCATATCGAGGATAAACGATGAGCGAATTACCCCAAGAGGTCCTTGAACTCGATCAAAAGATCATCGACTTCATCCGGAAAGGAACAGACCGTAAGGACGATGAAGGGTTCAACAGCCTTGCACTCGAAGTTTTTAGACTCCAGTTTAAATCGATTCCACTTTACAGGCGCTACTGTGAGAAGAGGGGAATCAAATCGGAAAAGATCTCCTCCTGGGAGGAGATCCCGGCTCTTCCCACGGATGTCTTCAAGGTGATGGAACTCTCCATGTTTCCTTCGCAGACCGTAAGGACCTTTATGACGAGCGGAACAACAAAGCCTGAGGAGAGAGGAAAGGTCGGTTACGATGAGGGAGGTCTGAGGCTCATGGATGCGACGATCGAGGAGGCGGCCTCTTCTTTTCTCTTCCCTGATGGGATGAAGACAAAGATCCTGATCATTGCTCCTTCGCCCGAGATAGCTCCCCATATGATCATGGCCTACGGGATGAACCGGCTGAAGGAGCGCTTCGGTCTTCCTCAGAGCTGCTTTCTTGTTGGCCGGGAGGGTTTTAAAGTGGAAACACTCCTGAAGGAGCTCCGCTCTTCGGAAGAAGAAGATATGCCTGTGACGCTCTGCGGGGGTTCCTTCGGATTCGTCAATTTCTTCGACTATTGCCGTGAAAAAGAATTAAGGTTTAAGCTTCCCCCCGGTTCCCGCACACTCGATGCCGGCGGATTTAAAGGAAGAAGCAGGGAGGTGAAGCGGGAGGAGTTTGTGAGGGAATGCGAAGAGGCTCTTGGAATCCAAAAAAATTATTCGGTCAATCTTCTGGGAATGACGGAGATCAGTTCGCAGTTTTATGACAGCACATTGCGGAATTTCCATAAGGGGCTCCATGCCGAAGTGGCCAAGATCAATCCTCCCTGGACAAAGACGGTTGTCGTCGATCCGGAGAGCCTGAAACCTCTTCCAGGCGTTGAGACAGGCCTGCTCAAACACTACGACCTTGCCAACAGAGGCCACATCCTGGCCATTCAGACCGATGATCTCGGGAGGATGACTCCGGAAGGATTCGAGGTCTTCGGAAGATCGAAAGAGTCAGAGGCAAAGGGTTGTTCCCTGACGATCGATGAGATGACCCGTATCGAAAAAGGAAGATGATGGAGAATTTTGAATTAGAGGCATTTTATGTTCCCCCGGGGTTGAGAGACCGGGTGAAAATAGCCAGAACCTTGGTCTATGAAGATGGGGCAACCCGTATCCTCTTAAAGATTCCTTCGATCGATCGAACCCTCATTCAATCCCTGATCCATCATCTGAGAGAGAAGAGAGGGACCTATCTTGCTGATCTTCCGATTGAGACGATTGTCCAGGTTCTGGACGAGGCTTCGCGGAGATGGCTGGACAAGAATTATCCCCTCAGGAAACTTGCCCTGAAGACCATTCCCCTGATCACTGGTTTCTCTCCCGAGGTTGTGGAGGCAAGCATCGATGCGGAGATGGAGAGCTCTCTCAGAGAGGATATGTGGCGCGCCCTTTCTCTGGAGATCGGAAATCCTCTCTACTTAAATGATTTTCAGTACTCCCCTCAATTAGGCGGATACAGCCGGGCCTTTGGCCCTGAACTGATTGTCTCCATCTTTTCGGAAAACATCCCGGCCCTTCCGCACCTTCTCTTCATGAGGTCTGCCCTGGTGAAGTCAGCCTGTCTCGGAAAGGTGGCAAGGGGCGAGCCCACCTTTGCTCCTCTCTATTTAAAGACGATGGAAGAGATCGACCCGGAGATGGCGGAATGTGTGGCTGTCCTTTACTGGCAGGGAGGAGAGGAGGAGATCGAACCTTTTCTCTTCGGGCAAGCGGATGCGGTTGTCCTCTTCGGAGGGGTGGAGACATGCAGGTCTCTCCTTGAGAAGATTCCCCGCAGGGTTAAGACGCTGGTTCATGGCCACCGATTGGGTTTCGGAGTGATCGGACGGCAAAGGATGAGGCGTCAAGATCTGGAGAGGCTGGCTGAAGAGGTTGCGCTTGATTGCTCCATGTTCGATCAGCAAGCCTGCCTTGCCCCCCATGTCTACTATCTGGAAAAGGGCGGGGAGGTTTCTCCGAAAGAGTTCTGTCAGGCAGTTGCCGTGGCGATGGAAAGGCTGAATCAGAGGATGCCGAGGGGAAGAATCACTCCTCACGAGGCATCCACGATCCATCAGCTCAGAGCCGCATACGAATTCAGGGAGTTGAATGGAGAAGAGGTTCTCGTCCTGACCTCTCCATCCGGGACGGATTGGACTGTTGTTTATGAGAAAGATCCAGGAGCGTTCTCTCCATCTCCTTTGAACCGGTTCTTACGAATTTATGGCGTGGAGGATATTTTCAGGATTCTTTCATCCCTGAAACCAATTGGTCCCTTCCTGCAAAATGCGGCCGTAGCCATAGGAGATAAACGGGAAAAAGAGTTTATCGGAACACTTGGGGAGCTGGGAGTGGCGAG
>Ga0194119_10001505_pt1 | contig 42127 bp, 43 predicted proteins | sample TA2MahC100mmetaG_FD_148620 | JGI IMG/M metagenome (GOLD analysis project Ga0194119, IMG submission 148620) | Freshwater microbial communities from Lake Tanganyika, Tanzania - TA2015018 Mahale Deep Cast 100m | ecosystem: Environmental > Aquatic > Freshwater > Lake | place: Tanzania: Lake... | reverse complement strand
GCGCATGAGGTACTCCGCCGCCGAAAAGCTCGAAATCATCCAATTGGTCGGGCAGCCAAACCTGCCGCAGCGCCGCTGCCTCACCAGCCTCGGTATCCCGCGCCAGACCTTCTATCGCTGGTATGACAATTCCTCAGCAACCCGGGCAAAAAGCGGCGAGATCGGGCCTTGCAGAAACAGGAATCGACGCCCCTCGGGCGCGCTGGGCGCTTCGTGGATCACACCCCGCCATGGCATTGCGGCCTTGCAGGGTCAACTAAAGCCGCCCTGCATGGCGGATCCGACCACCAGAACCTTAGCGCTGCGACCAGGGAGTTGACTGCCAAAGCCGCCGATATTCCGCTTGCTGCCGGCGCAGGCGTTCAAACCAGGCATCGCCTGCTTCATAGGCCGGTTCGGTGAAGCGGCCTTCCAGGATTTTCACGAATTCCGGATCGCGGGCGATATCGGCGGTGGCTTCGCGGAGGCGCTGGACAATGGCGGGTGGCGTGCCGGCCGCCATCACCAGACCCCGTTCAGAGGCCATTTGCACCGGAAAGCCCAATTCGATCAGGGTTGGCACATCGGACCGGAAGCGGCTGCGCGTGGCCCCACCCTGAGACAACACGCGGAGCTTATCGGCATTTGCGGTAACGGGGCCAAGGTTCAGCCCCATGCTGTCCACCTGCTTTCCCAGCACGGCGGTGCGGAGTTGCGGATCGCCCTGAAACACCACATGCACGAGGCGCGTGCCAGTCGCGGCCTGCAACAACACCAGCTGCAAATGGTCATCCGTCCCAACGCCCGGCGAGGCATAGGTGATGGTATCCGGCCTTGCCCGCGCGGCCGCCAGCAGATCAGCCAGCGTACGGAATGGGCTGTCTTCATGCACCGTAATCGCTGAAGGATCGGTCACCAGATTGCCGATGCCGACAAAATCATCCAGCTTGAATTGCGCCGTGCGTTCAATCGGGATCGTCAGCAGGCCCGGCATATTCGTCGTGCCGATTGTATGCCCATCAGGGCGGGAACGCGCGACCGCGGCCAAGGCGACCTCGCCACCAGCGCCGGGGCGATTAACCACCACGACCGACGCGCCGAGGCGTTTTTCAAGCGCGGCGGCATAGCTCCGCGCATCAAGATCAGTGCCACCACCCGCGGTAAAGCCAACAATGATTTCAATCGGCCGGTCAGGCCAGCGCGGCTGCGCCAAGGCGGGTGCGGCGAGCAGCGCGCCCGCTGAGGCCAAAAGACTGCGACGGTGCATTTTCATGACATCCTCCCTGCATTGCTTGTGCTATATCGAATAGCGGCGGCTCTGCCCTTCGAAGGCTGATCATGACCCAGGCCGGGCCGAGCCGCCAGACCTGTCTTGGGCAGCGGGGTATTGCCCGCCACACCGTTGCCGTGGCGCTGCTTCCCATCCCGGAAAACCGCAGCCTATAGTCTGCCAAATATCGCCTGAGGAACCCGCACCATGACCAGCATCCCGCCCTTTAGCGAAGAACAGGAACTGCTCGCCCTTGCCAAGCGGGTGCTGCCCGGCGGGCATTTCGGCAATTTCCCGGCCGAGATCATCCTGCGCGAAGGTCGTGGCGCGCATGTCTGGGATGTTTCGGGGCGCGAATATATTGATTATCTGCTCGGCAGTGGCCCTATGTATGTGGGGCATAACCACCCGAAGGTGACGGAAGCGGTGCTGGCGCAGGTGCCAAAGGGCACCACCTTCTTTGCCAATAATGAACATGGCATTCGCCTGGCCGCCGCCATTGCCGATGCCATGCCCTGCGTGGAACAGGTGCGCTTCGTCTCCTCAGGTTCGGAAGCTGATCTTTACGCCATGCGGCTTGCGCGGGCCTATCGCCAGCGCCCGAAGATCGTGAAATTCGAAGGCGGCTATCACGGCATGAGCGATTGGGGACTGATGAGCCTCGCCCCCAAGAGGCTCGCGAATTTCCCGGAAGCCGTGCCGGATACGCCGGGCATTCCGGAGAGTGTGCGGGCCGAGGTTTTGGTCGCGCCCTTCAATGACACGGAAGCGGCAGCGCGTCTGATTGAAGCGCGCCATGATGAGATCGGCGGCGTGATCCTGGAGCCCTTCCAGCGCCTGATCCCGCCCAAGCCCAGCTTCCTGCAAGCGATCCGCGACGTCACTGCGCGGCTTGGCATCCCGCTGATTTTTGATGAAGTCGTGACGGGTTTCCGCTTCGCCTATGGCGGCGCGCAGGAATATTACGGCGTGACGCCCGATATTTGCACCATGGGCAAGATCATCGGCGGCGGTTTTCCCTTGGCGGCACTCGGCGGGCGCGCCAATATCATGGCGCAATTTGACAAGGCAGCAGTGGGTGAAGACCGCTTCCTCACACAAATCGGCACGCTTTCGGGCAACCCTGTGGCCTCGGTCGCGGGGCTCGCCACCATGGAAGTGCTGCATGAACCCGGCACCTATGAGCGGATTTTCACGACCGGACGCAGCCTGATGGAGGGCCTGACCGGCCTGATCCATGAAGCCGGCATCCCCGCCCAGGTGGTGGGGGAACCGCCCTTATTCGACGTGGTCTATGCCAGCGGCGATATCCGTGATTATCGCAGCGTGATCCGCCAGGATGCGGCGATGCAAAAGCATGTGAATGGCGTGCTACGCGGGCGCGGCATCCTGAAGGGGGAGAGCAAATTCTACATGTCGCTCGCGCATAGCGCCGCCGATGTGGCTGTGACCCTGGATGCCTTCCGCGCGGCGATGAAATCCCTGCCGGCCAAGGCGGCCTGAGGTGAGAAATCCCCAACATATGAGGCAACACTTGTTTTTTATACATTTTTAATCCAGGAAGCTTTCTTAGGGAGCCTCATTCATCGGGGAAATCCCTGCCATAACCAGGAGGCTTCGCTCATCATGGATCGCCGTTCCGTATTGCTGGGTGCCAGCGGCTTGACCGCTTCGCTTGCCACCCCCGCCATTGTCAGCGCCCAGGGAGCCTACCCGTCTCGGCCGGCGCGCCTGATTATCCCTTGGCCTCCGGGCCAGGCGACGGACTTGATGGCTCGGGTAAACGCGTCAAGGATCTCAGATAATTGGGGCCAACCCATTGTGCCGGAAAACCGGGCTGGTGCGGGTGGGATGATCGGCACCGATCTGGTCGCCAAGGCAGTGCCGGATGGCTACACCATCCTGGCTGCTTCCACCGGCCCGTTTACCACGGCGCCCCTGGTGCAGCGCACCCCCTATGATGTGACAAAGGATTTCGCGCCGGTCGCGCAGATCGGCATTTCCCCCTATGCGCTGATTGTACGCAAGGATTTCCCGGCACAGACTGCGGAGGAATTCGTAGCGAAGGTCCGCGCAGAGCCAGGTAAATACACCTATGCCACTTCCGGTACCGGTGCGGCGGCGCATCTGATCACGCTCATGTTCCTGTCCAAAGCCAAGTTGGACGCCGTGCATGTGCCCTTCCAGGGCAGCGGCCCAGGGCTGACCGCCGTTACAGGTGGTCAGGTGGATTTTGCCATCGAAACCCTTGTTGCGACGCAAGCCCTGTTCCGCCAAGGCGCTGTGCGTGCCCTTGGCGTCAGCCTGAAGGATGGGACGGAATTGGCGCCCGAGTTGATGCCCTTGGCCCGCCTTCCAGGCGTTGAAGGCTATGATGCCGGCGCTTTCGGCGGCTTCATGCTGCCGGCCGGCACGCCGCGCCCGATTGTCGAGCGTTTGGCAGCGGAGACGGAAAAATCCATGGCAACGCCGGAAGTGAGGGCGCGGCTCGCGCAGATCGGCTTCCAGCCTCAATATCGCAATACGGCTGATTTTATGGCCTTCCTCGCGCGCCACCGGGAGGAATTCCGTGAAGTGATTCAGGCCAATAATCTCCGCGTGGATGGCTGATCCGGCCAATCGCTTGCGGCATTGGGGCGGCTTTCGGGCCGCCCTTTTTTGTTTCCGGGCGCCCCCTGCGATGGCGCTACAGCCCTAAATCTGAGAGAAGATGCGCTCATGAGAGGGACCCCATGACCGAAGACAGCCGACTTGACCTGCCGAGCCTTGAGATTGCCGGTAGCCGCGCGACCATTCGCCTGCATCGTTCCCGCCACCGCAACCGGGTGGAGCCCGGCGATATCATCCGCATCATGGATTATCTGGAACAGGTGGATGCCAACCCGACGCTGCGGGTTTTGGTGATTGCCGCGAGTGGCCCGGCCTTCAGCGCCGGCTTTCATCTGGGCGGCTTTGCCGAGGATAAAGAAGCCGCTGCCCGCGCGCCGAGCTTTGAAGCCATGGTGGACCGGTTTGAAGCGGTGCGCGTGCCAACCATCTGCCGGCTGCAAGGCGGCGTTTATGGCGGTTCGACCGATTTCGCGCTGACCGCGGATTTCCGTATTGGTGTGAAGGGAATGGAAATGTTCATGCCTGCCGCGCGGCTTGGCGTGCATTACTATCCGACGGGGCTTTCCCGCTACGTATCCCGCCTTGGGCTGAATACTGCGAAGCGCCTGTTCATGACCGCCGAAAAGCTGGGGGCAGAGGAATTGCTGCGCATCGGCTACCTCACGCATTTGGTGGCGCCATCGGAACTGGATGCGGCGGTGGATGCCCTGACAAATACGCTAGCGAATTGTGCGCCACTCGCGGTGCAGGGCATGAAGCAGGCGCTGAATGAAATCGGCCATGGCAGGCTGGATGATGCGGCCTGTGCCGAACGCGCGCGGCTTTGCAAGGAAAGCGAAGATATTCAGGAAGGGCTTACCGCCTTCCGCGAAAAAAGAGCGCCCGTCTTTCGCGGGCGATGATCGAAGCGGGCCGGAGCATTTTCAAGCCAAGTGGAATCACTTGGCGGCTCGGAAAATGCGACCAAACAAAAATGGGCGCTGCGGCATAACGCAGCGCCCTTTTTGCTTCACGCTTCTCCGTAATGGATGCGGCGATAGGGGCGGGAGACCACCGTATCATCCGTATGCACATCCCAAAGGCTGGCGCTATTGCCACTTTGATGGGTTTCAAACATCGCGCCCATTTGACTTAGCGCGCTGACCGTCTGGCCGCGCACGCCAAAGCCATTGGCGACACCCGCCAAATCGCCGCGACCATGAATGACGATGCCGGCATCAATATTGCCTGCGCGGAATTTGTGGATTTCCGCGCCATAGCCGCCATCATTGATGACCGCCATCAGGAATTTCACGCCATGCCGGCGCGCGGTTTCCAATTCCTGGATATGCATCAAAAGGCTGCCATCGCCTTCAATCAGCAGCACCTTGCCATCCTTGCGTGCGGCGGCGACACCAATCGCCGCCGGCAGGCCATTGCCGATGGCGCCGAAATCACTGACGACATGATAGCGTTCGGCGGCGCGGCCCTTCAGATAGGTCATGGCAAAGCCAAGGTAATGCCCGCCGCCAATCACCACATCCCAATCCTTGGGCACAATCGCGTCCAGTTCCATGATCGCCTTGCGCGGATCAACTGTGCCAGGCGCGATCGAGAATTCCTTGCGGTCCGGGACATCGGCGGCAATCAGCGCGGCCAGATCATCACTGCGGAAGCGCTTGCCACCTGCATTACAGCGTTTGATCGCCGCCGTCACCGCTTCCGCCGCTGCCTTGGCATCGGCGCGGATATGCAAATCAGCGGTGCGCAGCCCCTGCCATAGCCCGCGCGGGCCGATATCAATCTGCACGGTTCGCGCACCGGGATAAAGGTAACCGCTTTCCGTCGTATAGCCGCCAAGCCCAACGCCAATGCCAATCACCAGATCAGCCTCGGCAAAGCGTTCGCGGGCGAAATCGCTTGCATAGGCGCCCGAGATATCCATGGCGAAGCGATTGCCGGTGAACAGCCCCTTGGCTTGCAGCGATGTGGTGAGCAGCGCGCCCATGGCTTCCGCCATTTCCTCAATCGCTTCACGCGCCTTGGAAAGCTTGGCACCACGGCCGGCGATGATGATGGGCTTTTCGGCCGCCGCGATCATCTCCATCAGTTTTTCAACCAGCAGCGGATCAGGCTGTGGGCGCTGCACCGCAGGCAGATAATCCGCGGATGGAATGTAATCCACCATATGCGGATAGGCCTGCTTTTGCAGGTCCATCGGAATGCTAATCACGACAGGGCGGCGTTCCAATGCAGCGAAGTGAAAGGCTTCCCGCACATTATCCAAAGCGCGATCCATGGTCTTCACCGAGATATGATGCGCGCCAGTTGCTTGCGTGAGCGGCGCCATATCAATCTGCTGAATGTAATAGGGGGCGGCAATCGGTGAATCGCCCGCGAACACCACCATCGGCGTATTGGCGCGCGCGGCAATCGCAAGCCCGGTCATGATTTGCGTAAAGCCTGGCCCGCAAGTCGTGGAAGCCACCCCCACCTTGCCAGTGGCGCGCGCATAAGCATCCGCCATCGCAACCGCACAATGTTCATGCCTTGCATGGATGATGTTCATCCCTGGCTGGCGCTGCATTGCCTCGGTCCAATACATATTCGCATCACCCATCAAGGTGAAAAGCATATCGCAGTCTTCTTGCGCGAAGACATTTGCCAGAACATCAGAAAGCTTGGGGGCTGCCATGGTTATTTATTCCCTTTACCGAAAAGACTGCTGATCCAGGATAGAAAGGCCCGCCAGAGCAGGCCAAAAGCATTGAGCTCCGCCGCCGGTGCGGGCGGTGGTGGTGGCGGCGGCGCTGGTGCGGCAGGTGCCGTCGCTGCCGGCGCCTCAGGCCTAGACTGTTCCACGACGGGTGTCGCAGCGGGCAAGGCGGCCATGGCGCGGTTCGCCATACTGTTTGCGAATTCCGCCAAAAGCGCGCGCGCCACATGCACGCCGCCGGCATTGGCGAAGGTCTCCAAGGGCCCGGTCACGGTGAAGCTGCCATTGACCGTGAGCCGCGTCGCATCCCCTTCCGCTGCCGCCAGCACATCGCCATTCGCCAGCGCGCGTGATGCACCGCGCTGATCAATCCCGCGCCCTTCAATGCGGCAGCGATGCGCATCGTGATCGTAATCAAGCTTCGCCTCACCCCGAAACGCCGCCGTGGTCGGGCCGAATTTCACCTTGATGGAACCGCGCCAGAGCCCATCACCTGTGGAAGGCGCAAGCTGCGCGCCAGGGATACAGGCCGCGACCTCGGCCGGGTCACTAAGTAAGGGCCAAACCACGCCAAGCGGCGCGGGGATCAGGGTTTGTTCCGAAATATCGGGCATGGTGCGGCGTGGCATCCTGCAAGAAGCTCGTAGCCTGCGCAAAGCCGGCGCCGGGCGCAAGCCCGGGCGGCGCCTCCCCTAAACGGTCAAGAGTTTCAGGACATTCTCGCGCGGCAAATCGGCCGTGGCGCCGGCCAGCGCGACCTCGCCCCGCACCATGACGGAAATGGAATCGGCCAATTCCCTGGCGAAGTCGAAATACTGCTCAACCAGGATCACCCCCATGCCGCGTTGCTTGGCAAGCAGCGCGATCACGCGGGCGATGTCCTTGATGACATTGGGCTGAATACCCTCGGTCGGTTCATCCAGGATCAGCAGGCGGGGCCGCGCCGTCAGCGCGCGGGCGATGGGAAGCTGCTGCTGCCCGCCGGAAAGATCGCCCCCGCGCCGCTTGAGGAAATTCTTCAGGATCGGGAAAAGGTCAAACACGTCATCGGGCATGCGCGCAAGCTTGCCATCGGACAGCGCCTGCAACATCGGCAGTGCGCGCGGATCACCTATCACGCCGAGTTTCTCGACCGCTTCTGCCTGTTCGCCAAAGCTGCCACCAAGGCGGAGCGCGGTTGCGCTAAAATCGTCCTGTGCCCGGGCCATGGGCGCCAGGCCCAGCACAAAAACAGCACCAAAACCAGTCTTGTCATGAGAGATTCAGGGCGGTGACCCAGATCACCGCCCCGCTTTCATTCAGCCGCGGCGACGGCTGGCATTCTCCGGAATGAAAGGAGACCATTTTTCGGCCACGATCGGGCCCGGTGTCTTTCAAACGATATTGAACTAGCCGTTTTCCATCACTGCGCCAATCATTACGGGCTTGGACAAGTGATGGTTGCGATGCATCTCGAGCGTATAGCCGCAAGGCGCATCCACCTTCGCCACTTGCAGAAGCTCACGCGCCTTTTCGGCGAAAAGCGGCCAATTGGAAGCGGGGTCCACCACGACGGCTTCCACGCGCCGCCCAAGCAGGCCACCGCGCCTATTGATGCCTTCCACCATCATCAGCACGGTATCGCGGAGCGCCGATTCGCTGATGGCCGTGGTGCCGGAAAGCGAATGCAAAACGCAAACCTTGATCGGCGCAGCCTGCGCGAAGGCGCCACGAATGGTGGGGCTTGCCAAAGCGGCACCCATACCAAGCGGGGTCGCGCGGCGCGTGAGGCGGTGGCCAAGGATATCTGTCATCGCTGATCTCCAGACTTGGGCATGATGCCCCGCGCCCCTTGGCGTGGTGCTGCCTGCCGATGATCGAAGATAGCGAATTGCGTGCCAGCGGTTTTGGCCCAATTCCGGCGCAGCAGCGGCGCATTCGCCCAAAGCCAAAGGCATATCCCAGAAAAGCCCCACCGCTTCTGCGTCAAAAACCAGCAATCAATGCAATATATAAATGAAGTGACGGATTTCTTGCAAAATCTTCACTTGGACTGGTCCGACAGCCCCGCCGGCAGCCCCGCCACCACCACCGAAAGCGCCTCAGGCTGCAACAGCCGCCGCGCCATGCGCACCGCATCATCGCGGCTGACTGCGCGCAGCCTTTCCGACCGACCATCAAGCCAATCAATCGGCCTCTCATTGCGCTGCATCGCCATCAGCGTATTCGCAATCCGCCAACTATCAGTGAATTGCAGCGCGAGTGATCCGGTCAGGAACGCGACCGCTTCCGTCATCTCGGCCTCGGTCGGCCCATCGGCCGCCATGCGCGCCCATTCATCGCGCGTCACCGCCAGCGCCTCAGCGATCTTGCCATTATCGCTCGCGACACTGCCGGCCAGCACGCCGCCGCCAAAGCCGGTATCCAGCCCAACCCCAATGCCATAGGTCAGGCCGCGCTGGACCCGTACCGATTCCGTAAGCCGCGAGGAAAACCCGCCGCCGCCAAAAATGCGCAGCACAATCTGCGCCACTTCAAATTGCGGATCGCGAGCGCCGATTCCCTCATGCCCGAAAATCGCCTGGGATTGCGGGCTATCCATCCCAATCACGCGCTGGCCGAAGCTAGTAAAGCCAGGCAACGAAGGCGGCGTGGGAGGCGCCCCCGCTGGCAGCCCCGCGAAAAGCCGCCCAAGCAAGGTCGCCAGATCATCCGGACGAATGGCTCCCGCCGCGGCAATCGTCAGCCCTTCGCGGCGCAATTGCTGGCCCAATTGGCGGCGCAAATCATCCGGCGTGATGGCCGCAAGGCTTTCCGCCGTGCCGCCCGAAGGCCGCCCCGCCGGATGTGATGGGAAGGCTTCCGCCCAAAAGGCGCGCCGCGCCTGTCCGCGCGGTGTCTCCAGCGCCTGCCGTGCCCCGGCAATGGCCCGCGCCCGCAGCCTTTCAATCGCTGCCTGATCCAAGCGGGGGGCGGTCATCGCAAGTCGCGCCAAACGCTCCGCCTCCGGTAGGGCACCACTGAGGCAGCGAAACCCGCCATCCGCATCATCCCGCCCGGCGCCGAAGGAAAGCCCAATGCCCGTATCGCGCAGCGCATCGGTGAAGGCCGCCGCCGGTAAATCACCCGCGCCTTCGGTCAGCAGCGCTGCCGCAAGGCTCGCCGTGCCCTCCCGTCCCGGCGCATCAAGGGCCGCGCCACCGCGCCAAGACCAGGAAAGCGAGACAACGGGCACGGAATGATCCTCGACCAGCCAGGCGGTGAGACCATGCGCGGCCACGCGCTGAATGGTCAGGCGAAATGGCGTACTCATGCGGCGGGCAGCAGCCAGGCGGCGGAATTGGGCGCGCTGGGCAAAACCGCCCGCGCGGCGGCTTCCACTAGATCCCGCGTAACCGCACTGATCCGCGCCGGCCAGAATTCCACAGCCTCCAGCGGCAGCCCAATCGCGAGCGTGCCGCCAACCATGCGCGGCCCGGCACCAAGGCCATCAAGTGCCAGCATTGCCCCAGCCGTGAGTTGCCGGATGGACCGCGCCACTTCCGCTTCCGTCGGGCCTTGCTGAATGAGGGTTTCAATCACGGCATTCACGGCCTCTTCCACCCGCTCTGGCGTGACACCAGGTCGCGGCATGGCAGAAAGATAAAACTCCGTCATCGCCGCCGCATCGCCATCATACCATGTGCCAGCCGAGACAGCGAGGCCGCTTTCCACCAGCGCCTTATGCAGCCGGCTGCCCTGGCCACCGCCCAGCAAATGGGACAGCACCTCCAGCGGTAGCGCATGCGCGCGCTCACCAGCCGTGAGCGAGGGTGCCATCCAGGCTTTCAGAAACAGCGCATCCCGCGTCATCGGATCGCGCCGGATCAGCCTTGGTTCCACCGCTTGCGCCGGCGCTGGCGCACGATCCCGCCTGGCTGCCTGCCGAGCCGGGATGCCGCCGTAATGCTTGTCCACCAGCCGGCGCACTTCATCTTCCGGCACGGCGCCGCTGATTACCAGCGTCGCATTGGCCGGCGCATAAAACCGCACATGGAAGCCCGCCAAGTCATCACGGGAAATGGCGCGAATCTCATCCTCCCAGCCAATAATCGGGCGCCCCGCCCAATGCTGCCGGCCCCAAAGTGCCGCCGTAAATGCCTCCCGGAACCGCGCCCTTGGGTTGGAATCGGTCGTTTGCTGGCGTTCTTCCAGCACCACGCCGCGCTCACTTTCCATAAATTCCTGAGGGATGAGGGGCGCGGCCATGCGGTCGGCCTCCATCTCCAGGATCATGCCAAGACGCGAAGCCTCCACTGCCTGGTGATAGGCCGTGACATCGCGCGACGTGAAGGCATTGTCATTCCCGCCTTCCCGCGCCACCAGACGCGAGAAATCGCCAACCCCAACCTTCGGGCTGCCCTTGAACATCATATGTTCCAGGAAATGCGCGACCCCTGACCGCCCCCCCGGGTCTTCCGCCCCGCCTGCGGCAAAAAACAGATACTGCGTCACCACCGGCGCCCGGCTGAAGGGGATGAAGGCGACCTGCAGCCCATTGGCCAACCGCCAATGCTGCGCGCCAAATAACGGCCTTTGCAGCGGCGGTGCCGTATTCTGCGCAAATGCTGGGGTTGCCGCGCAAAGCGCAGCGGCGGAGGCAAGGGTCTGGCGACGGGTCAAACGCATCATGACTTCAGAGATGGTATCAGTTAGGCCGGAAACCAGACCAGACCTAAATCAGAGGCCAAGCCGCCGCCAGATGTTCTGCTCCCGCGGCTGCTGGATCGGCGTGTCCCCGGCAGTACCCTCAATCCCAAGCGCAGCATTTTCACGAATCCGCGCCCGCTCACGTGCCGGATCAACAGTAACCCCAGGCGGCGGAGGATCGCGCCAGAAAATCAATCGATCCGCCAAATCGCGTGGTGGACGATCCAGCCTTTGGCTTTCTTCATCCACTTGGCGGCGAATATCGCGCGAAGGCGCGGGGCCGGCCGCCTGCAACAGCGCAATCTCGCCCACACTGCCCCCAGCCGCCCGAGGCTGCTGGCGCGGGTCTCGGAGCGCCAAAGACGGCACCAAGACTGCCTCCGCCTCACCCCGCGCGCTCCGCTCCATCGGGCGCGGCGCACCCGGACGCGGCGGCGGCAAACCCCCCGCCATGTCCGGCGGCATGGAAAGCGGCGCTCGGGTGGTCACGCGGAACTCATCCGGCGCATCGCGGATAAAGCCAAGGGTACGCGCCGTATTCTCCCCACAGCCGACCAGCAGCAGCAGCGAAACAGCAGGCAAAAAGAGGTTGAGCTTCCACATCATAGGCTATCTTTAGGCGCTCGGCGTGGCAGCAACAAGGCGTCCAGGAAAAGCGCCCCTACCCCACACACAATCGCCGCATCGGCAACATTAAACACATACCAATGCCAGCCCCAGGCATGAGCATCCACAAAATCCATCACCGCCCCAAAACGCAACCGATCCAAGACATTGCCAAGGGCGCCACCAATCACCGCCCCCAACGCCAAAGCCACCAGCCGCCCCTCGGCCTGCGCCAGCCAACGGACCAGAAACACGGCAATCCCGGCGGCCAACGCAGCCAAGACCAGGTGATTCCACGGGCCATCACCGGAAAACAGGCCAAAAGTGACACCCCGATTCCAGACCATGGTCAGATCAAGGCCAAAAGGGCCCGCTTCAAACAAGGGGATGTTCTGGACCTCTGGCAACAACAGCACTTCCAACACCAACCACTTTGAAAGCTGGTCAAAAAAGAAGATCAAACCCGCAAAAATCAAACCCAGGCGGAACAAGCCGGGGACGCTGCCCCCGAGCCCCCGCCGGGGAGTGAGTGTCTCCCCGGACCCCGACTTCATTAAAGCGCCTCGACCACTGCGTCGCAACGGCGGCATAACGTGGGGTGGGCACTACAGTCGCCAACTTCGGGCAGGACGCGCCAGCAACGGTCACACTTCAAACCAATAGCAGGGCGGAACACGGCGGCAGCATCGGCAACCCCCTCGGCCACAAAGGCACCCTCAGGCGCCACATCGGACGAAAGCGCAAAGCCCGAAGTGATGCAAAGCTCCGCCCACAACTCAGGCGTCAAAAGCGTCGCATCCTCGGCACCGGCATGCAAAACAGGCGCAGCCTGCAGGGATGAACCAATCTCCTGCGCCACACGCGCACGCTCCAAAGCGGCCGTCACCGCCCGACGCAATTCCCGCAAGCGCGCCCATTTCGCGGCCAAGGCCTGATCCTTCCAACCCTCGGGCACAAAGGGGAAATCGAGCAAATGCACACTACCCCCCTCATCCGGGAAACGCGCCAGCCAGGCTTCCTCAGCCGTGAACACTAAGACCGGCGCAAACCAGGCACAAAGGCAGCGATGCAGAATATCGAGCACCGTCCGCGCGGCACGCCGGCGCAATACATCCGGCGCATCACAGTAAAGGCTATCCTTCCGGATATCGAAATAGAACGCCGAAAGGTCAGTCGCGCAGAATTGATGGATTTCCGGATAAACCCCAGTCCAGTAATGGGTTTCCACTGCCCGCCTGATCTTTGCATCCAATTCCGTCAGCCGATGCAACAACCAGCGCTCCAACTCCGGCAACTCGTCATAAGGAACGATCTCGTCTTCCGAGAAACCATCCAGATTGCCGAGCAGCCAGCGCAGCGTATTCCTGATGCGCCGATACGATTCCGCCTGCTGCTTCAGGATTTCGGGGCCAATACGCAGATCAAGCGCGGTATCGGAATTCGTCACCCAAAGGCGCAGAATATCCGCGCCATATTGCTTCATCACGTCCTGCGGCGCGGTCACATTGCCCATGGATTTGGACATTTTCCGCCCCTGCTCATCCAGCACAAACCCATGCGTCAGCACGGCCTTGAAGGGCGCAACACCATTGGTGCCAACCGATTCCAGCAGCGAGGAATGAAACCAGCCGCGATGCTGATCCGACCCTTCCAAATAAAGATCAGCCGGGAAAGGCAGGCCACGCGGCGGCAGCACAAAGGCATGGGTTGAACCTGATTCAAACCAGACATCCACGATATCCATTACCTGCTCATAAGCCGCCAGATCACGGTCGGGTCCGAGGAAGCGCGCCGCGGCACCTGGCTTATACCAGGCATCCGCCCCTTCCACGGTGAAGGCTTGGATGATGCGTTCCATGATCGCGGGATCACGCAAGGGCTCGCCTGACTGCTTGCTCACGAATACCGGGATCGGCACGCCCCAGGCGCGCTGGCGGCTGATGCACCAATCGGGCCGCGCCGCCACCATGGACCCGATGCGGTTCCGCCCCGCATCCGGCACGAAATGCGTCTTGGCAATCGCCTCCAATGATTTCGCGCGGATCGCATTGGCATTATCCATGGCAATGAACCATTGCGGCGTCGCGCGGAAAATCACTGGCTTCTTGGACCGCCAGCTATGCGGATAGCTATGCGTAAGCGTGCCCGTGGCCGCGAGCGTCCCGGCCGCCTCTATCGCCGCATAAACTGCTGTATGCGCCTTGAAGACATGCAAGCCCACAAACCCCGGCGCGTGATGCGTGAAGGTACCGTCATCATTCACTGTCTCTGGGATCGGCAGGTTATGTGCGCGGCCGAGATTGAAGTCATCCTCACCATGGCCAGGCGCGATATGCACGAAACCCGTGCCTGCTTCAGTGGTGACAAAATCGCCGGGCAGCAAAGGGACTTCGAAGTCATAGCCATGCCCGCGTAGCGGATGCGCCGCCATCGCACTTGCCAGTTCCGCGCCCTTGATCACGCGCTTGATGCTATGTGCGCCAATACCGGCATCCTTTTCGAATTGCGGCAGCAAGGGCAGCGCCACCAGCAGCCGATCGCCCATTTTCAGATAGGATTTCTCGGCCAAGCCTTCGACATGCAAAAGCGCGTAATCAATCTCTGCCCCGTAAGCGACCGCGCGATTGCCCGGCATGGTCCAGGGCGTTGTGGTCCAGATCACGACATCCGCGCCGACCAGATCAGCCGCCCCGGCTTTCAGGATGCGGAACTTCGCATGCAGCGTCGGGCTGACATGATCGTGATATTCAATCTCCGCTTCCGCCAGCGCCGTTTTCTCAACCGGGCTCCACATCACGGGACGCAACCCGCGATAGAGCGACCCATTCGTCAGGAACTTGCCAATCTCAGCGGCGATGGCGGCTTCCGAGGCGAAATCCATCGTCGCATAACGATCCGCCCAATCGCCGGCGACACCAAGGCGAATGAATTCCGCCCGCTGCACTTCAAGCCAATGTTCGGCATAGGCGCGGCATTCGGCGCGGAAATCCAACACCGGCACCGCATCCTTGTCGCGGCCCTTGTTGCGGTATTCTTCCTCGACCTTCCATTCAATCGGCAGGCCGTGGCAATCCCAGCCGGGGACGTAATTCGCGTCATACCCCGCCATTTGCGCGGCGCGATTGATCACATCCTTCAAAATCTTATTCAGCGCATGGCCAATATGCAGATTGCCATTGGCATAGGGCGGGCCGTCATGCAGCACGAATGTCTCACGCCCCTTGGACTGAGCGCGCAGCCTTTCCCACAGTTTCAGGCGCGCCCAGCGCGCCAGCATATCGGGTTCGCGTTTCGGCAAATCGCCGCGCATGGGAAAGCCGGTCTGCGGCAGGAAGACGGTGCCGCGATAATCGCGGGCCTTTTTTGGGCTGTCATTCATGGTTCTTGAGCCTTGCGGGCTGATCTCGGGCCGCCTTGCCGGCGGCAGGGGTGAAATAAGGGCGACGTTTCCCGGTCTTCAGCGGAAGGCCGGGCGGGTAATTCGTATCGAAATCGCCGTGTGTTTCATGCGGCGCTTATGGGCGCGGGCCATGCGGGCGGTCAAGCCAGCGCGGCGCGGGCATTGAGAACATCCTGTTCAATCGCGGCCTTGAGCATTTCCAAGCCATCAAACTTGGCGTCGGGGCGCAGGAACTGCACCAGCCGCACCCCGATTTCCTGGCCGTAAATATCGCCCGCGAAATCGAAGATATAAACCTCAAGCCGCGTCTCCTTGTCGCCGCCCAGCGTCGGCCGCCGCCCGATATTGGCGACGCCCTTGGCCGTCCCGCCGCCTGGCAGCGCTACTGTGACAGCATAGACACCACGCGCCGGTTCCAAGTGCCGATCGAGCCAGATATTGGCCGTGGGCCAGCCCAGCACGCGCCCTATCTTATCCCCATGCACCACCGTGCCGCGAATCTCCCAAGGCCGGCCCAGCTTTTCTGCCGCGCGGTCCGGATAGCCATCCTGCAACAAGCGGCGAATGCGAGTGGAGGATATTGCCTCCCCCCGCTGTTCCACCGGGGGCACGATGGAAAGCCCCATGCCGCGCGAAGCAGCCTCCCGCGCCAGAAAGCGCACATCACCGCCGCGCCGATTGCCGAAGGCGAAATCAGGGCCGCTCGCCAAATGCTTGGCACCCAGCCCCTTCTGCAGCACCTGATCCACAAAGGCTTCCGCCGAAAGGGCTGCGAAATCATCATCAAAGCGCAGCGCATAGACAAAGCGCGCGCCGGCATCGGCCAGATAAACGGCCTTGGCTGGCAGCAAGGTTAGCCGAAACGGCGGATCATCGGGGCGGAAATGCTCGCGCGGATGGGGCTCAAAGGTCAGCACGGCCAGCGGCAAATCAGGCCGTGCCGCTTGGGCTGCCTTCAGCACCTCGACATGCCCCAGATGCACGCCATCAAAATTGCCGAGTGCCACCGTGGCACCACGCGCTTCCTTCGGGATGCCACGCCAATCGGCGAAGATTTGCGCTGCCATCAGGCTTCCCCGGGGTTGAGCCAGCGCGGCACATCGGGCGGCGTATAGCGTGCCAGCGCATCCAACGCCGCCGCGCCATCCCGTGCCAGCATGGCGGCAGCGCGCATTTCCGCTCGCACAAAGCCTTCCGCGACCATGTGATCAAGTGAGCCCATCAGCTGTTGCCAATAGCCAAGCGTATCCACAAACACGATGCCTTTCCGTTGAATGCCAAGCTGCAACCAAGTGAGCGTTTCCACCGCTTCTTCAAGGCTGCCATAGCCGCCGGGCAGCACGATGAAGCCATCGGAAAGCTCGGCCATCAGCGCCTTGCGTTCATGCATGGACCTAACAACGCGCATATCCTTGAGCTGCTTCGCCCCCGCTTCGCGCGCCACCAGCCCATGGGGGATGATGCCAATCACCTCGGCGCCCGCATTTTGGGCGGCGGCGGAAACCGCACCCATCAGGCCAACACCGCCACCGCCGTAGACCAGGCCAAGCCCACGCGCGGCGATCTCCTGCCCCAGCACGGCGGCGGCGGCGACATATTCCGGGCGGGCGCCGGCGGCGGAGCCGGCAAAGACGCAAACGCGGCGCATGGGCTTACTCCGCCGCTTTGGTGATGGGTGCGCGGGTGGGGACGGAGACAAACGCCTCCCCTTCCAGCACTGGTTCACCCTTGACCAGGCAGACGGTTTTCAGCGTCGCGCGGTGCTTTTCGGGATGGAGTGCCGCGACTTCGACAATGGCGGTCACCGTCTCCCCGATTTTGACCGGGGCGCGGAATTTCAGCGTTTGCGACATATAGATCGTGCCCGGCCCGGGAAGCTGCGTGCCCAGCACCTTGGTGATCAAGCCCGCCGCCAGCATCCCATGGGCGATGCGTTCCTTGAAGATGGAGGTTGCAGCATATTCCGCATCCAGATGCATGGGGTTGGTATCGCCGGTGACAGCGGCGAACAGTACGATATCGGCCTCCGTGATGGTTTTGGAGAATTTGGCAGTCAGCCCCACCGTCAGGTCTTCAAAGAAATAGATTTCCGCCATTATCCCAACCCCAGCTTTGCTGCTTTGCTGTCGGGGTGGATAGAGCATTTCACGGACAGATGAAATCGGCGGCGTGAGCGTTTACGGAGAAAGCTTGGGACTTGGGTATAGGGCCGCTGGGTTGGGCAAAGGGGGCTGAGGCCCAGCCAGCCAGGCGACACGCAACCCCGCCCCCATCCCGATAGCCGGGCAGGCAACTTGGCGGTATTGGAATTGTCACTCATAAACGCGAAACCATTTCTGGGCGGTATGGGTGTCCTTGGACAGGTTTGGAGGAGCTTCGGGTTTAATGGGCGCGCCGCGGTTTCTGATACTCTATCGCATCACCCCGGATGATTCCCGGCCGATAGAAGCCCATGCCAAGGATATCTGCCTTGAGCAGACGGTGGAAATCCCAGCCGATTGCGTGCCGGCGCCGATCTGGGGGGCGGGCATTGTCGGCCAAGTGGAGGCCATCTCGCCCTGCACAGCGCCATCACGCGCCTTTAATGTCGCCATCAGCTACCGCGCCGATATCGTCAATAATTCCATTCCCAATCTGCTGAATGTGATTTTCGGCAATGTCTCGATCAGGCGGGGCATTCGGATCATTGATATCCGCCTGACGCCCGAACAGCTCGGCGCCTTTGGTGGGCCGGGCTTTGGGGTTGCAGGGTTACGGGAAAAGCTCGGCGTTTTTGGCCGGCCCTTGGCGGCGACCGCGATCAAGCCGCTCGGGCTTTCCGTGCCGGAATTGGCGCGGCTTGCGGGTGGCTATGCCTTGGGCGGGCTTGATGTGATCAAGGATGATCACGGGCTGATGGACCAGCCCTTCCACGCCTTCGGGGAAAGGGTGCCCCGCCTGCAGGAAGCGATCCGCAGCGCCAATGCCAAAACCGGGCGCAAGACGCTCTATTTTCCGATGGTGTCTGGGCGGTTTAATCAGATCGAAGACCAGATGGCCTTTGCGGCTGCCGAGGGCTGTGCCGGCGCGCTGATCGCGCCTTTCCTGATCGGCCCCGACACGGGCTTTCATTTGGCGCGCAAATACGGCCTCGCGGTCATGGCGCATCCAAGTTTTTCGGGGACGCATTTCCATTACCCGGAACATGGCATGACGCCGGCCATGCTGCTCGGGCGGTTGTTTCGGGTTTTTGGAGCGGATATCTCGGTCTTTCCCAATGCGGGCGGGCGCTTTGCCTTCACCGAACAGGAATGCCGCGATCTGGCCATTGCCATGCAGGAACCCTTGGGCGATGTGCGGCCCGGTTTCCCTTCTCCGGCGGGTGGCATGACGATTGAACGCATAGACAGCATGGTGACGGCCTTTGGCCATGATGCCGTGTTTCTGATCGGTGGTGCGCTGATGCGCCATTCGCCCGATCCCGAAATCGGCGCGCGCGCCTTCGCCGCGGCGATTGAAAATGCTGTTGCCACCGGAAAGGCCGCCGAATGACCGTGCGTCGCTTCAATGCCTTCGGCTGGGAAAACGTGCCCGTCCTATCCTACAAGGAAGGCGGCCCGTATAAGGATGTGACGCGCCAGATCCTGTTCGAAGGTGCCGAAAGCCTGCCCGTTCAGTGGCGCTATTTTGAGGTACAGCCCGGCGGCCATTCCACGCTGGAACGCCATGAGCATATCCATTGGGTGCTGATCCTGCGCGGGCGCGGCGCCTGCCTGGTGGGTGATGAGATCACCGATATCGCCGAACATGATCTGGTCGAAATCGCGCCCCTGCAATGGCATCAGTTTCGCGCCGCAGAAGATGCCCCGCTTGGCTTTCTGTGCCTGGTGGCGGCTGAGCGTGACCGGCCGCAATTGCCGAGTGAAGATGATTTTGCTAGATTGCGGCGTACCGCGAAGATCGCGGATTTTATCAGGATTTAGCGTTTCCGCAGCACCGCTTTGCGCGCCAGCGCCGTCACTGCGGCGCGGGCAATCGCCTGATCCGGCATGCCGGTGGTCTTGGTTTGGCGTTCGGCTTCAAAAAGCGCCTCACCGGCGGCGGCGAGGGCTGGCGCGGACCATAGGCGCAGCGCCTTTTCAAAGGCCGGGCGGCTTTTGAAAAACACTGGTGGGCGCAGCGAAGATAGCGCATCGCCAGGGCTTGATCCCTTCGCCACAGCAAGTGCGGCAAGATGTAACCGCTGCACATGCCTGAGTGCAGCGCGCACCACCTGCACCGCCGCCGCTCCTTCGGCAATGGCCTGATCCAAAGCGCGATCCGTGAGCGCCGCATCACCCGATGTTGCCGCAAGCAGCGTTTGGTCAAGATCAAGCGTTGAACCCTCTGCAATGCAGGCTATGGCGTCTTCTTCTGTTACACGCTTGGCGGGACCGACGTAAAGCGCCAGCTTTTCCACTTCCCGGCGGATTTGCAGCCGATTTTCGCCAAGCCGCGCGGCCATGAAGGCAAGCGCACCGTCATCGGCTGCGACGCCATGTTGCTTCAGCATGCGGCCAATGCTGGCTTCGAGTTCTGCGCCGATTTCGGGATAGCAGGCAATCACCGCTGCCGCGTCATTAGCGCGCTCCAGTGCGGGGCGGAGGCCCTTATTGCGGGCAAGCGCTCCCGCTTCGAGCAACACAATACCAGGTCCAGGACCAGCCAGCGCCGCCTTCGCAGCATTGGCAAGACCATCAGTCGCATCACGCACCCGCACCAGGCGTCGTCCGCCAGTGAGCGCAGGTTGCGCAGCTTCCCCGGCCAGGATGCTGGTGTCACGGCTGGCGGCGTCGCGCGGCACCTCCACTAGGCCGAAAGGATCATCACCCACCACAGCGCGCGTGAGGTGATCCGCCCTCTCGCGCACCAGCCCCAGATCATCGCCATAGATCAGCACAATGCGCGTGGCGGGTGGTGGATCGGAAAGGAAGCCCGCAATGCGCCGCGCATCAATCTTGGCCATGATCAGGCCGGCGCCGTGCCTTGAGGTGCACCGCTGAAATGAATACCCAGCCGTTCCAGGATTTGCTGCGCCAATTTTTCGATTAATTGGCGTTCCATGGTGTCGCGGGCAACGTCGGCGGCGAAGAACTGGTTTTCCGGAATGTCATAGGCGTCGGATGCGCGTTCAGTGCCACGCGCGATTTCCTTCGGTGGTACCGCACGATCAAACAGCAACCAATTGGCCGTTGCAGTGAAGCGCACGCGACTTGGAAAACCATCACGGCGAAACCCCTGCAGCTCAACGCCATAGGCGAGCCCGACGCGCAGATCATATTTTGGCGGAACATCTGCCCAACCCTTGGGTGCTAAGCCCTGTTCCAGGCGTCGGCGTAGCAATTGCCCATGCCGTTCGAGCATCAACCCGACCTTCACGGCTGCAAGCGACTCTGCGACCTTCGCGTCTTCCGGCCCGCTGCCCTGGCCATACATGGGCCGAAAGCCGCAACCCGCTGCCAGCAGCGGCGCAGCAAGCGCAATGAGGGCGCGTCTAGACGACAAAATTCACCACCCTGCCGGGCACATGAATGCGCTTTTTGATCGGCTTGCCGGCGAGCGCGCGCTGCACATTTTCTTCAGCCTCGCCAGCCGCGAAAATCGCTTCCTCGCTCGCACCCACCGGCACTTCGATAGTGGCGCGGAGCTTGCCCAATACCTGCACGGCAAGCGTGACGCTTTCCGCAACCAAGAGCGCGGCATCGGCTTCCGGCCAGGGGAGTTCGGCGACCAGCGCCGCATCATTTGGCCGCAGCAAGGACCAAACTTCTTCGGCCAAATGCGGCATCATGGGAGCAGAAAGCCGCGCCAGCATCTCAAGCGCTTCGCGCTTTGCCCCAGCGGGCGCATCCTTCGCCGCTTCAATGGCATTGGCGAATTCATAAAGCCGCGCGACCGCCACATTGAAGGCGAAAGTCTCCAAAGCCTCGGTCACGGTGGCGATGGCGCGATGGGTTGCGCGCCGGAGTGTCTTGCCGGATGCCTCCGGCGCCGTGCCAGCGGGCGGCAGGCCGGGCAGGGCCGCATCCACAATGCGAAACACGCGCTGCGTGAAGCGATAGGCGCCAGCAACACCGGCTTCGGTCCATTCCATATCGCGTTCGGGCGGATTGTCGGAAAGGATGAACCAACGCGCGGTATCGGCGCCGTATTTCGCAATAATTGCACCCGGATCCACCGTATTGCGCTTGGATTTGGACATGGCCTCAACCCGGCCAATCGTCACAGGTTCCGCGCTGCCCTTTACGGTCGCGCTGCGCATGCCATCGACGGCAACGGCGAAGTCCACTTCTTCAGGATAAAGCCAACGGCCATCAGCGCCCTTGTAGCTTTCATGCTGCACCATGCCTTGCGTAAACAAGCCGGCGAAGGGCTCATCCACGGAAAGATGGCCGGCTTCTTTCATGGCACGGGAGAAGAAGCGGGAATAGAGCAAATGAAGAATCGCATGTTCAATGCCGCCGATATATTGATCCACCGGCAGCCAAGCATCTACCGCGCCCTTGGTCACTGGTTCCGCCGCGCGCGGCGAACAGAAGCGCGCGTAATACCAAGACGAATCAACGAAAGTGTCGCAGGTATCGGTCTCCCGCCGCGCGGGCTTTGCGCATTTTGGGCAGGCGATGTGCTTCCAGCTTGGGTGATTGTCCAAGGGATTGCCAAGCTTCGCGAAATCCACATCATCAGGCAGGCGCACCGGCAATTGATCATCCGGCACCGGCACCACGCCGCAATCATCGCAATGGATGAAGGGGATGGGGCAGCCCCAATAGCGCTGGCGTGAAACACCCCAATCGCGCAGCCGCCAATTCGCAATGCCCTGACCGGCGCCGAGCTTTTCCAGCTCATCAATCACGCGCCGCTTGGCGGCCGCGACACCAAGCCCATCGAGGAAGCCTGAATTATACGCAACGCCATCTTCGGTATGCGCGACATCGCCAACCGTGAAGGTTGCGGCATCCGCGCCGGGTGGCAGCACCACGGGGGTGACGGAAAGCCCATATTTGCGCGCAAAATCCAAATCGCGTTGGTCATGCGCGGGGCAGCCAAAAATAGCACCCGTGCCATATTCCATCAGCACGAAATTCGCGATCCATACCGGGTATTCGCGCCCATTCAGCGGATGCTTGACACGAAAGCCCGTATCAAAACCGCGCTTTTCCGCCTGTTCAATGGCGGCTTCCGAGGTACCCATGCGCCGGCATTCGGCAATGAACTCGGCAGCCTTGGAATCACGCGTACCAGCAGCAACGGCGAGGGGATGTTCGGCTGCCACCGCCAGGAAGGACATACCAAACAGTGTATCCGGGCGTGTCGTGAAAACTTCAACTTCCTTGATATGCGCCTGCGGCGTGCCGGCCTGACTCAGACCCTCGGGCAAAGCCCTCGGATCATCAGGACGGCTGGCGTTCACCGCTTCCGCCAGCTTGAACCGAACCTTCGCCCCTTCGCTTCGCCCGATCCAATTCGATTGCATCAGCTTCACGCGTTCTGGCCAGCGATCCAGCCCGCCGAGCGCCTCCAATAAATCAGGCGCAAATTTCGTGATGCTAAAAAACCATTGGCTGAGCTGCTTCTTTTCCACCAAAGCACCAGACCGCCAACCGCGCCCATCGATCACCTGTTCATTGGCGAGCACGGTGCCATCCACCGGGTCCCAATTCACCCAGGATTCCTTGCGCTCCACCAGGCCGGCGCGCCAGAAATCCAAGAGCAATTTCTGTTGCCGACCGTAATATTCTACATCGCAGGTCGCGAATTCCCTCGCCCATTCGAGCGATAGCCCCATGCGCTGCAATTCCGCGCGCATATTGGCGATATTCTCATAGGTCCATTTGGCCGGGTGAATGCCGCGTTCGCGCGCCGCGTTTTCCGCCGGCAGACCAAAAGCATCCCAGCCCATGGGATGCATCACCAAATGCCCGCGCGCCCGCTTGTAGCGCGCCACCACATCGCCCAGCGTATAATTGCGCACGTGCCCCATATGGATCTTGCCGCTGGGGTAGGGGAACATTTCCAGCACATAGTATTTCCGCGCGCCTTCAGGCGGCACATCGGGCACCACGAAACAGGCGCGATCCTGCCAGGCCTGCTGCCAGCGCGGCTCGGCATGGGTGAAATCATAACGCGGCGCGGCTTTCTCAGCCGCTGCTAGGGTAGTGTTCATGTGAGGCGAAAGCCAATACAGAGAGGGAGACTATTCATGTTTAGAACAGAAACCGGCTTGGGGAAATCGGCCCCGATCTTCCCGCCTGGGTCCGGGCGTGGCATGAAGCACTCATGCCTTACCTTGTCATGTTCCTAGTCCTCAGCTTCCTGACGCTGCTTGCCACCTGTGTCATGCTATGATGCGCCGATCATTTGCGGGTTTAGCGCTTTTGGCGCTGGCGGCCTGTGGCGATCTGCCGCAGCCCTTCCGCGGCAATCCGGGTGGCATGGCTGGTCGGTTGGCGGTGCCGCCACCCTATCGCATGGTGGTCCCGCCGCCCGAAGCCGCCATGCTCACCGCCACCGAATCGGAAGCCTTTGCCAAGGCCGTGGCGGCGGCGCTACTCAAGCGCGAAGTGCCGGCGGTGGCGGATGCGCCCCTACCGCTCGATTGGCGCTTGGCCATGGATATGCGGCTTGAAGGCAACCGCGTGGTGCCGCGTTACGCCCTGTTTGACCCCGATGGCGCCCCGCAAGGGGTGGCCGAGGGCAGCGCCATCCCGGCCCGCGATTGGGCGCGCCCCAGCACGGCCCTACTCGCTGAGGTGGCCAATGATGCGTCCCGCCGCGCGACGGATTTGCTGCTCCGGGCCGAAGCGGCGCGGAAATCCACCAAGCCGGCAGCGCTGGCCTCCGCAGGGCCACCGCGGCTTTATTTGCTGCCAGTAAGGGGCGCCCCCGGTGACGGTAATGATAGCCTGACGGTGCGCATGCGTGATTCCCTGGGCGATAACGGCATTCTGGCGCAGGAAGTGGCGGATGATGCGGGCTTTGCCGCCGATGGGCGAGTCAATGTCGTGTCTTTCGGACGGGGCATGCAAAGGGTGGAAATCCTTTGGATCATCTCCCGCCGCGATGGGCAGGAATTGGGCCGCGTGCTGCAAATGAACGAAATCCCATCCGGGCTTTTGGACCGGCATTGGGGCGATGTCGCCTTCGCCGCGGCGGCCGAGGCGGCGGGCGGTGTGCAGCGCGTGATCGAAAACGCCGGCGGCATGCCGACGCGTGAGGGAGCAACGGGCCAGGAGGCGCAAGCCGGCGCGGCACCGGGGGGGCTCGCCCTGCCGCCGCGCGCGGCGGCGCTCCCCCGGCCCGGCGCGGCACCGTGACACGCCAGCGCATCCTGCTTTTGGGGGCAGGGGGGCATGGCAAGGCCATTGCTGATCTGCTGCTGGCGGGTGGCAACTACGTCATTGCGGGCTTCGTAGATGCGGCGCCCAAGGCCAGCCAGGTCCTCGGCCTGCCGGTGCTGGGGGGATGAAAGCCAGCTTGCCGCGCTGGCCGGGCAGGGCGTTAGCCTTGCCCATGCTGCGTTTGGCGATAATGCCCAACGCCTTGCCGCTGCGGGTCGCCTCCGCGTTGCCGGCTTTGCCCTGCCAAGCCTGATCCACCCTGCGGCGCTGATCGGCCATCGCGCGATGATTGCGGAGGGCGCTGCCATCCTCGCCCGCACCGTGATCGGGCCGGATGCCGAGATCGGCCCCTTTGCCCTGATCAATACCGGCGCGATTGTGGAACATGATTGCGTGGTGGCCGAGGCCACGCATATCGGCCCCGGCGCCGTGCTGGCAGGCGGGGTGCGGATTGGGGCGGGTGCCTTAATCGGCGCGGGTGCGGTGCTGCGCCCTGGTATCTCCATTGGCGCCGGCGCGGTGATTGCCGCCGGTGCGGCGGTGGTCGAAGATATCCCCAGTGGCGCGGGAGTGGCAGGCGTACCGGCCAGGCCGATTTAGCAGCGTCACAGCGCCGCGCCCCTCCCCCAACACGGCTATGGCGCGATCCGCCGAAATGGATCAGGTTACGGCATCAAACAAGCAAAGCCGGAGGAAGCTCGCATGACCTATCCCGATGTCCAATTGCACGTGAATGGCGAATGGCGCGCCGCGCGCAGTGGCAAGACCATCAATGTGCTGAACCCAGCCAATGAGGAAGCGATCGGCACCGTCGCCCATGCCGAAAAGCCCGATCTGGATGAGGCTTTGGCCGCTGCCGAGAAAGGCTTTACGGTCTGGAAGAAGGTTTCCACCTACGAACGCGCAAAACTGATGCGCAAGGCCGCTGATCTGGTGCGCACGCGCGCTGATGAGATTGCGCGGCTGATGACGCTGGAACAGGGCAAGCCGCTTGGTGAATCCAAGATGGAAATCATGGCCGCCGCCGATATTATTGATTGGTTCGCCGAAGAAGCCCGCCGCGCCTATGGCCGCGTGGTGCCCGCGCGTGCCGAGGGGATTTATCAGCTTGTGGTGAAGGAACCGGTCGGCCCCGTTGCTGCCTTCACGCCGTGGAATTTCCCGATCAATCAGGTGGTGCGGAAGCTTTCTGCCGCGGTTGCCACGGGCTGTTCCATCATTGTGAAGGCGCCGGAAGAAACCCCCGCTTCGCCTGCCGAACTCGTTCGCGCCTTCATTGATGCCGGGCTGCCGGCAGGTGTCGCCAACCTGGTCTATGGGGTGCCGGCGGAGATTTCATCCTACCTAATCGCGCATCCGATCATCCGCAAAGTCACCTTCACTGGCTCCACCCCAGTCGGCAAGCAATTGGCAGCCCTCGCCGGCAAGCACATGAAGCGCGTGACGATGGAATTGGGCGGCCATGCGCCGGCGATTGTCTTCAATGATGCCGATCTTGATCTGGCGGCGAAGACGCTCGCTTTTGCCAAATTCCGCAATGCCGGCCAGGTCTGCGTGAGCCCAACGCGCTTCCTGGTGCAGGAAGAATTGTATGATGGCTTTGTCGAAAAATTCGTGGCCCACGCCAAGACCCTGAAGGTGGGCGATGGCTTGGCCGCCGATACGAATATGGGGCCGCTCGCGCATGATCGCCGCGTGCCTTGGGTCGAGATGATGGTGCAGGACGCGCAATCCAAGGGCGGCAAGGTTCATACCGGCGGCAAGCGCATCGGCAATAAGGGCTACTTTTATGAACCCACCGTCATGACCGATGTGCCCAAGGATGCGCGGGCGATGAATGAGGAACCCTTCGGCCCCATGGCCATGATCTCCCGCTTCAAGGATTTGGATGAGGTGGTGGAAGAAGCCAATCGCCTGCCCTATGGCCTCGCTTCCTATGCCTTCACCCGTTCGGCAAAAACCGCGAATGCGGTCGCAGCCCGCGTTGAAAGCGGCATGATGACGATCAATCATCTGGGCCTTGCTTTGCCGGAAGTGCCCTTCGGCGGCATCAAGGATTCCGGCTATGGCTCGGAAGGTGGGCTTGAGGCGATTGAGGCCTATCTCAACACCAAATTCGTCTCCCAGGCTGGTTTGTGACATTGCCGGCCGGTCAGGTTTTTCCTGACCGGGCTTGCATCAATCGTGGGGCGCCGTGGCGCTGACCGACACCCATTGGCGAAGCCTGTTCCAGGAGCGCGACTTCCGTCGGCTCTGGATGGTGGGGTTTTCAATTTTTGTCGTGCGCTGGCTGGAAACGCTGGCGGTGGGTGTTTTCGCCTATAACGCCACGGGCTCAGCCTTCATCGTCGCCATGCTGACCATGCTGCGCCTTTTGCCCATGGGCTTGTTCGGCGCCTTTCTGGGCGCAGCAGCCGAGCGGATGGATCTGCGCCGCGCGCAAATCCTAATCCTGGTAGTGCAAATCCTGGCCTCTGCCGTGATTGCGCTGCTCGCCTTGCTTGGCGTGATCGCGGTTTGGCATTTGGCCGTGGCGGCCTTCATCAATGGTGTGGGCTGGGCGGCAGATAATCCCGTGCGCCGCGCCATGATCGGTACGGTGGTGGGGCCAGCGCGCATGGGTACGGCCATGTCCATTGATGTCGGCACCAGCAATGCCAGCCGCATGCTGGGGCCAACACTTGGTGGTGTATTGCTGGCCTTGCTTGGGCTTGATGGCACTTTCGTGCTTGCAACGCTGCTTTATCTGCCTGCACTGATCGCGGCCCTGCTGCTGCCGCCAACAGCACGCAGCGCGGCAAGCCGCCCGGCACCCGTGCTGGCGCGCATTGCCGAGGGTCTTGCCGCGGTCCGCGCCGATCGGCGCTTGAGCGGCACGCTGATGATCACGCTGATCTTCAACCTGTTTGGCTGGCCTTTCACCAGTATGATTCCGGTGATCGGCAAGGATCAATTGGCGCTGGGGCCTGAGGGGGTTGGTCTGCTCGCCAGCATGGATGGTGTGGGCGCGCTGGTGGGTGCGGTGCTGATCACGCTTTTCATTGGCCCAGCGCTCTATCGACGCACCTATATTGGCGGGCTTACCACGTATCTGTGCATGGTGATCGCCTTTGCGTTGATCCCGAACCCATGGTTTGCGGGGCTCGCGCTAATTCTGGTGGGGATTGGCGGCTCTGGCTTTGGCATCATGCAGCCCACGCTGATTTATCTTGCGACACCTGTGGAATTGCGGAGCCGCGTCCTGGGCCTGCTATCCGTTTGCATCGGCATGGGGCCAATTGGCTTTATCGGCCTTGGCATTGCCGCCGAATGCCTGGGCGCGCCGATGGCAACCGCGCTGATGGCCGGCTGCGGGCTGGTGGCGCTGGCGGTGACGCATCGCTATTGGAAACATATCTCCGGCGGATGAAGGATAATCAGCCTGGACGCCTTGCATGTTTCAGCTTCTGCGCTTGCCGCCTGCCTGAAGGCGAGGCGCCAACGCATTGCGGTCGCGGAATCCTCAACCGGCGGGCTGATCGCGGCGGCCCTGCTCGCTGAGCCTGGTGCCTCGGCCTATCTCCTCGGCGGCGGCGTGATCTATACCGCGCAAGCGCGCGAAGCCCTGCTAGGCATCACGCCTGCTGGCATGGAAGGCATGCGCTCGGCAAGTGTAGCCCATGCCCTGCTGCTCGCGCGGCGTGTGCGCGAAAAACATGGTGCCGATTGGGGATTGGCGGAGACCGGCGCCGCCGGCCCCACCGGCAATCGCTATGGCGACGCAGCAGGGCATTGCTGCATCGCCGTAGTTTGGCCAGGGGTTGAAAGCGTGATTACGCTGGAGACCGGCCGCGCTGATCGCCGCGCCAATATGTATCATTTCGCGCAAGGCGCATTTGGCTTGGCGATCAAAATGATTGGTTGAAGCACCGCTTATTGGCTTGCCCAAACAATCCGATGCACCCAGGCAATTTCCGGTAATTCGAGGCTATAGCTTGGATGCGCGGGATTGAGGCTTGCGACATCAACCCGCTTGGCCGAGTGGCGGCGTAATTCCTTGGCCATCACCTCACCACGGCGCGTGCGCACCACCACGCGATCGCCGCGGCGCACCGGCGCGGCGGGGGAGACGATGACCACGTCCCCATCGCGAAACACCGGTTCCATGGAATCGCCCGAAATCTCCAGCGCATAGGCATTGGGATCGCCGATTTCAGGCAGGGAGATTTCATCCCAACTGCCGCCCACCGGATAGCCACCATCATCAAAGTACCCCTCACCACCCGCCTGAGCCAGGCCGATTAGGGGAATGCGCCGATTGACCACGCCGCGCCCACCACGGGAAAGCGCCGTGGCACCGGTAACCAGCGCCGCAAAATCATCCATCCGCGCACCCAGCGCATCCAAAACCTTGGCGATGCTTTCGGTGGAAGGCCAGCGCGCCCGGCCATCCGCGCCGACACGCTTTGATGGGTTGAAGGCGGTCGGATCCAGCCCCGCCTTCTTGGCGAGGCCCGAAGCCGAAAGCCCGTATTCTGCCGCGAGCGCATCCAGCGCGCGCCAAATATCCTCATGCCGCATGGGCTACTTCCTCATGTGCCCGCGCTGCTGCGGGGGTCCTGACTCCAAATATGGTTAGAGTTTTTATGCATGATATCCTAGGTCTCGTGTGGAAATTCAATAGGTTAGTTTTCCTTTTTTCTTTTATTTGTTACAATTTTTACGGTTATTCTGTATTCATTCCACAACCAAAAAGAGATATTTTTCCCAGTGATCGCAGCACGAAAGACCCATTACAGCCCCCGCTTTGCCTCTCTCAGCCAGGCCGAACCCTTCCATTCCGCCGAGGAGGCTTAGTTCTGGACCATGGCCGCCCGGCGCGATGGTGCCCGCATTGTCGCGGGCAAGGGCGACAAGCAGCGCCCTTGTGAGCCGGATGATGTGGTGAAGTGCGTGGACCGCCTTTACCGCCATCGCCGCAACGAGCTGACCCATGCGCGTACTCTCCGCATCTGAGGCGAAAGGGGAGCCGCGCCTGATCCGCGCTACCCTTCCGAAAAACATGATTGGCGCTTGTGGCGTGAAGCGCTGGATCGGCTGGAATGGCCGCTGCGCGTCAAGGGCGTCGTCGCATGAAGCCGTGGATTTCCCAGACCGTAACAGAGGATTTCCAGCAATCTATCTGGCTTTTTGGCGGGCGCGCCGATCAGCGATGGCTTTATCCGCTGAAGCGCGGCTTTTGCCATTGCTTCGCCGCGCTGCATGATGCGCAAGGCTGGACCGTGCTGGACCCGCTTTCGGGCCGGCTGATTGTGGCACATCTGCTGCTTGATCCTGGCTCCGATCTGCCGGGCTTTTACCGCCGCGCGGGCTTCCAGCTGCGCGGCCCCTACAGCCCCGGCCCCGCCGCGCCGCGCCTGCTGCCGCCCATGCTCGGGCTAAGCTGCGTCATACTTTGCCGCGCGCCGTGACCGCGCTTGGCCTCTATCGCAGGCTGCAAAACCGCCCTGCAAATTTTTTAGGAAAACTGTCAGTACGTACACTTGGCTTTATGCTATCAAACTCACGCCAACCGGCGAAGTGCGCCTGAAGGTCTTCCTCTCCCGCTGCTCCCGAAACTCATGGGCCCGGCCTCTTCCACCAGAAGGCGCCGGGCTCATGGCTTTTTTGCGGGGCGCCAACCCTTTCACGGAGAAGCGGGCATGGGTAGCCTCTTCAAAGCGCCAAAGCCTAGGGTCACTGTTCAGCCCGTGACACCTGCCCCAATGCCAGAAGCCGAGGCATCGGCAGCGCGCCTTGAAAATCGCGATCGTACGTCGCGCGGATCGTCCGGCACCATCGCCACCTCCGCACGCGGCCTGCTTGGTAGCCTGCCGGATTTCGTGACCACCCGCCGTTCCTTGCTGAAGGAATAATGCGCATGACGCCCCATGACATCATCGCGCGTTACGAAGCGGCAGCTAAACGCCCGTTGTTTTCAGGACTTCCGAAGCATGCCGCACGCGGCCCGCATCGGTGATTTCAAACCGCCCATCGGCGCGCTGCCGGGCCAATGCCATGCCCGTCAGACGCAGCAGGCAAGGCCTATCCGTCAGCCGTTCCGGCCGCCCATACGGGCCTACCAGCGTCAGCCGATGCAGCGCTGAACGGCAGCAGGTTTCCAGATAAGGCTCATTCCACACGGGCCAAGCTTTCTCCTCAGGCGCCTCCCCGACTCTGTTCTGGGGCGGCAGCGCCTGTTCTTCAAGCTTTCAGCACAAGGCCAAGCAGCATGTCCATGGAGATTGACCCCAATTGGCGGTTCACAGCCATAGAGGCGCCGGTGGTCGCCGCGCTTTTTTTGATGCTCCACTGCCTCCGCCGCGAATTGCATGCGCGCATTCAGCGCGGCGATGACCGCGATTGGGATGCGCTGACCCGCACGCGGGAAGATCTTGCGCAATTCAAGCTGGAAGTGGCGCGCACCTATGATCCGCTTTCGCTCATTCGCGATCTGGACCGACGAAGCTCCGGTCATCTCATCCGGATAGAGGAAAACCTGGAAGACGTCTCACGCACCGGTATTGCTGCGGCACAGGCCGCGCGCCGCATGGAGGAACGCGAATGACCAGACTGCCACCGCCCCGCGCGATTGACATCGAAATCCTAGCCATGACGGCTTTGGGCCGAAGCCGCCGAAAAACCTGTGCGCGCGATTGAAGCCTTGGCCGCCATGGTGATGAACCGACTGAAAGCCGGGCGCGATCCCCAGGCGCGCCATATCACCGCGATTTGCCGTGCGCCCTTCCTGTTTTGCTGCGGGAACAGAAGGGACCCGCGCCACGCCGCGCTGCGTGCCATCCCGCCCGGCGATGCCGCTTTCGCGATCTGTCAGCGCATGGCGCAACGCGCTGCGTCTGGCCTGCTGCCGGATGCCACCAGCGGCGCAACCCTTTGGCATGATGCAGCGCATCTGCCCAACTGGGCCCTTGGGCAGGCGAGCATCACGGAAATCGGTGGGCTACGCTTCTATTGTGCTGAGAACATCTCCGCGCCGCCACCACGCGCCGCGCTCTCGGTGCTGGTTTTGGCAGAGGCCAGCTAGGAATTACCCAAGCCGCACCATCTCTCGCTGCGTGGCAACCAATGCGCCGTCATCCAACCGATGCCAGGCGCCGCTGATCAGGATCTCGCTTGGCCGGAAGCGCGCCTTATAGGCCATTTTGCGGCTTTCCGGCACCCAATAGCCCAAATAGACATAAGGCAAGCCAAGCGACCGCGCGCGGCCAATCAGCCACAGCACGGCAAAGGTGCCGAGTGATCGCTTTTCCTCATCCGTATCGAAAAAGGAATAAACGGCGGAGAGCCCGTCAGCCAGCCAATCCGTGAGGCAGGCACCCAAAAGTCGGTCTTGCGCATCGCGGAATTCGAGAAGGCCGGTGCTGATCGGCGTATCCTCGATCATGGCGCGATAATCATAGTAGCCCATCGCCGCCATATCGCCATCCGCGTGGCGGTTTTTCTGATAGCGTTGAAACAACGTGAATTGCTCCGCCGTGGCGCGCGCCGACATTTCTGAGACGGTCAAATCCGCGTTCGCGCGCAAGATGCGCCGCTGCGTACGGTCCGGCATGAAATCCTCACTCACCACGCGGATCGGCACGCAGGCCTGGCAGCCAGGGCAAACCGGTGCATAGGCGATATTATGGCTGCGACGAAACCCAGCGCGAGAGAGGCGTTCATGCAGCGCTTCCGCTTCCGTGCCGGATAATTCGGTCACGATTTTCCGTTCCGTCCGGCCCGGCAGATAGGGGCAGGGCAGCGGCGCGGTCGTATAGAAGAATTGCGGGCGGCGAGGCGGGCGTTGCAGCATGCAAGTATATTTTCGCCTCAGAGCGCTTTGGAATCAACCACCTTGATGCAGGGGCTTCACGGCGCTGGGTTCAGGCGGATGCGCGCGGTGACGTCCCGCGCAGCCGCCAGCGGCAAAAGCGCGCCATCGCGCCACAGCGGCAGCATATCGCCCCAATGGCGGCTGAAGGGGTGGCCGGATTGGCCGGTCGCGATCACGGCATAAGCGCCATCGGGCGCGGCCAAATCCATCACGCCGCGAAAGCCAGCGCCATGCACCACGGCAAAGCTGCCATCGCGAAAGGCCGCACGCGCCACGGTTTCCCCATCGCCACCCGGCGCTGCAGCCAGGCCCAGCCAATTCCGCACATAGGGAATGAAGCGCAGGATGGCGTGATCGAAGCGCGCGATATGCGCGGCCCCCCAGCGCCATTGCTTGGGATCGGCGCCATGTTGCTTGGCCAAGGCCGCCACGGCTTCCGTCAACGCCGCCGTCATCATGGGCGCGCAGCCACCATTCCCGCACCAACGCGCCGCCGCATCGCTGCCTTGCAGCAGCGGGCGGAGAAATTCCGGTGATGGCGCAAAGCCATCAGGCGGAATCGCAGCGCGCTTCAGCAGCGCCTGTCCAAAGCTGCGCATGGTTGCGTGGAAGATCAGCGGCTCTGGCCGCGCCGCCGCCATTTCCCCATCCCAGGCTTGCAAGAGGGAAAGTGCCGCGCCCGTAGCGCCTTCCATGGGCGGCAGAGTGCGAAACGCGGCCAAAGCCTCGACCACGAAAAGGCTGGTACGATCCATTTGCAAGGCGGCAAAATCCGCCGGCGTATGCTGTGCCCGAACCGCCAGCTCAGCGCCGATGCGCCGGAAGCGCCAATCGCCATACCAATCGCGCCCGAGAAATGGCGGTTGGCCCGCCGGCGCCACGCGATTATTCGCATTCGCAATCACATCACTGGCCGGGTTTTCCACATGCGGCTTGGCCGCAAAGGGCAAAAACCCATCCCACCCTGCCGCGCCATCCCAACCCGGGCGCGGCAGCGCGCCATCACCTGAACGCCGCTGCGGCACCTGCCCCACAATGAACATCGCGATCCCACCCGCTCGATCCGCAAGCATGAGATTCTGTACCGGGCTGGTAATATCCTCGGCGGCGCTGCGCGCTTCCGTGACACTCCCTGCGCGATTGAGCCGCAATAGCCCGCGCGCGGAGGTCTCACCCGCGGCAAGGCTCGCCATGGCCAAGGCGAGCACTGTCCCGGTCTCGCTTTGAAAACTCGGATCAAAATCAGAAATCACTGGCCCATGGCGCGTTTCACGAAAGCGCAGCCGTACCGGCGCCGCACCGCGTACGGCGATATAAGTTTCATGCCAACTGAATTCGCGCGGGCCTGCGGGCGTTGCATAGCGCCCATCCTCGGTCAGTTTTTCGATGAAAATATCTTGCGTATCCGCGTGCGTCGTGGTGAACCCCCAAGAGAGGTTTTCATTCCGCCCGATCACAATCCCTGGCACACCAGGTGCGGTAGCCCCCATCAGGCTGCGCCCATCCGGCAAGCTGATACGCGCGAGGTACCAGATGATCGGCGCACTATGTGAAAGATGCGGATCGGCAGCAAGCAAGGGCGCACCGGTTGCACTCCGCGTTGTTCCAACCGCCCAGGCATTGGAAGCGATTTCCGGCAATGGGGCATCTTGCGGAAAGCGCGGCAGATGCTGCGCCAAGGCGGCCAGCGCCACGCCATTCAGCCCCTCACCACGCAGCGCGCCGCTTGCTTTTTTTTCAGCCGGCATCAGCGGTTCATCCGGGCGGCCTGCCGTGAAGTCTTCAGGCCACAGATCGGCGAGTTGTTCGGGCGAAAGCCGTGCCGCCAGCCGCGCGCGTTCCAATTCCATACGCCAATTGCCGCCAAGCCATAGCCCCATGATCTTGCCCCAGAGCAGGCTATCCACCGGCTGCCAGGGCGCCGGCGCACCAAGGGCGATAAATTCCGGCGCGGCAAATCGCCCACGCGCTGCGATCCAACCATTCACCCCGCGCGCATAGGCTTCCAGCATCGCGCGGGTTTCGGGATCGAGCGCAGCCAGATCCGCTGCGGCGCGTTCTTCGAGGCGCAATAGCCGCATGAAGCGATCAAGCCGAAGTGCCGCAGCACCCGCCATTGCTGCCGTCTGCCCACGCGCGCCACGGCGCATCATTTCCATCTGAAACATCCGGTCGCGCGCATGCAAAAAACCAAGTGCGGCCCAAGCATCTTCTTCACTCGAAGCCATGATATGCGGAATGCCGCGCGTATCGAGCGTGATCGTGATAGGCGACGCTAGCCCCGTGAGTGCCACTTCAACATTGCGTGCCGGCAGGCTCCACCAAATCGCGCCCGCGATACCGGTCATGATCAACAAGATGAGCGCCGCGAAGGAAATCCCAAGCCGCTTCGCCCAAAAGCCAAAACCCCGGCGGCGCGGGCGGCGGTGCCTCATGCTGCGGGGGGCAGATTGCCGGTACGGATCATAAAGGCCGCACCTTCCGCCGCACCGCGCCAATCCGCATTGCCATCCGGGCCGCGCACCAGGCGGACAGAAGGATACCAGAGCGTATCTTCCCGCCCCTGCTGCCAGCGCCAATCTGAATTGCGCCCATGCGCCAGCATCAGCGCGGGCCAACCAAGTGCGCCCGCGAGATGCAGCACGGCGGTATCCACCGTCACCACCAGATCAAGCGCCATGATTGCGGCGGCGGTATCCAGAAACCAATCCGCGCTGTTATCCATCTCTGGCCCCAGGCGTTTCAGCGCGAAGGGCGCTTCGGGATCTTCACCCGGTCCCTTTTGCAGGGCGAAAAACCGCGCGCCGCGCAAGGCCGCGATCGGCGCGAAAACCGAAATCGGTACGGAACGATTGCGATCCACCGACGCCTGGGGATTGCCCTGCCAGACAATGCCGATGAGATAACCTTGATAACCAATGCTCTGTCGCCAATTCGCCACGCGCGCGGGTTCCGCCGCCAGATAGGGGATGCGCCCCTGATATTCTTGTGGGCGCAACCCAAGTGCACGCGGCAGGTTGAGCAAGGGTAGCCAGGCTTTTACCCCCTGCACGCGCCCTGCTGCTCCACCTGGCCGCGCATCAATGCCTTCCAGCACGGGCGCCAGCAATTTCATGACGCGCGGATCAAGCACCGCATGCACACGCACGCCACGTGCGCGCAGCATTGGCAGGAAGGGTGCAAATTGGAAGGTATCGCCAAGCCCCTGTTCGCCCATCACCATTAGCGCTTCAGGTAAGGCACCACCGCGCAAGATCGGCATGGCGTCCGGGCCATTCGGGCCCGGGCGTGTGACCTTGGTGAAAACCTCGGGCATCAAATCGAAGTGCACCTCATAGGCATCCCAGGCTTCCTGCCAAAGCCCGGCACCAAACAGCGCGCGCGCAAGTGCCGCCTTCACCTGCAGATTTTCCGGGCTAAGCTGTGACAGCACCTGCAGCGCCGTAGCAGCTTCCCGGCAACGCCCCGCATCACGCGCATCCTCAAGCAAAACGAGGATCGGCGCGATATCGGGCGCGTCTGACATAACCTAAATTCTAGCGCCTGCCGGAGGCGAAACGCACCGCCTCTTCCGCCGCGCGAAACAGGGCGCGGGCCTTTTGGCGTGTTTCCTCATATTCCGCCTTGGGATCACTATCGGCGACCACGCCAGCGCCCGCCTGCACATACATCACGCCATCCTTGACCAGTGCAGTACGGAGCGCGATGCAGGTATCCATGCCACCATCAGCGCCGAAATACCCAACACCACCTGCGTAGAGACCCCGACGCGATGGTTCCAATTCCTCAATGATTTCCATGGCGCGGATTTTCGGCGCACCGGTCAGCGTGCCGGCGGGGAAGCCGGCGCAATAGGCATCCAGAGCATCCAGCTCCGCGCGCAAACGCCCCTGCACTTCGGAACCGATATGCATCACTTGCGAATAACGTTCCACCTGGAATTGCGCGGTGACCTTCACCGAACCGATTTCCGAAACGCGCCCAACATCATTCCGCCCAAGATCGAGCAGCATGAGGTGTTCCGCGCGTTCCTTCGGATCGGCCAGCAATTCCACTTCAAGCGCGCGATCTTCTTCCGGTGTTGTGCCACGCCGGCGCGTGCCGGCCAAGGGGCGTACCGTCACCACGCCATCGCGCGCGCGGACCAGGATTTCGGGGCTCGCGCCCACTGCGGCAAAACCGCCGAAATCGCAGAAGAACAGGAAGGGCGCAGGATTGATCCGCCGGAGTGCGCGATAAAGTGCGAAAGGCGGCAGCGCGAAGGGGGCGGAGAAACGCTGCGCCAGCACGATCTGAAAGCAATCGCCAGCACGGATATAATCCTTCGCGCGCTCCACTGCCGCGATATAGCCCGCTTCGGTGAAATTGCTGCCGGGTTGGGGCAAAGCGGGGAGGTCTGCGGGTGGTGCAGGGCGCGGCACGGGGCGGTCCAGCGCGGCCTCAGCCTCATCCAATCTGGCATTCGCGGCTTCCCAGGTGGTTTGCGGATCGGCACCGGGCCAGACCGGCGCGCAAAGCAGCAGCGTGTCGCGCACATGATCAAATACCGCCATCAAAGTCGGGCGCGTCATCACCGCATCGGGGATGCCAAGCAAATCGGGCTGCATGGCCGGCAGTTTTTCAATCAGCCGCACCAGATCATAGCCCAGATAACCAAAGAGGCCCGCCGCAATTGGCGGCAGGCTGGCCGGCACCACCATGCGGCATTCATTGATCAGCGCGCGCAGGCTACCGAGTGCAGGTGCCGCTTCCGCCACGAAACCATGCGGCGCGGAAAGCGCGTGGCGATTGAGCTCTGCCTTGCCATCACGACACCGCCAGATCAGGTCAGGCGCCATGCCAATCGCGGAATACCGCCCACGTGCGGCACCGCCTTCAATGCTTTCCAGCAGAAACGCATTGGCCTGCGCGCCGCCCGTCAGTTTCAGGAAGGCGCCAACTGGCGTGTCCAGATCAGCGACGCGTTCACGAACCAGGAGTTGCCCCCGCCCCGCTTCCAACGCTGCGCGAAATGCCGGGAAACCGCCGCCACTCATCTGTCCGTCACCTGTTCCAGCACGCGTTCATTGATGCGCACATTGGCCCGCACACGCAATGCTGCCAAGAATTGCTGTTCCAGATCATCGCCAACCGCCTGTTCGATTTCAACGCGCACGCGCCCCATGCCGAGCGGATCAGTGGTTGGATCAAGGCGCAGGATTTCAGCAACCGAGGCAACCGCAAAACCACCGCGAATTTCCGCCATGGTCGCTTCCCCGCGCTTGGCTTCAAACAGGGGCGGCAACAATTCCGGGGCCACTGGGCTGCCCTGCGCGGGATCGCGCCCGAAAGGTGCGGTGCGCGTGCTGATCAGACCCATTTCCTGCGCCGCTTCAACCAGAGTCTTCCCGCCACGTTGCGCCGCCAAAAGCCCCGCCGCACGGGTTTCGGTGAAGCGCCGGCGCGCATCGGCAACCACGGCACGGCGGAGCTCCTGCTCAACCTCGGCAAAGGGGCGAAGCTGCGGCGGCGTCACGCCGCTGATTTCAATCGCCGCAAAAGCATCGCCAAATTCCTGCAAGCGCGGCGCGGCCCCCTGATCCTGCGCGAAAATTGCGCGCAGCACGGCATTGCGTTGATCCGCTTGCACAGGCAGCGCCACAGCTTCACTGGCTGGGCTGCGCCCGCTGGGATCGAGTGTTACACTCGCCAAAGCCAGGCCAAAACGCGGCGCGGCTTCCGCCAGCGTGTTGCCGCCGGCCAGCGCATCTTCCACCTTATTGCCACGCTCATACGCAAGATCGAGCGCGCGGTCCCTCGCCAGCTCGCGACGCAATTGGTCGCGCAATTGATCGAGTGTGAAAATCTGCGCCGGTTCAACTGCCTCAACGCCAATCGCGTGCCAGCCAAAGGGGCTTTGCACCGGGTCTGTCACGCTTTGCGGCGCGGCGGCAAAGGCAGCATCCGCCAAGGCAGGAATGGGCAGGCTTGCCTTATCGCCCATGGGCAAAGCCATGGCCTGCCCGCCTGCGGCGGTGGCAGCGGCTTCCACGGCTTCCCATTCCGCGCCCGATTGCCAAAGCTGCGCCACTTCGCGCGCGCGGGCTTCATCGGCCAGCACCACCTGGCGGATCTGGCGCCGTTCTGGCCGGTCATACTGACCATGGCGCGCTTCAAAAGCCTGTTTGATATCGTCTTCGGATACGGCGATCTCAGCGGCCAGCGTTTCTGCCGACAGCACCGCGATATTGATCTGCCGATATTCCGGCGTTGAAAAACGCTGCGGATTATTCTCCAGAAAGCGCTGCAATTGCGCTTCCGTCGGCGCTTCCGGTTCTGGCGCGGCAGAGAATAGCAACAGCACCACATCAGCGATGCGCCGTTCTGTTTGCCAGACCAGTTGCGGCGCCGTCATGGCATCGGGCGCTGCCGCACCGGACCGCACCGCGCCCAGCAATTGCTGGCGCAGCAAATTACCCCGGATCAAGGCCAGGAATTGCGCTTCGGAAAGTTCATTGCTGCGCAGCACCTGCGCCAGAAGCTGCCGAGAAAACCGCCCATCAGACCCGGTCAGCCCCGGAATGGCAAAGACTGTATCGCGCACCATATCCTCGGTCGAGACCACGCCGATGCGCTGCGCTTCGGCCGCCATCGCGCGTTCGCCAATCAGGTTTTCGAGTGCACCGGCAGCGACCGCGCGGCGGATCGCCTCATTCGGCTCAAAACGATTGCCCAGCTGGCGCGCGATTCGCGACATTTCGCGCCGCGCGGCCATCTTCGCTTCCTCGGCTTCGATCCGCTGATCACCAACCCGCGCCACAGCCGTATCGCGGCCGAAATTGCGCACAACATCCTCAATCCCCCAGACAGCGAAGGACAGGACAAGCAGGACGAAAAGTGCCTTGGCGACCCAGGTGGAGGCTAGGCGACGCATAAAGGTGATCATTGGGGAGGTGATTACCGCCGCGCGGCGCGGCGCGAAAGGCCCGATGCTTGCCAAGCCCCCGGGTGGCGGCTAGCCACGCGGGACAAACCATCGACCAAGCCCAGGAGGAACCCCCGCATGACCCCCGGTGTGCGCCCGCTGATCGCCGGCAATTGGAAAATGCATGGGCTGGCCGCGGATGGCGTGGCTTTGGCCCAAGCGGTGGCTGCCGGCGCGCCAGGGCTGAAGGCCGAGCTGCTGATCTGCCCCCCCGCCACGCTGATCTCCCCCTTGGCGCCGGTTTTCGCCGGGGCGGTGGCGCTTGGCGGACAGGATTGCCATGAGGCCGCCAAGGGCGCCCATACCGGGGATATCTCGGCCGCCATGCTGAAGGATGCCGGGGCGGCTTACGTGGTTCTGGGCCATTCCGAACGCCGCATGGCGTATCGGGAAAGCAGCCACCGGGTCTGCGCCAAGGCCGAGGCCGCCTTGGCCGCCGGCCTGACCCCGGTGGTTTGCGTGGGTGAGCCCGAGGATGACCGCCTTTTGGGCCGGGCCGAGGAAGTGGTGGCCGAACAAATGACTGAGAGCCTACCCGCGGGCTTTGGCGCTGCCGGCGGCGTGGTGGCTTATGAACCCGTTTGGGCCATCGGCACGGGCCGCACGCCGACAGAGGCCAACATTGCGGCCATGCACGCCATGATGCGCGCCAAGCTAAGCGCTACCTTCCAAGCCGAGGGCGCGGGGCTCCGCCTGCTTTATGGCGGTTCGGTCAAGCCGGGAAATGCGGTCGCGATCCTCGCGATCCCACATGTGGATGGGGCGCTGATTGGCGGCGCCAGCCTGGTGGCCGAGGATTTCCTGGCCATCGCCCGCGCGGCGGGTTAGGCCCACATCCCGCCTTGTCGCGGCGCGCCTTGACGCCTAACTTTCGCGCTCCAAATTCCGCCAGGAGGATGCCAGCATGTTCAAGGGTTCCATGGTTGCGCTAATTACGCCCATGCGCGCGGATGGGTCCGTGGAGGAGAAAGCCTTTCAGGAATTGGTGCAATGGCAGATTGCCGAAGGCACCGAAGGGCTCATCCCCGTTGGCACCACCGGCGAAAGCCCGACACTTTCGCATGAGGAACACAAGCGCGTTGTGGAGATGTGCGTGGAAGCCGCTGCCGGGCGCGTGCCAGTGATTGCCGGCACCGGCAGCAACAGCACGGCCGAGGCGATTGACTTCACCCGCCACGCCAAGAAGGTCGGCGCCGATGCCTGCCTTGTGGTCACGCCCTATTACAACAAGCCGACGCAAGAAGGGCTGTTCCTGCATTTCAAGGCGATTGCGGATGCCGTTGATCTGCCCATGATGATGTACAACATCCCAGGGCGCAGCGTGATTGACATGAGTGTTGAGACCATGGGTCGGCTGGCGAAGCACCCGAATATCATCGGCGTGAAGGATGCGACTGCGAACCTGGCGCGCCCGCTGCATACGCGCCGCGCCTGCGGCCCCGATTTTGCGCAGCTCTCCGGTGAGGATCATACGGCTGTGTCCTTCCTCGCAGCTGGCGGGCATGGCTGCATTAGCGTCACCGCCAATGTGGCACCGCGGCTTTGCGCGGAAATGCACAAGGCCTGGCGCCTGGGCCGTGCGGATGAGGCGATGGAGATTCAGGACCGCCTCGTGCCGTTGCATGATGCGCTGTTTTCTGAGACCTCCCCAGGCCCGGTGAAATATGCGGCGAGCTTGCTGGCAAAGAGCAGCGATCACTGCCGCCTGCCGCTGGCGCCCTGTGGCGATGCCACGCGCGCGCGGGTGCGTGAGGCGATGGTCTCGGCTGGCCTGTTGAACTGAAGGGATGCGCCCGAGCGGTGGGCGCTTGAGACATGGCTGAACCGCGCAAAAAGGGCATGATTTCGCAGGGCATCGCCGCGCAGAACCGCAAGGCGCGGTTTGACTATAAGATCAATGAGACCATTGAAGCCGGGCTGGCGCTGGCAGGGCCTGAGGTGAAGTCGCTCCGCGCCGGGCGCGCCACGCTGACGGAAGCCTGGGCCGGCGAACGTGATGGAGAGATGTGGCTATTCAACGCCCATATCCCGGAATGGCAGGCGGGTTCCTTCATGGCGCGGTTTGAACCGCGTCGGCCGCGCAAATTGTTGCTGCATCGGAAGCAGGCGCGCGAATTGATCGGCGCGATTACGCGCGAAGGCGCGACGCTTGTGCCACTCGATATTCATTTCAATGAACGTGGGCGGGCGAAGGTGTTGCTGGGGCTGGCTGAGGGCAAGAAGAAGCATGACAAGCGGGCCGCGATTGCGGCGCGGGATTGGCAGCGGGATAAGGCGCGGGTGATGCGGGATAAGGGGTAGGCGTTCTACGCGCGAGGATACGGTTGAATAGCAAATCTGCGCCCTTAACTTATTGATACTTCGATGAATTTTTACTAGCTCGTAATTATCAACAAATCGCGTTACGGATACCTATCGTCATATCAACTCAGATTAGTTCTTTGTTGACATGACAAACTTTCCGACTTTAACATCATTTGAAGAATCTTTGATCAACCCTGTAATTAGCGTTGATTTTTCGTGATCGCGGTGATCCCGCTGAGGTTCCCGCCAATGTTGATCGCTTCCCTGCCCATTTTCGGGGTGGAATGGGGTGTCTTTCCCCTCTTTCAGACGCAATTCGCCCGTCAGGCGTGACAGTATCGCATCAAAACACGCCGCTTTATGTAGAGATGGGTAAGCGCATAGAGAACCGCAAAGCGCGTCGCGTTCTTCGCCCGGCCC
>Ga0194119_10001498_pt1 | contig 42277 bp, 29 predicted proteins | sample TA2MahC100mmetaG_FD_148620 | JGI IMG/M metagenome (GOLD analysis project Ga0194119, IMG submission 148620) | Freshwater microbial communities from Lake Tanganyika, Tanzania - TA2015018 Mahale Deep Cast 100m | ecosystem: Environmental > Aquatic > Freshwater > Lake | place: Tanzania: Lake... | reverse complement strand
CTCGGGAGACTCACAGCTGAGCGCGGAGACCCCGGTGCGCAGCACGTCCATCGGGTGCGCCGTGGCCGGCAGCTGTTCGATCACGGCCTTCAGTCGCGGGCTCAGGCCGCGCAGCCCCCGCATGTGCCGCTTGTAGGCTGCGAGCTCCGCGGGACTCGGGAGTTTCTCGTGGATCAGGAGGTGGGCGATTTCTTCGAACTCGCAGGTTTCCGCGATGTCGAGGATATCGTAGCCGCGGTAGTGCAGGTCGTTACCGCTGCGGCCCACGGTGCAGATTGCAGTGTTGCCGGCGACGACGCCGGAGAGCGCTACCGATTTCTTGGGCTCAGTCGATGGCATTGAGACTTCCAGCCAGTTTTGTGCCCAGCAGTCGGGTGATGCCCCGTGCCGCTTCCCTTCCCTCGAACACCGCCGTCACGACCAAGTCCGCCCCTCGCACCATGTCACCGCCGGCAAAGACCTTGGGATTCGTGGTCTGAAACGGCCGCTCGGCTCGTCCGGTCGCGCTTACGCGTCCATCCTCGCGCAGCTCTACCCCCAGGCACTCCAGCCATTGCGGCGGACTCGGCCGAAATCCAAACGCGATGATGACAGCATCCGCCGGGATCACCTGCTCGGTGCCTGGCACGGTCTCGGTCGCCGTTCGCCCACGGGCGACTGCGCCGGGCACCGGCCGGGTCGCCAGCAGGCGTACCCCTTCAACGCAATCCCGGCCGAGTATCTCCACCGCCTGCGCGTTAAAGGCGAACTCTACCCCTTCCTCCTGGCTGCTGCGGAAATCCCTCTTCGACCCCGGCATGTGCGCCTCATCACGCCGGTAGGTGCAGGTGACGCTCGCCGCGCCTTGGCGCAGCGCGGTTCGGTTGCAGTCCATGGCCGTGTCGCCGCCGCCCAGCACGACCACGTGTTTGTCGCGCAAGTCAATGAACTCGCCGGGGTCTTTCTCGAGCCCCAGCAGGCGATGGATATTCGAGACGAGATAGGGCAAAGCGAAGTGGACACCTGGCAGGTCCTCGCCAGGAAAGCCCCCACGCACCGGTTGGTCCGCACCGAGACCGAGGAACAGGGCGTCGAACTCGGCCAAAAGCGTTTCCGCGGAAACGTCTTTCCCGACTTCGGTGTCCAGCACGAATTCGACCCCCATGCCCTCGAGGATCTCCCGGCGCCGCTCGACGACTTCCTTCTCGAGCTTGAACGGCGGGATTCCGAAGGTCAGCAGACCTCCGATGCGCGGATAGCGGTCGAACACGACCGCGTGGACGCCGTTCCGGACCAGCATGTCCGCGCAGGCGAGGCCCGCGGGCCCTGCGCCCACGACGGCGACGCGCTTGCCGGTCGGCCGCACGTGCGACAGATCCGGCCGCCAGCCACGCTTCAGCGCCTCGTCGGTGATGTATTTCTCGATCGAACCGATGCTGACGGCGCCGAGCCCGTCATTCAGCGTGCAGGCCCCTTCGCAGAGCCGGTCCTGCGGACAGATGCGACCGCAGATCTCGGGCAGTGAATTGGTACGGTGGGAGAGATCCGCCGCCTCGAACAGGCGCCCCTGCTCGATGAGCTTGAGCCAGCCCGGGATGTAGTTGTGGACCGGGCACTGCCATTCGCAGTAGGGGTTGCCGCAGTCGAGGCAGCGGCTCGCCTGTTCGGCGGCGCCGCTGGCATCAAAGGACCCGTAGATCTCGCGGTAGGAGTGCAGTCGCTGTTCGACCGGCAGCTTGTCGGGCTCCCGCCGCGGGACATCGAGAAAGCGCAGGTGCCGCTCGTTCATGCGGCACGCCTCAGGTTCTCGATGAGCGTGTCGACCGAAGCGGCTTTCGGCTTGACCAGCCAGAACTTGCCCATGAAGCTGCGGAAGTCGTTCAGGATCTGCGCGCCCCAAGTACTGCCGGTCTCCCGCACGTGCTGGCCGATCAGCGCGCGCAGGTGCTGAAGGTGCGTCTCCATGCCCTCGGGGGCGACCCGGATGATGTCGATCAGCTCGTGGTTGTAGCGGTCGACGAAGTCGCGGTGGAGATCGAGCATGTAGGCAAATCCGCCCGTGAAGCCGGCGCCGAAGTTGAGGCCGGTGCGACCGAGCACGCACACGACGCCGCCGGTCATGTACTCGCAGCAGTGGTCGCCTGCACCCTCGATGACGGCAGTGGCGCCGGAATTGCGCACGGCAAAGCGCTCGCCCGCGGTACCTGCGGCATACAGCTCACCGCCCGTGGCGCCGTAAAGGCAGGTATTACCCAGGATCGGCGTCTCGCGCGCGACGAACGAAGCGCTGGCGGGCGGGCGGATCACGATCTTGCCGCCGGCCATGCCTTTGCCGACGTAGTCGTTGGCGTCACCTTCGAGGATGAGATGCAGCCCGCCGGCGTTCCAGGCGCCGAAGCTCTGGCCGGCGGAGCCGGTGAAGTGCGCCTCGAGGGGCGCGTCCGCTAGCCCCATGTTGCCCCAGCGCCGCGCGATTTCGCCCGAGACGCGCGCGCCGATGGCGCGGTCGAAGTTCCGGATGACGTACGTGAAGCGGCCGCCGCACCGATCCGCAATCGCCGCGCGCATGTCGGCGAACATCCGCCCGGTCAGCCCGCCTGTGTCGCCATCGCGGTTCCGTTCCTCGACGCAGAACTGTGGCCGGTCGTGTGCCAGGCCGGCGGCGGAAAGGATGGGCCGGAGGTCGAGTCGTGACTGCCGCGCGGTGATGCCCGGCAGGATGCCGAGGTATTCCGTCCGCCCGATCAGCGCCTCCAGGCGCCGCACGCCGAGCGAGGCCATGATTTCCCGGCACTCTTCGGCGACGAACCGGAAATAGTGCATGACCATTTCGGGCTTGCCGATGAAGTGCTTCGCTCGCAGTACCGCGTGCTGCGTCGCGACGCCCGTCGCGCAGTTGTTGAGGTGGCAGATGCGCAGGTACTTGCAGCCGAGCGCGACGATGGGAGCGGTGCCGAAGCCGAAGCTCTCCGCGCCGAGGATCGCGGCCTTGATGACGTCGAGCCCGGTCTTGAGGCCGCCGTCCGCCTGAAGCCGCACCCGGTGGCGCAGGTCATTGGCGCGAAGCGTCTGGTGGGTCTCGGCGAGCCCCAGCTCCCAGGGCGCGCCCGCGTACTTGATGGAGCTGAGCGGACTCGCGCCGGTGCCGCCGTCGTAGCCGGAGATCGTGATGAGGTCGGCATGGGCCTTGGCGACGCCCGCGGCGACCGTGCCGACACCGGGCTCGGCCACGAGCTTGACCGAAATGAGCGCCTCTGGATTCACCTGCTTGAGGTCGAATATGAGCTGGGCAAGATCCTCGATGGAGTAGATGTCGTGGTGCGGGGGCGGGGAGATGAGCCCGATGCCGGGCCGCGCATAGCGGAGCCGTGCGATGGTCTCGTTGACCTTGTGGCCCGGGAGCTGGCCGCCCTCGCCGGGTTTCGCGCCCTGGGCGATCTTGATCTGCAGCACCTCGGCGTTCACGAGGTATTCGGGCGTCACGCCGAACCGGCCGGAGGCCACCTGCTTGATCTTCGAACTCGATTCCGTGCCGTAGCGCGCCGGGTCCTCGCCACCCTCTCCGGAGTTCGAGCGCCCGCCGAGGCGATTCATGGCGATTGCGAGCGCCTCGTGGGCTTCCGGCGAAAGGGCCCCGAGCGACATGGCGGCGGCGTCGAAGCGCTTCAGGATGGCCTCGGCAGGTTCGACTTCATCGAGCGGCACGGGCTCCCCGGCTGGCTGGAGCCCGAGCAGGTCGCGCAGGCACGCCGGCGGGCGCTCGTTGACGAGGCGCGCGTACTCGCGGTAGCGCTCCACATCCCCGCTCGCACAGGCAGCCTGAAGGGCCACGACGACCTCGGGGTTGTACCCGTGGTATTCGCCGCCGTGCACGTAGCGGAGCAGCCCACCCGGCTCGAGCGGCTCGGCGGGATCCCAGGCACGGGCGGCGAGCTGCCTCGTGTCCGCCTCGAGTTCGTCGAACCCGACACCTTGGATGCGCGAGGGGGTTCCCGGGAAACAAAGCGAGACGACTTCGTCCTGCAGCCCGACGATTTCGAAGAGGCCCGCGCCGCGGTAGCTCGCGATGGTCGCGATGCCCATCTTGGACATGATCTTGAGCAGGCCCTTGATGATGCCGCGACGGAAGCTCCGCCCGAACTCGCTGCGGGCGGCGGGCTTCAGCTTCAATTCGCCGTTGCGCACCATTTCGGCGAGCGTCTGGTAGGCCATGTAGGGATAGACCGCGGTCGCGCCGTAGCCGATCAGGCAGGCGAAGTGGTGCGGGTCGCGCGCGGTGCCGGTTTCGACCAGGAGGTTGCAGAGGCCGCGCAGGCCCGTCTGTACGAGATGATGGTGCACGGCGCCGGTCGCGAGCAGCGCGTGCACCGGGATCTGGCCCTCTTTCAGGTAGCGGTCGGAGAGCAGCAGGAGAAGACTACCGGCCCGCACGGCGGCTTCGGCCTCACGGCAGACGCGCTGAAGCGCCTCCTGAAGGCTTTGCCCCTGGCTGCCTGCCTTCGGCGTGTACTGCAGGTCGATGAACGCGTGCGTCAGGCCGAGCTCGGGTCCGACGAGCTGGCGGAGCTTGCGCTGCGACAGGATCGGCGAGGCGATCAGCACCTGCCGCGCCTGCCCGGCTGTCGGCTGGAACACGTTGCACTCGGGCCCGATCTGGGTCTGCAGCGACATCACGAGCGATTCCCGCAGCGGATCGATGGGCGGATTCGTCACCTGCGCGAACTGCTGGCGGAAATAGTCGTACAGCGGGCGCACCTTCTCCGACAGCACCGCGAGCGGCGTGTCGTCGCCCATGGATCCCACCGCCTCGCTCTCATCCTCCGCGAGCACACGGATGATCTCCTCGCGCTCCTCCAGCGTGATGCCGAACTGCTTGCGATAGCGGGCGAACGTCTCCGCGTCGAAAGGCTCGGCGGCGAGCCGCGGATCTATGAGGTCCGATTCGAGGTAGCGGACGTGCTGCTTGAGCCAGCGCTGGTAAGGGTGACCGCTCTTCAGCCGGTCGTCGATCTGGCGGCTTTCCAGCAGCTCCCCGGTCTCGAGGTCGAGCGCCAGCATCTCGCCGGGGCCGAGGCGGCCTTTCTTGATGACCTCTTCCGGCGCGCAGTCCCAGACGCCAGTCTCGGAGGCGATCGTCAGGTGGCGGTTCGCCGTGATCAGGTAGCGCGCGGGCCTGAGGCCATTGCGGTCGAGCGTGCAGGCGGCGTAGCGCCCATCCGTCAGGACGATCCCCGCCGGCCCGTCCCAGGGTTCCATGTGGTTGGCGTAGAACTCGTAGAACGCGCGCAGGTCGGGGTCGATCGAATCTACGCCTTGCCAGGCGGGCGGGATAAGAACCCGCATGGCGTGCAGGAGATCGAGCCCTCCCAGGTGCAGGATCTCCAGCATGTTGTCGAGCGTCTCGGAGTCGGAGCCTGTGAGACTCACGAGCGGGCGGAGCTCGGCGAGCTCCGGCAGGAGCGACGAGCGCAGGATCGGTGCGCGCGCCTCCGCCCAGGCGCGGTTGCCCTGGATCGTGTTGATTTCCCCGTTGTGGGCGAGGTAGCGGTAGGGGTGGGCGAGTCGCCACGCGGTTCGCGTGTTGGTCGAGAAGCGCTGGTGGAAGATCGCGACCGACGCCTCGAGCCTAGGGTCGGAGAGGTCCGGGTAGAAGTCCGCCAGGTGCTGCGGCAGGACCAGGCCCTTGTAGACGAGCGTCGAAGCCGAGAGGCTCGGGACGTAGAAGACGGGATCGCGCCCCGCGAGCGCCATTTCGGCGCGGCGGCGGGCGAGAAACAGTTTTCGGTTCAAGCAGGCCGCGTCGATGCCGTCATGCGCGTTGACGAACACCTGCTCGATGGACGGCAGGGTCTCGAACGCCTCCTTGCCGCAGACTGACGCGTCGGTCGGGACCTGTCGCCAGCCGGCCGTGACCAGTCCCTCGCGGGCAATCTGGGCTTGCAGTTCATTACGCGCACGGGCCGCCTGGGCCTCGCGCGGGTCGAGGAACACGCAGCCGACCGCGAAATTGCCGGCGAGTGCGACTCCCGCTTCCTGGGCAACGGCTTTCAGGAACGCCGTCGGACGCTTGAACAGGAGCCCGCAGCCATCGCCCGACTTGCCGTCGGCTGCCACCGCGCCTCGGTGGGTCAACCGATTGAGCGACGAAATGGCAGTGCGCACGAGCCAGTGGCTCGACCGATCGTCGAGACTCGCGATCAGGCCGAAACCACAGGCGTCGTGCTCGTACTCCGGGCGATAGAGCCCTGGATTACAAGGTTTTGAGGAGCGCAAGGACTACTTGGTCGTCTCCGAGGTTGTTGCCGCCGACGAGGTAACCCGCGTCCTTGGCATTGGTGGTGGTGTAGGTGGCCGAGGCGGTCCAGCCCTCGGCAAAGGCGTAGTTGAGCGTTGCGCGGTAGTCCTCGTAGCCGAAGAGCGCGTCGTTGTCCGTGCCGGCGAGGCGTGCGGCCGCGCTCGCTCCCGCGTAGTACTGCTGGCCGGCGTGGAGGACGAGCGAAAGTGAGGCCGGTAAGGGGACCGTGACCGTCAGGTCGACATAGCCGCTGCCTGCGCTGTCCTCCACGCCGAACAGGTCCCCCAGCGAGTGGGAGTACTTGAGCGCGAGCCACTTCCAGCCGAGACTCGCGTAGGCCTCGTCGCTGTGCGGCTCCACGGACCCAAGCGGGAGTACCGGGAACGAACCCGGGTACTGGTAGCGGAGGTATCCGATGTCGCCCGTGATTCCGGCCGGCTCGAAGGTCTTGCGGAAGCCCGCGTAGATGTCTGCCTCGAGGCTGGCACTGGCGTCCGGAAACACGTCCGCCACCCAGCTGACGTTCGAGAGCCAGGTGCCGGCGTAGAAACCGCCGCCATGTGCGTAGTCGAAGCCGCCCTGCAACGCGGGATTCTCATTCGTTTGCGCGAGCCCGCGGAAGACGTATTGCGAGACCACTCCGATGTTGGCGTTGAAGGCGTGAGGGCCGGCGGTGACGTCGTCCGCGTGGGCGGCCGGTGCGAGCAGCAGCGTGGTCGCCAGGGCGTGTTTCAGGTTCATCGTCTCAGGTTTCCTAAGCACGTTCGCCGTGCGTCGTGATGTCGAGTCCTTCCCGTTCGTCCTCTTCGCTGACCCGCAGCTTGCCGGCGAGCTTCAGGAGCCCGAAGGCGGCGAGCGAGACGAGGGCCGACCAGGCAAAGACGAGGGCGACCGCCTTCGCCTGGATCAGGAGCTGCTGGGCGATGCCCGGGTAGCCGACGGTGCCGCTGACCCAGTCCGTGACCAGGCCTGGTCCGCCGAGATCCGGTGAATTGAATACTCCCGTCAGGAGCGCGCCCGCGATGCCGCCGACCGCGTGGATGCCGAAGACGTCGAGTGAGTCGTCTGCCTTCAGCAGTCGCTTGAGTCCGGTGACACCCCAGAAGCAGACAAGGGCCGAGACGATGCCGATCACGAACGCGCCCGGGATGCCGACGTTCCCCGCGGCCGGCGTGATGGCGACGAGGCCCGCGACCGCACCCGAGGCCGCACCCAGCATCGAGGGCTTGCCCTTGACCGCCCATTCCGTGAAGGTCCACGCCAGTACCGCGCAGGCGGTCGCGAGGTAGGTATTCAGGAAGGCGAGCGAGGCGACGCCGTTGGCCTCGAGCGCCGAGCCTGCGTTGAAGCCGAACCAGCCGAACCAGAGCAGCGAGGCGCCGATCATGGTGAGCGTCAGGTGGTGCGGGGCCATCGACTCACGGCCGAGTCCAATGCGGGGTCCGAGAACGTAGGCGCCGACCAGGCCCGCGACGCCCGCGTTGATGTGCACGACCGTGCCGCCCGCGAAGTCGAGCGCACCCCACTGCCAGAGCAGGCCCGCGCTCGCATTGGCCGCGGTCGCCGCCTCGGCGCCTGTGTAGGCATCGGGGCCCACCCAGAACCAGACCATGTGCGCGATCGGGCAGTAGGCAAAGGTGAACCAGACCACGAGGAAAGCGAGCACCGCCCCGAAGCGCACCCGCTCGACCAGCGAGCCCAGGATCAGGCAGCCGGTGATCGCGGCAAAGGTCGCCTGGAAGCCGGCGAACACGATCTCATACATCGGCGTGGCCTTGCTGAAGGTGGCGCCGAGCGCGAAGCTGCCGGTGGCGTTGTCGAAGACGCCGTCGAGGAAGAGCCGGTCGAAACCGCCGATGAAGGGGCCGCCCGCCGTGAAAGCAAGGCTGTAGCCGTAGGCAAACCAGAGCACGGTGAGGAGGGAGAAGCTGACGAACACCTGCATCAGCACCGAGAGCATGTTCTTGCTGCGCACCAGGCCGCCGTAGAAGAGTGCGAGGCCCGGCACCGACATCAGGAGGACGAAGGCGGTCGCAGTCAGCATCCAGGCGGTGTCACCCTTGTCGGGAGCGGCAGCGGCCCAGGCGGGTGCGGCGGCGATGAGCAGGGGGAGGGCGAGGAGCTTTCTCATAATGCCGCCTGGCCGTGATCCCCCGTGCGGATCCGAATCACCTCCCGCAGCTCGGAGACGAAAATCTTGCCGTCGCCGATCTTGCCGGTACGCGCATGCTGCAGGATCGCCTCGATCGCCCGGTCGTAGAGCGCATCAGGCACGGCGATCTCGAGCTTGACCTTCGGCACGAACTCCACCGCGTACTCGGCGCCGCGGTAGATCTCGGTGTGGCCGCGCTGCCGGCCAAAGCCCTTGATGTCGGTGACGGTCATGCCCTGCACGCCGACCTCGCCGAGCGCCGCGCGCACATCATCGAGCTTGAAGGGCTTCAGGATCGCGGTGATGAGCTTCATGCCGTAGAACTTACGGCGCGCTCAATCAGGGGGCCAGCGAATCCTCTTTCACGGCCGGTGAAATTTCCTCAGCGTGCGCGTCAATGCCGCGGCGCGCGGGCGCCGGCGACTCGACGCGGAACTCCGCGACGACCCAGTCGAGCAGCGCAGCCACTTCGGGGCGTTCCGCGTCCCGCGGGCGGCAGACGACATAGCAGGCCTCGGCAGCCGGCGGCTCCACCGGAAATATCCGCACCAGCACGCCGCTCTCGAAGCGGGCCGCGCAAAGCGGCTCCGGCACGAGCGCGATGCCAAGGCCTGCCTCGGCCGCCTGCACGACTCCTTGAATCGTGTCGAGCTCGAAGCGATGCCGGGGCGACGTGGTGTCGAGGCCCGCGGCTGCCGCCCACTCCGCCCAAGCCTGGTACTGTCCCGGGTGCGTGATCAGGGCGATCTCGTCGAAGACACGGGAGCCGAGGCGCGCGGCCCGCTCGGCGATCTCGCGGGCGCAGGCAGCCGTGAAAGTCAACGCGAACAGGCGTTCCGCCCTGAGGCCCGGCGGCGGGACATCCGCCAATACGATGGACACGTCGGTCGTGGGTGGGTGCGAGGGTGGTCCCGCCGACTCCTGGGACTCGAGCTGCATGTCGACATCCGGGTACCTGGCGCAGAAGGCTGCCAGGCGCGGCAGGAAAAGCTCAGTCGCGAAGAAGGGCGGAACCCTGACCCGGAGCCGCCGATGGCTGCGGCGCGCGACACTGGCGAGGGAGCTGTCGAGCGCCGCGAGCAGCGGTTCGAGTTCGTCGAGCAGCGCCTGGCCCGCGGGCGTCAGGACGACCGAGTGCCGCTTGCGCTCGAAGAGATCGACGCCCAGCAGGGCCTCCAGGTCCTTGATGAGATGGCTGACAGCGGAGGGCGTCAGGCAGATCTGGTCCGCCGCCACACGAAAATTGCGGCTGCGCGCCGCGACGCAGAAGGCGCGCAGGCTCTGGAGCTTCGGTGACCGCGTCAGGCGCATGACATGAAAAACCCCGCTCCGGCGAAAGCCCGAGCGGGGTTCCTGTTTCCGCTGACGCTTTAGCCGGATTTCTATCGCGCCCGCAAGCTGAGTCAAATCGGCGCGTACGGGGGATTACAGCGGCCTGGTAGCCGCTGTGTCAATCGGTTATTTGGCTATGGCGATAGGCTGGATCGGCATGTGAGTGCTGCACCGTGGTGGAGCGGCCGCCAACGTTGACGCACCAATATCGGGCGACACTTCTGGTGCATCCACGGACGTCCGGTAGGCTGCGAAACCCTTCTGCCAGAGACACCGGATGACCGCGCCGACTGCTCGTGACCCAATCTACCGTCGCCGGCGTTTCGCGGCTGAAATCAGCGAGTTATGCGTGCGCTGGTGCATCACGTGTCGGCTGAGCGATCGGGACCTCGTCGCCCTGATGGCCGAGCGCGGATTGGGGGGGTCCACACGACGATCCTGCGGTGGGTGATCCGGTACGTGGTGCCGGAGTTCGAAAAACGCTGGGGCCGACGGGCCCGAAAGATCCACTCATCCTGGCGGGCAAGACCGTCGACTTTCTGCTCCGACCCGATCGGGGCATTGCGGCGGCGCAGGCCTTCTTTCGCAAGGCATTGGCCAGCAGCCTGCCGCGGTGGCCGCGCAAGATCACGCTCGACGGGCATGTCCCGAGTCATCAGGCGCTGCGGCGCCTGCGCCGGGAGGATCCGAAGTGGAAGTATGTGCTCGTCAGGAGCTGTCCCTACCTGGACAACCTCATTGAGCAGGATCATCGTGCGATCAAACGCCGCTGTGCTGCCATGCTGGGCTTCAAATCGTTCCGCAATGCGGCCATAACACTCGCGGGCATCGAGTTGGCGCATCGAATTCGCAAGCGACAGTTCTCGTTCGGGCCGGGGCGTCAGTGGCGGAGGCAGTCACTCAAGCAGCTTTGGGACCGGGCTCTCGTTTCAGCCTAATGGCGAGAGCAGAGCCGGCGAATCGCCTGCCTTCTCCTGCCGCCAATGCACCAGAACCCGGGGGGCCGGCCGCGCCATACGAAGCGCGCTCAATATACTCCTGCGATCCGGCGCGTGTACATTCGGCGGCATGGCAGCACCCACCGGGCGGGCTATCAGATCGCCACCCATGCCAATGGCGACGCGGCGATTGACGATGTGCTGTTCGCCTATCGCGAGGCGCTGGCGGAACGGCCGAGGCCCGATCATCGCTTTCGCGTGGAGCACGCGCAGATGACACGCGACGATCAGCTCGATACGATGAAGGCGCTTGGCGTCTCTCCATCCTTCTTCGTCTCGCACACGTATTTCTGGGGCGACCAGCATCGCGACATCTTCCTGGGACCGGAGCGCGGCGCACACATCAGCCCCCTGGCAGCCGCCGTCGCGCGCGGCATCCGCTTCTCGATTCACCTCGACAGCAACTAGCACAGAATTTGGTCGGCAGATGCGCTTTCTTGACGCCTCTCATGATGTGCCGCGCATCTTCCGGTAGGCATCTAGAGCGCGAGTCCGTGTCGCCTTCAGATCAACGATGGGTTCGGGGTAGTTCTTGCCCAGTTGGACACTTGCCGCACGAAGGACACTTGGCGGCGCATCCCACGGCGCATGGATGAACTTCGTCTGCAGTTTCGCGAGCTCAGGTACCCACTCTCGAACATACGCACCGTCGGGGTCGAACTTCTCGCCCTGGCTAACAGGATTGAAGATGCGAAAGTAGGGCGCGGCGTCGGCGCCGCAACCCGCGCACCACTGCCAACCCAGTGTGTTGCTCGCAAGGTCCGCGTCGAGCAGCGTGTCCCAGAACCAGCGAGCCCCGTCTTGCCAAGCGATCAATAAGTTCTTGACGAGAAACGAACCGGCGATCATGCGCACGCGATTGTGCATCCAACCGGTTGCCCACAACTCGCGCATGCCCGCATCGACGAGCGGCACGCCTGTCGAGCCGCCCTGCCAGGCTTTCAGGTGCCGCGAGTTAGTGGCCCATGGGAACTGGGCAAACTCCGTGCGCAAGGGCTGAGTCGGCGTGTGCCTAAAGTGATACAGCAAGTGATACGCAAACTCGCGCCAATACAGCTCCGTCAGGAACTGGTTGGTACGCCACTCGTTAGTTAGCAAACCGACGCGCGCGCCGCGTGTCTTCACGGCATGCCAGACTTGGCGCGGCGAAACTTCACCGAAGTGCAAATGCGGCGAGAGGCGCGACGTACCACGAATCGCCGGAAGGTTACGCGTCTCCGTATAGCCCCAGACATGGCCCTGCACGAATGCCTTGCGATTCTTGGCCGCGCCAGCTTCGCCTGGCTGCCAAGACTGCTCCATTCTGCGATACCAGGCGATCCGCGGCATTAAGTCGAGTGCTGCGAGACTCTCAGTTCGTGGCCATTGGGTCGGCTTTTCGATGGACTTGGGTGCGCTGATTGGCTCGCTCGGATCGGGCCGCTTGAGGCAGTGACGCCAATACGGCGTGAACACCTGAAATGGCTTACCGCTAAGGTTCTGCACCTCCCACGGCTCGTTGAGGAGGGTGGCATTGAAGCTCTGAACATATACTCCTCGCGACTTGAGCGATTCCTTGATCCGCGTGTCTCGCTCGACGATGTCGGGCTCATAGCGGCGATTCCACACTACCGAATCGATGCCGTGCTCTGCGATGATGGTTGTTAGCACGTCAGCGCTCTCTCCGCGCCGCAACACGAGCGCTGAGCCACGCTCACGCAAGTCGCTGTCGAGGGCGGCAAGTGACTGGTGTAACCACCATCGCTGTGCACCACCCATCTGCCACTCACCCTCCGCTCCATCGTCCAGGATGAAAAGCGGAATGACGGCCCCCTGTTTGCATGCAAAAACGAGCGCTGGATTGTCCGAAAGGCGCAAGTCTTGCCGCAACCACACTAGGGTCTTCATGCAATACCCAGCGAGTGGCGTAGCGCGTCTGCCTGTTGACGGATCTGGCGCCGCGCTGCTGCAGCGATCTCCTTAAGGCTGCGCAGTTGCATGTCCATGCGACGATTGCCTTTGAGAGCGTTGTCGTGTCGTAGCAAGAAGTCGCGGTACAGCGTCGCGAAGGGAAATGCGTCATCGCCCACGCGCACGCTCGGTTTGTAGCGACAACCGTTGCAGTAGTTACTCATTCGATCAATGTACCGACCAGAGGCCACGTAGGGCTTTGACGCCATGATGCCGCCATCCGAGTAAGCCGCCATGGGTTCTGGTGCATTGGCGACAGGAGAAAGCATGCGATTCGCCAGCTCTGCTCTCGATATCAGGCTGAAACGAGCGCCCGGTCCCAAAGCTACTTGAGTGACTGGTTCCACCACCGGCGACCCGGACCGAACGAAAACCGTCGCTTATGAATACGCCCTAACTGCGCGCTGGGGAGCACGAATGTGTTCCCAAGGATAGGTCGCAAACATCGGCAACGGGCGCCTTATGCCATCGCGGCCTGAGTCACACGCACCATGCTCCGGAGATCCCGGCGCGGTTCAGAGTACTGGCCAAAAGCCATGGATTCGCCGACTCTATCCACGTAAACAAGACCCGTGACTCCCACGTCCGAACGTACCTGGCGATCTGAGCGCGAGTTTGACAGAGTTGCTTTGAAAGGGATGCGAACTTTTTCCGGCCGAAATCTTGTGGTACAAATATTCGACAGGCTCAGAACATCATTGTGAAACATCACGTTACAGAGGAGTGTGAATCCCTCTCTCTCCGCCATTCCTATTGCCACGATCCCTTGAGAGGGATTCGAACCCGAGATCAATAATGATCAGGGTTCGACGGCTTCGTGCAGCGAAGCTGGTCAACGGCGCGCAGCCGCCGAGCAAGTTCGGTCTGCGCAATCGCTCGGAGATCGGAGTCTCCGCGAATCGGAGCCGGGCACGCACGCGCCAGCCTCGATTCGCATGGCCCGCCGCGAGCCGCGGCCGCGCGACTCAAGCCGGCGCCACTTCAAGCAGTGCGCTGTTCCTCGAGCCCGAGCCGCTCGATCATCTGCTGGCGCATCAGGTACTTCTGGACTTTGCCTGTCACGGTAGCCGGAAAGCTCTCCACGAAAAGCACGTAGCGCGGGACCTTGTAGTGTGCGATCTGTCCGCGGCAAAACTCACGTACCTCTTCCTCGGTCGAGCTCGCATGCGCGTGCAGCCGAACCCATGCGCAAACCTCCTCGCCATACTTCGGGTCCGGCACGCCGATCACCGCCACATCGGCGATCTTCGGGTGTCGGTAAAGAAACTCTTCGATCTCCCGCGGGTACACGTTCTCGCCGCCGCGGATAATCATGTCCTTGGCTCGACCGGCGATGTTGCAATAGCCGTCGGCGTCGAGCGTCGCCAGATCCCCGGTGTGCATCCAGCCCTCGCCGTCGATTGCCTCGCTCGTGCGCTCCGCGTCCTCCCAGTACCCCAGCATCACCGCGTACCCGCGCGTGCACAGCTCGCCAACCGCTCCGCGGGCAACCGTACTCCCCGTCGCATCGATCACCTTTGCCTCCATGTGCGGCTGGATCCGCCCCACGGTGGTCACTCGCCGCTCGAGCGGATCATCGGGAGAACTCTGAAAACTGACCGGGCTCGTTTCCGTCATGCCGTAGGCGATCGTCACCTCACGCATGTGCATGCGTTCGACTACCTGGCGCATCACCTCGATCGGGCACGGCGATCCCGCCATGATCCCCGACCGCAGGCTCGTAAGGTCGAACTCGCCGAACCGCGGGTGCTCGAGTTCCGCGATGAACATTGTCGGTACTCCATGAAGCACCGTGCAACGCTCGGCCTGTACCGCCTTCAGCACTTCGAGCGGATCGAATCCCGCCGACGGGTACACGATCGTCGCCCCGTGGATCACGCACGCCAGGTTCGACATCACCATCCCGAAGCAGTGGTACAGCGGCACCGGCACACACAGCCGGTCCCCTTCTCTCAGCCCGGTGCTGCGTCCGACGAAGTACGCGTTGTTCACCAGGTTGCGGTGCGACAGCGTCGCGCCTTTCGGCAGCCCCGTCGTCCCGCTGGTGAACTGGATGTTGATCGGGTCACGATTAGAAAGGTCCCGAGGCAACGCCACCGGTGCGTCGCCTCGAATCGCCGGAGTGCTCAAGTCCTCGAAGTCGAACCAGCCTGCCCGCGGCCCGCCGCCGATCTTTGCCACGACCTGCAGAGCCGGCAGCCGTGCCGACTTCAAGCCACCCGGACGGCTGCTCGTAATCTCTGGCGCCAGTGCCTCGATCATGCCCACGTTGTCACTGGACTTGAAAGCCGTCGCCGCGATCAGCGACTTCACGCCCACCTTCGTCAAGGTGAATTCGAGCTCGGACAACCGGTATGCCGGATTGATATTCACCTGGATGAGTCCGGCGCGCGCGGTCGCGAACTGGGTCAGCACCCATTCCGCGCAGTTTGGCGCCCACACCGCGACGCGGTCGCCGCGCCGCAATCCGAGCGCCGCGAGCCCCAGGGCAAGTTCCTCGACCCGCCGGCCGAACTCCGCGTAGTTCCAGCGGATCCCTTGTGCCACCGACACGAGGGCCTCTCGCTCCGGCCAGCGCTGCACTGCTCGCTCGAGCATCGCACCGATGGTCGCTTCGATCAGTGGCGTGTCGGTAGCGCCGTGGACATGGCTGGGGCTCTCGTTCATCTTGGCTCCTGCATTCTCAAACCGCATCCAGCCGCGGACTTCGATGCTGTCGATCTCTGATGAGATAATGATCCTGGCAATGTCGGATGGGAAGCGCGGCGGTACGAGGCTGGATCTCATGGCATACGAGGCGGTACCGGGCAGCGAAGCAGGCGTGCTTGTCATTGGCGCCGGACCAGCCGGCTGCACCGCCGCAATCAGTCTCGCGCGGCTCGGTCACGACGTCTCGATGATCGCGTATCCGCGCGGCTTCGAGGCGTACGAGGGGCTTGCGCCGCGCGTCGCGAGCTGGCTCCGGGCGGCGGGGTTCGCCGCAGCACTCAGGGTGATTCCGCAGCCGGTCAAACGCCGCGTGGAATGGGACGGCAGTAGCGTTGATCGCAATGCAGAGAGTATCGTGCGACGTTCCGACTTCGACCGAGCTCTGCTGGAGGATGCCGAAGCCGCTGGAGTCCGGATCCTGCATGACCAGGTGCGCCGGCTGCCGCGCGCCGGCCTCGACGATTCTGGCGTGGTACTGGCTTCGGGCAGGCGCCTCGTCGCGCGGTTTTTCGTTGACGCGCGCGGCCGGGCAGCGCATCGAGCGGGTGATTCGCGCGACGGTCCGGTCACCGTGTCGATCGCGCAGCTCTGGCAGGGTCCCGCGCGCGATCCCGGGACGGCGGTGACGGCGTGTGCGGACGGCTGGGTCTGGTTGGCCCGTGAGGAAAACGGAATCTGCTTCTCGCAGCTGAACTGCGCGGCCGATGTGCCGGGACGGCCCGGTGTCCGCGGTCTGGCAGCGTGGCTGCGAAACCGGCTCGAGTCGGTGCCGCTCGCGTGCGAATGGCTCGACGGCTGCGCGCCCGCGGCCGAACCGGTCGCTCGCGCGAGCACCGCGCGACTGAACCTGCCGCTCGCGCCGCATGGGCGCGTTCTTCGCATCGGTGACTGCGCGATGGCAGTCGATCCCCTGTCCGGCAGCGGCCTGTTCCAGGCGCTGTCTTCCGCGGCACTCGCGCCGGCCGTGATCAACACGCTGCTGCGCATGCCGGATTCCGCGGCGCTCGCGCTGAACTTCTACGAGGACCGGTTGCGCCACCTGTTCGAGCGCTTCGCGCGCACCGGCCGCGACTTCTATCGCGCCGAAACGCGCTGGCCGGCGGCGCCGTTCTGGCGCGAGCGTGCCGCCTGGCCCGACGAAGAAATCGCGCATGGCATGCGGCGGGCACGCGCGCCGGAAGTCGCGCTACGTGCGGTCGTGGACGACGGGCTGATCCGGCAGGCGAGGGTGGTCGTGACCGATGACCAGCCGCTCGGGACTTGGCGGGTGGCCGGCATCGAAGTGGCGCCGCTGCTCGATGGGCTGCAGGCCACGCGCGAGACTGAGCGAGCCGGAGCGCTCGACCGGCTGCTTGGGCAGGCCGGTTGCAATGCGCAGAATGCGTCCGCAGTGCGCAGATGGTTTGCGGGACTCCAGCCTTTCTAGCCACGGGCGCGACACTCGAGACCACGGTATGCGGCGCCTGCGCGCAGGTCTGCAAGCACGGCATCGTTGTCCGCATCCGGCGACCGCGCGAGGCACGCGGCGAGCGCCGCGGTCACCTGCGCACAACCAGCGCTCGCGCCAGCCGCTTTGCCGAAGCCCCAACGCACGCATCCGCCGAAGTCTGCGTGCGGCGCCGCCAGCCAGGATATTTCGCCGGGAGCGCAACGCGCATCGCCGGTCGCGCGCACGACACCGGGGTAGCCTGCGGGAAACACGCGCCGGCCGCGCGCCGGCGCCGCGGCCACGACCAGAATCCGGCGCGCGACGGCCCGGGCACAGGCCTCCCGCAACGCTTGACGGTCCTCGGTTGTGCCGAAGCTGAGATTGATCAGTCGTGCGCCCTGTGCGGTTAGCCAGTCGATGGCCGCGGCTGCCGCAGTGGCGTCGGTGCGGAGCGTGTCACCGTAGATACGGGCACTCAGGAGTGCCACGCCCGCCGTCGCGGCGATGATCGCCGCGACGGCGGAGCCATGACCGTGCCGGTCATGGGCGTCGGTCGCCGCCGTGCCGGTCGGGCGGCCCGGCAGGAAGTCGGCGACCGCAACCACGTGCGCGCGGGCGGCGCCGTCGATGCCGCTGTCCGCGATGCCGACTCGGATCACGCGGAAGTCGCGCGCACGCGGCCCTCGCGCAATTCGAGCAGGACGTCGACGTTCGCAAGCGGAGCTTCGCGGTGGCTCACGATCAGGCGCGTCACGCCCGGAAACAGCCGGTCCACGGCGCCAAGGAGCTCGCGCTCGGTGTCCGCGTCGAGCGCGGAGGTCGCCTCGTCGAACACCAGCAGCAGCGGATCCTGCAGCAGCGCGCGCGCGATCGCGATGCGCTGACGCTCGCCGCCCGAGAGACGGATGCCCCGCTCGCCGATCTCGGTCGCGATGCCATCCGGCTGCTGCGCGACGAATGCGGTGAGACTCGCGGCTTCGAGCGCCGATTGCGCGGCAGCTTCGCTCGCCTCGGGACAGGCATAGCGCAGGTTGTCGAGAATCGAGCCGCGAAACAGCACAATGTCCTGGCCCACCAGCGCCACGCGGCGGCGCCAGGCCTCGAGCCCGTACTCGCGCAGATCCCGGTCCGCGAGCAGGATGCGGCCCTGGTCCGGGTCGTAGTGACGCAGCAGCAGGTCGACGACAGTCGTTTTGCCGCTGCCGGACGGCCCGCGCAATCCGACGCGGCAGCCGGCCGGCACGTCCAGAGTGAGGTCCTCGATGACCGCATCGCCGCCGGGATGACGAAAACTGACGCCCTCGAAGCGAAGCCCGGCCGCTGCACGCGGCGGCTCGATCGTGCCGTCGGTGCGAACGCCAGGCGGAGTATCGAGCAGCGGCCGCACCCGGCCGAGGCTCACGCGCACGCGGTTGAAGCCCATGTACACGCCGAGCAGGCTCTGCACGGGACCCATCGCCATGGCGACGTAGCTCACGAAGGCGACCAGAGCGCCGAGCTCAAGCTGTCCGTTCACGACCTGCCATCCGCCGGCGATGAACACGGCGGCTCGCGCCGCGGCGCCGAGACCTGCGGGGACTGCTGCGGTCGCGAACTCGACGAGTTGCAGGCGCAGGAGCCCGTCCAGGTACGCCGCGTTGAGACGTCGCAGGCGCGCGTGCTCGCGCGCGGTCGCCGCGACGGCCTGGATGTACTTCATGGCCGGCAGCGTCTCGACCAGGAAGGACGAGATGTCCGAGGCGTGACCCCGGTTCTCGGCCGCCCGTTCGCGCACGCGCGCGCGCATGCCGCGCAGCCACAGCCACTCGACCGGCACTATCGCGAGCGCGATCAGCGTGAGGCGCGGACTCAGCACGAACATCAGCCACAGCGTGCCGGCGAGGCCGAACAGGCCGCTGATACCGGCGAACAGGCTGTCGAGCGCAAAGCGCTGGATCTCGGCGACGTCGCCGTCCAGCCTCGCCAGCAGGTCGCCACCGCGCTGGCGGGCGTAGTACGCCGGGGACAGCCGCTGCAGGTGGGCATAGATGCGCTCCCGCAGGCCGAACAGGATGCGGCCCGACAGGCCCGTGTACCACCAGCGGTTCAGGCCGCCGAGTAGCGTGGCCGCGAGTGCGGCTGCCAGCATCAACAGGGCGTAGCGCAGCACTCGGCTGAAATCTCCGGCCAGCAGTCCGTCGTCGATCAACCCCTTGGTGAGCCAGGGCTGCAGCAGGGCGAGCGAAGACACGGCGAGCGAGAGTGCGAGCAGCGCGGTGATCCTGGCCGCGTGCGGCCGCAGGAGCGCGGCGGGCTCGACGCCACGCTGCGTCACGGCACAATCCTCAAGGACGCCGGAACACCTGCGCGGTCGCGAGCGCCATGTCCCCACCTGGCAGCTCGATCGTGCCGCGCCGCTCAAGCGTGTCCGCGTCGTAGATCGCGATCTGGTTGAACGTCCCTGCCAGGTAGACAGTCGACCCGTCGCTCGAGAAGTTGACGCAATAGTAACTGTGGTCGAGGTCGACGCTGGCGAGTTCCCGTTGCTGCCCGACGTCGAACTTCTTGAGCTGGGTCAGTGCGGCGAAGAATTCATTGCGTTTGCCGGGGCGCGTCATGCCGCTGAACAGCACGACCTCGAACGGGCCGAAGTCACGCGCTTCGGCCGCGCCCGTGGCGAGATCGATGCGCTCGTATCCCCACATCAACTCCGCCTTATCCGGCGTGCGCGCGGAGTCGGTAAAACGCTGCGCCGTGTACATGCGGATGAACTCGCCCGACTGTTCGCCAATCGGCCAGATCGACAGCACGTCGCGCGGCCCGTAGCGCGGATCCGTCGCGCTGCGGCTCGGCAGCCTGACCTCGAAGGCGCCGGTCAAGACGTCCATCGCATAGATATCGGGGCCGGCGAGGAATAGCGTCCCGTCCGCGCCGGTCTGGGCAATGATCACCTGGCGTGGTGCAGGAAAGCTCCGCACGGGCTGTGCATCGCGGCCGTCCGCGATGCGGTAGACCACGAGCCTCGGTTCGAGCACCTCGTAGCGGTCCGGCAGCAGCCGGACCGGGTTCTGGTGCACGTACAGCTCCCGGCCGTCGCGGCTGACGGCAAAGGCCGCCGACGTCTTGACGCGCACGTTGCCTGCGCTCTGGATCGCGGAGAAAGTGATCTTGCAGCTGTCCAGGTCGACGCCGTAGATGTTCTCGAACTGGTTGCTGAGCACGAAAGCCGTGCGTCGATCCGGCGACATCTGCAGCGTGCCGTTGCCGTAGCGGCCCGGCAGCTCGCAGCTGCGCACCACCGTGCGTGCCTCGAGATCCACGAGGTGCACCTGGTTCGGCCGGCTGGCGACCGCCATGTAGTCGCGCCCCGGGTTGGCCTCGGCCTGGCCCGCCGGCGTGATGCCGAACGGCAGCAACGCCGCCGCGGCCAGCGCAGTCAGGCGTGCCGCGCGAGGCCGCGGGCAGCCGCGATACCTCCCGTACCTCATTCGCGCGCCTTCGGAAAGACCGCGCCTAGCTTGCGCCAGTCCTCGGCGGCGGACGGGGCATCCTTGTCCCAGTCCGGGTAGGTATTCATGATGTCGGGCACCTGCGCGGGCCACCAGCAGGGGTCGGCGCAGCCGTACAGGTCCGCTTCCATCGGCTGGCAGAGGCCGCCGATGCCGCCGAATGCGTCGACCTCCCAGCCGGGATCGGTCGTCGCGGAGCATCCGACCACGGTCTGCATGGCGACGACTTCGCCGCGCTCGGCCTCCGTGCGCGCGGCATCGAGCAGGTCCGCCTTTGCATTCAGCGGCTTCAGGTGCTTCATGACGTGGCCCTCCGCGGGGCGAGGTGATCGACGAAGAACGCCGGGTTCGCGGTCAGGATGCGCGCATACGCGGCGATTCCGTAGTCGATCCACTCGCGCATCAGTTCGCAGTAATGATAGCTCGGGTGCGTCGGGTCCCCGTAGCGCTGGTAGCTCTCGTGGTAGCACCCGCCCGAACACAAGTTGCGGATCCGGCAGGTAGCGCAGCCGGTACCCTCCCGGTCGAGACGGGCATCCAGCAGGTCGCCGAGCGCGTCCCGCTCCAGCCCCTGCCCAACGCTGCCAAAGGTCGGGAGCTTCGATCCGGTGAAGCGGTGGCACAGGTGCACGTCGCCCGCATAGTCGACGGCGACCATCGAGTAGCCGGCCCCGCAGGGCAGCGCTTTCTTCGTGCCCTGGTGAATGTCGGTCAGCAGCTGATGCAGATTCGAGAAGCCGATGTTGCGGTTCTCGAGCGCCGCCTCGAGGTACAGCCCGCCCAAAACCCGCAGCGAGCCGAACACCGCGACCAGCTCCTCCTCGGTGAGGTTGAAGCTTGCGACATCGCCCGCCGTCACCGGCGCGAAGCCTACCTCAGCGAAGCCGAGCTCGTTGAACAGATGATCCCAGATGCCGACCACGTCGGTGGTACCGCGCGTAAGCGTGACGCGGGCGCCGACCGGCCGCGCGTGATAACGATCGAGTAACAGCCGGACCTTGCGCGCGACCACGTCGTAGGTGCCGCGGCCGCCGACCGTCACCCGGTTGCGGTCGTGCACGGCTTTGGGTCCGTCGATGCTGACGGCGATGCCGAAGCGATGCGCCTGCAGGAAATCGATCACGGTCTCGTCGAGAAGCGTCGCGTTCGTGGTCAGCGAGAAGTCGACGTGCTTGCCGAGCGCCGCAAAATGCGGTTCCGCCCAGTCGACCACCGCGCGGATCAGCGGCAGGTTGGTCAGCGGCTCGCCGCCGAAGAACACGATGTTGTAGCGCAGCTGGTCGGGGGACTCGCGCAGCAGCATCTCGACCGCCTGCCGGGCGGTTGCGAGGCTCATCTTGCGGCCCTTCGCGGGCACCGCGAGGTCTTCCTTGTAGCAGTAAGTGCAGCTGAGATTGCAGCCGGTGTTGACGTTCAGCACCACGGTCGTGAGCGGGAATCGAGTCGGCCGCATCGGCCGCGGTCGCGCGGCGATCGTCGCGTCACCGCGCAGGATTTCGAGGTCGAGCAGTTCCGCGACCGCATCCGCGACAGCCTCCCCGTCGTGACGCGGCAGCAGCGCCGACTGCAGGTCGGCAAGCGAGGCCGAGTTGCGCGTGCGCAACTCGGCGAGCAGGTCACCGGTCAGCTGATCCGATTCGAACAGGGCGCTGCTCGGCACGTGAAACAGCAGCCGCCGCGCATCCACGGCGATCTCGTGCAGGTTGTGCGCTTGCAGGGTGTATGCGCCGGGCACTCGGTTCACCGGATCGGCGGGTTGTTCCAGCGCTGCACGGTGACGAGCAGGTGACCTTCGCCGCTGACCGCCGCTTCTCCCTCGCCGACGGTGGCGATCACCTTGAGGTTGCCCGCGTTGTTGGTCTGGAACCGGCGCAGCGGGTTCGGGCCGGCCTCCGCCGGCGTGAACACGCCACTGTCCTTGTCCAGAGTCCCGGCAAATCGCACGTCGTCGTCTGCTGCGGCCCGGGCGTCCCACGGGGCCACGGACCACCGTGCGGCGATCGGCCCGATGCGCAGGTCGTCGCCGGTGCGGGGCTGGCCGTCGGGACCGTGCCCCCAGGCAATCGCGTCGAAGCGTGCCTGCACTTCCGGCTGCGAGCCCTCGCGGCCGCCGACGCGGCCGACTGCATAGGCGGGCGATACTTCGAGCCGGTCGATGCCCTGATAGACGGTCAGCGCCGCGTCACGCGACGCCGCACCGAGGTTGACCGCCCGCGCACCGACCGGCGCATCGTCTCGCGCGCGCACCCTGATCACGACACGGTCCGGATCGGCAAAGACGCGTTCCAGGACCTCGATGCCCGGCCCGAGGCCCGGTTCGCCCTGCAATGCCGAGCCGACCAGGGTCAGCGTCGCGGTCTCGCCGCGGCGCAGTTGTGACGGCTGGACGGCGAGCAGGGTCGGCATCCCGTCTTCGCGCCGCGCAGCAACGTCGACTCCGCGCTCGACGTGATCCGCCGGGAACATGCGCCCCCCCAGCGTGCCTCCGTCGGCGCTCGCGGCGAGTACCTGCAGGTAATTGACACCTTCGATCTCGATGTTGGCGCGCCATTCGAATCCGGTGTAGACGATGGCGTTGCCACGTCCGCTCACGGTGGAGCCGTCCGACCAGCGCGCATCAAGTTCGACGGCGTAACGGTCGTTGTCGCCGGGCCTGGCGCTCATCACGCCCTCGAAGTCGCCCTTGCCAGGCATGCGGCCGGCCAGGCGCCAGCGGCCCGCGAGACTGGTCTTCGGCGCCTGCTGCCAGTCGGACCACTGCGGTGTCCGCAGCGGATACTCCGACGCGAGTTTCTGCACGATTCGCCCAAGCGCGGTGCCGAGCCAGTCACGGTCCCGGCCACCGGCCTGGTACTCCGTGGTGGGAAACTGTGCCAGGTGAAAGTGCACCAGGTGCCGCCATTCGTCCTCGTTGCGGCGCTGCAGGCCGACGCGCGCCGCCGAATGACAGCGGGCGCACATGACGGCGTACTCCGCGTCCTCCGGGACTTCGATCGTGTCAAGCCGGCGCTCGAGGATGTAGCGGTAGTGCGCGGTCTCGGCGGGAGCCAGTCCCTGGGTATCCGAGAAATGCTTGATCAGCCGGGCGAGCACCTGGTCGGCGTCGGCGGTGCCGCCCGGATCGTGAAACGGCACGTGATGCAGCATCTGCATGCGCCGCAGGGTCATCTCCCACCCTTCCGGAGTCTTGCGCTGCCCCTCGATGCGCGTCAAGTCACCTTGCGGATCGGCCGGGTTCGTGTGGCAGCCGCCGCAGTTGTGGCGCACCAGCACGCCGGTCTCCGTCGCGCCGGCGGCGAATGCCAGGCCTGTGAGGATCACCGCCTGCCCGAGCCGCAACATCGACAAGCCCACCGTGCTCTCCCTCCCTGCCAGGAGCCGTCGCTTGTCCGCAGTTCAATTGCCCCACTGGTAGCGGACCGACGCTCCCCACCAGCGCGGCCGGCCGTAGTACTGCTCGGTCATGCCGAACACGTTGGGGCCCGACAGATCGAAGGTCTGGACCAAATACTCCTCGTCAAACACGTTGTTGAGGAAAGCCGAAATGGTCCAGGCACCGTTCGCGAACGTGTAATTCACCGACACGTTGGTAACTGCGTAGCCGTTCTCCCTCACCGTCTCGAGTCCCGTCAACGCGAAGAAGTGCTCGTCCCGGTACTTCCAGTCTGCCTCCACGGCAAGTGCGCCGTCGGCTATCGCCCATTCGTAGCGTGCCATCGCGTTGAACATCCACTCCGGCGACTGCACAGACGGGACATCGCCCGTCGGCAACTCGACCACGACGTCGTTATACGCGGCACCAAGCAGGAGTTCGAAGCCGTCGGTCGGGGCCAGGGTCAACTCGAGCTCGGCGCCCTGGCTGGTCGCATCGGTGTTGAACGTGATGGTGTCGATTCCGACGATGAAGAATGCCTGGTAGTCGCTGTAGTCGTAGTAGTACACGGCGCCGTTCAGGCGCGCCCGCGCGTCCCAGAGCGTCGACTTGAAGCCGAACTCGATGGCATCGAGCTGCTCCGGATCGTAGGTCATGACCGCGTCGACATAGTCGAGCGGCGGGGACAGCGGAAAGATCGGCGCATTGTAGCCGCCGCCGCGCACGCCGCGGTTCAGGCTCCCGTACAGCAGCAGGTCGTCACTCGGTGTCCAGTTGGCCTGCAGCCGGCCGGCCCACTCCGTGTCCTTGCGTTCGCCGGCGTAAGTGGCGAGCACGAACGGGTTGGCGAGGTTACCCGACGCGTCAAAATCGCGCGCGAACGGATCCAGGAACTCGACGATCGCGGTCTGATACTCGAACTCGTTCTCGTCGCGGATATAGCGACCGCCGGCGATGACGGTCCACTGGTCGCTGACCGCGTACTCGACCTGGCCGAATGCCGACAGCGACTCCAGATCGCGCCGGTACGGATTCAGCAGGCCCGCCTCCGCGCCGGGTGTCGTCGCGGGACCCACGAACGGATCGGTGATTGCTCCGTTGTTGTCGTCGATGTCGAGGTCGAGCCAGTAGGCGCCGGCGACCCAGGTCCATGGGCCCGCCTGGCCGTCGAGGCGCAGCTCCTGCGACGTCTGCTGCGCGTCCGTGTTGAGGAAGAAACTGAAGACCGGGGCCGGCGACGCGTCTGAATCCTCGATGTAGTGGCGCTCGACGTTGGACCGGTCGGTGATCGAAGTCAGCGTCATGCCGCCCAGGTCCCACTCGATCGCCGCGGTGACGCCGTCAGTACTGAGCTCGTTGAAGCCGTCTCGGTCGTAGTCGCCGGCGTAGACGTTGCCGTCGTTGTCAATGTACTCGAGCACCGGATTGAACTGATCCGGCGTCAGCTGCCCCGGGATGATCGACGAGACATTCTCGAAGAATCCGGTGTCGATGTCCTGCTCCGCCAGGCGCCCGGTGAGCCGGATCTCGAGCGCCTCGCTGGGGGTCCACAGCAGGTGCAGGCGATAACTCTGGTCGTCGGCGTTGTTGAGCGTGGTTCCGGTCAGACGGTTGTCGACGTAGCCGTCGTTGACGTGGTAGCTGCCGGACAGCCGGGCCGCGAAAGTGTCAGTGATGCCGCCGCCGATCGCGCCTTCGAGCTTGTACTGGTCGTAGTCGCCGACCGTGCCCTGAACGTAGCCTTGGAACTCCTGCGTCGGCATGCGCGAAACGAAGTTGGCGAGACCGCCGGTCGCGTTGCGGCCGAACAGCGTACCCTGCGGTCCACGCAGTATCTCGACGCGCTCCATGTCGTAGAGCATGAAACCCGAGCCCGACATCTGGCTGATGTAGACCTCATCGAGGTACAGCGCGACTGGGCTTTCGACGTTGGTCGTGAAGTCGCTGCTGGCGACACCGCGGATCGCGAGCGCGTAATTCGCCTCGCCATTCGGCTGTACCGTCGAAACCCCGGGCGCCATCGCCGAGATCTGCTGCGAACTGGTGAGACCGAGCTGCACCAGCTGCTCACCGCTGAACGCGTTGAGCGAGACGCCCACGTCCTGGGCGTTCTGTTCGCGCTTCTGCGCGGTCACGACGACCTCTTCCATCATCTGCGACCACGAGACCGAAGGCGCAAGCACGATGGCTACAGCGGCGGAGACGAGACTGAACTGCCTGGTTGACATGATGACCTCGCGAATCAGGGGCGCAGTCAGCCCGCAAAGTTGATACAGAGAGACTTGCTTTCCAGGCAGGAGTATACAGCCTCGCGCCCGAGTTCGCGCCCCCAGCCTGACTGCTTATAGCCGCCAAACGGCATTGCCGCGTCGAGCACGTTGTGGCAGTTGACCCACACCGTGCCGGCACGCAATTTCGGCGCGAGCGCGAAGACCCGGCGCACATCGCGCGTCCAGATGCTCGCGCCGAGCCCGTAAATGGAGTCATTGGCGGTACGGGCGACGGCTTCGAGGTCGCTGAACGGCTTGACCGTGACGACCGGACCGAATATTTCCTCGCGCACGATCGACATTTCATCGGCAACATCCGTGAATACGGTCGGCTCGACGTAATAGCCGCGCGCATCGACCGCGCGCCCGCCGGTCGCTGCGCGGGCGCCGGCGGAGAAACCCTCGTTCACGTAGCGCATGACGCGTTCCCGCTGCACCGCCGACACGAGCGGCCCCAGTTGCATGGCCGGATCGAGCGATGGCCCGACCTTGAGCGCGCGCGCCTGCTCGACCAGTCCGCCCACCACCCGGTCGTAGTGCTGCTCCGCCACGTAAAGGCGAGAACCGGCGCAGCAGACCTGTCCCTGATTGAAGAAGATTGCGCTCGCAACCCCGGGGATGGCCGCCTCCAGGTCTGCATCGTCGAAGACGATTGCCGGCGACTTGCCGCCGAGCTCCACAGTGACTTTCTTCAGGTTGCCGGCTGCCGCCTGCACGATCAGGCGCCCGACCTCGGTCGAACCGGTGAAGGTGATCTTGTCGACCCCGGGGTGGCTCGCGAGTGCGGCGCCGGCGGTCGGTCCCATGCCGGTAACGATATTGAGTACACCGCGTGGCAGGCCCGCCTCGATGGCCAGTTCGCCGAGCCGCAGCGCGGTCAACGGGGTCTCTTCCGCGGGCTTCAGCACGACCGTGCAGCCGGCTGCGAGTGCCGGTGCGAGTTTCCAGGTAGCGAGCAGGAACGGGAAATTCCACGCGATGATCGCCCCGACTACGCCGATCGGCTCGCGGTGCGAATAGGCGACGTACTCCTGGCCCGGGACCAGGGTCCCCGACACTGGCAGCGTCTGGCCCTCCAGTTTGGTCGGCCAGCCCGCCATGTAGCGCCAGACCTCGATTGCGTGCTTGACGTCCACGTGGCGTGCCATGACGATCGACTTGCCGTTGTCGACTGCCTCCAGCTCGGCGATCTCGTCGGCGTTACGCTCGATCAGATCGGCGAGGCGATGCAGCATCCGCTCACGGTCGACGGGTTTCATCCGCGACCACTCGGAATTCTCGAATGCGATTCGCGCCGCGGCCACAGCGCGGTCAACGTCGGCACGCTCGCCGAGCGCGGCGTGGGTGATGACCTCGTCACTTGACGGATCACGAACTTCGAATGTCTGCCCGGTGGAAGCGTCAGTCCATTCGTTGTCGATCAGCAGCTTGTGCCGCCTTGCGAGAAAGGCGGCGTTGTGCGCGGAAATCGACGACAGGTCGTTTGCGAGCGGGTCGCGCCGCACTGCCGCCACTCGGGTCGCTGAGTTCATTGCGTCTCCCCCTCCCGGTGAAACTTGCGCCGGCATGCCTGCCGCAGCGGCGGCCGGTCCTGCCATGGAGTTTCGGCACTTCGAGCGCGGAATACAAATCGGCCATTGGCAGGGGTCGGCACCGATACTTTAGTATTGTTCGGCCTCCCAGGCTAGGGTGGTGCGGGAACCGGTTCGCAAGGCAGTCGGTCCACATGCAAACAATCGGGAACAGGCGCGTCCTGATGGTTCTGGTGCATTAAGGGCTTCTCGAGGCTGACGCCGCTTTTTTGGCATTGCGGGCGCAAATCACCGCACGCCGAATGCCGGTTTTCCAGGCATTTCGAGATCGGAACCCGCGTTTCGCCTTTCGGTGTGATCTTGATGTCTTGTCCGAACGCCACCAATGCACCAGAACCCAATGGCCGGCGTGAGCGACTCACGCGCGACGGCGCGTTCTACGGCTGGCCGACGTTCTCGCCGGACGGACAGCGCATTGCGATGGCGGTGATGTCGCGGCAGGCCTGGATTGACGATCTGCTGAGCTATGGCGAAGACATGAGTCCGCGCGCGCGGCAACGCGTCGAGCTGGCCTGGATGCCGGCAGCGGGGGGGGATCTGCGACGGGTCATGCCGCTTCATGGCCTGGGGCGCCCGCACTTCACGACCGACCCGGAGCGAATCTTCGTCTTCCAGAGCGCTGATCCGGACTTGTCCGACCATGGCGGCCTGGTATCCGTGCGCATGGACGGCAGCGAGCTTCGCGTGCACGCGACCGGCGAGCTCCACAGCGACGACTGGCCCGACAGCTCGCGCGGGGCGCCAGTCAGTTCGCCGGTCATGGCCCCGGACGGCCGTCATCTGCTGGTAGAGTTGGAGCGCCAGATCTACCTGGTCGACTTGCCGGTCGCAGGCGCAACGCCCACCGACGTCCGGCTGGATGCTTCGCAGCCCGGCCAGTTGGCGCGACGTATCAGCGATGTCGGCGGCGAGTTCGCGGGCTGGAGTCTCGATGGGCGTGAAGCTGTCTTCGCGCTGGGTTCCAGTCTGTATCGCTACGACCTGGAGTCCGGGTCGCGGCAGGAAACGACGGTCCGAATCGAGCTGCCGCGTCAGGTTCCGGAGGGCGACATACTGCTGAGCGGCGCCCGGGTCATCACGATGAACGGTGATGAGGTCTTGCCGATTGCGGACATCCTGATCACGCGAAATCGCATTGCGGCGGTCGGCCCTCACGGCGCACTTCGAGTTCCTGACGACGCGAAGCGCCTCGATCTCGCCGGCAAGACGGTGGTGCCGGGGTTTCTCGACCTTCACAACCACCAGGGTACCGCGCAGGAGACACGCCTGATCCAGCCCTGGGAATTCATCTCGAGCCTCGCGTACGGCGTCACCACCGGGTACGACACGGGAGCGGCGGGCGCTTCGCTCGCGGACTATGCGGATCTCATCGAGGCTGGCGAACTCGTCGGTCCACGATTCTTCGGCACGGGCGGCATCCTGCTGCCGGGGGTCGTCGATGATCTCGAGAGCCTCGATGACGCCCGCAACCTCCTGCGGCGCTACGTGACCGCCTACAACCTGGATGGCGTCAAGGAGTACGCCTTCGGAGATCGCCGCAAGCGCCAGCTGCTCCTGATGGCGGCCGCGGAGTCAGGCGTGCCCGCACATACCGAAGGTAACGGCGAGAACAAGCCTGGCATCACCGAGATCATCGACGGTTACACGACCCACCAGCATTACTTCACGATCGCGCCGCTCTACCGCGACGTCGTGGAACTGATGTCGCGCTCGGGCGTCGGCTATGTGCCGACGCTGCTGATTACGCATGGAGCGCAGGGCGCCGAAGAATACTATTACCCGCGGATGCCAGTTCACGACGATCCGAAGCTTGCCCGCTTTACGCCTCATCCCTTCCTGGATCGCCAGACTCGCCGGCGCGAGGACATCTGGCTGCAGTGGCTGCATGACGATGAATGGGCGTTCCCGCGCTTTGCGAAAGCTGCGGGTGCCGTCGTCCGAGCCGGCGGAAAGGTGGGTGTGGGCGCCCATGGGCAGCGCCAGGGCCTCGGCTACCACTGGGAGTTGTGGAGTCTCGCGCGCGGGATGAGCAATCACGACGTGCTGCGGGCTGCAACCGTGGGTGGTGCCAGCATCATCGGGCTGGATCAGGACCTGGGCACCATCGAGCCCGGCAAGATGGCCGACCTGGTCGTGCTCGATGCCGATCCACTTGAAGACATCCACAACAGCACCGCAATCAGGTATGTCATCAAGAATGGCGTGGTCTATGCAGCCGACACGCTCTCGGAGCTGCTGCCCGAATCCAGGCAGCGTAATTGGCTACAAGGCTGGCAGGACGATCTGCCGGCCCGCTGAAAGGCCCAGCATCAGGGGGATCGCGGGCGGCATTTTCGGATTGAAGTTCAGCACGCGGACTCTCCGGCACGGCGGTAGACAACGCGGCCGCCGAGCACGGTGCAGTCGACCCGGGCCTTCGACAGATCCTCGTCCGGGACCTCGAGTATGTCGCGGTCGAGGACCACGAAATCCGCGAGCTTGCCGGGCGTGAGGCTGCCCTTGAGGTCCTCCTCGAACGCTGCGTAGGCATTGTTCACCGTCATGGTCGCGAGCGCTTCCTGCCGCGTCAGGACCTGCTCGGGGTGGAACCGGCTGCCGTCCGCCATCGCGCGTGTCACGGTTGCGCGGAAGTTCGCCAGCGGATCGATATCCTCCACCGGTACGTCCGTGCCGTTGGCGATGAGCGCGCCCGCATCGTGCAGTGTCCGGAACACGAGGGTCTGCTCGCCGGCGCGCGGCTCGCCGAGACGCTTCACCATCCATGCGCCGTCGGACGCGGCGCCGATCGCCTGCATCGAGGCGATCACGCCGAGCTTTGCGAACCGCGGCACGTCATCCGGGTGCACGTGCTGCGCGTGTTCGATCCGCCAGCGCGGATCACGCGTTTCGGGATGCGCGCGCAGCGCCCGTTCGTACAGGTCGAGAATCTCGCGATTGGCCCGGTCACCGATGGCATGTGTGTTCAGCTGGTAGCCATTCGCCAGCGCGAGGTCCGCAGTCACACCGATCATGGCGACCGCCTCGTGCTCGAGCCCGGTGTTTCCCGGATCGTCTGCATACGGCTCCAGGAGCCAGGCGCTGCGCGATCCGAGCGCGCCGTCGACCAGGCGCTTGATGGCCCGCACGGTGAGGAAATTGCCGCCGTAGCCGACGGTCCGGTACCTGGCCAGCCCGCGCTCGAGACTCTCGTTGCTCTCGCCCCCGATCATCACGTAGAGGCGCAGCGGCAGCTCGCCCCGGTCCGCGAGCGACCGGAACAGATCAATCGTGGCAAATGAAGACCCGGCGTCCTGAAGCGAGGTGACGCCCTTGGAGAGCGCGTCTTGTCCCGCGCGCCGCACCTGGTCGACGAGCACACGGCGCTGCTCGTCGGCGGGCAGCGCTGCGAACGCCCGTTCGCGTGCCGCGCTGACGGGGCCGATCGCCGCGTCGACCAGCCAGCCGGTCGCCCGGCCTCCCGATTCGCGCACGATCACGCCGCCCGGCGGATCCGGCGTGGTATCCGTGATGCCCGCTTCCTTCAGGGCCAGCGAGTTCACAAGCACGCCATGACCACTCGCGTGTTCGAGGTAAACCGGGTTGCGCGGCGTGGCCTCGTCCAGCGAGACGTTGCGCGGCAACCCCTCGACCGCGTCGGCCGGGATGGAAGTCCATTTGTCCTGGTGCCATCCGCGGCCAACGATCCATTCACCCGGACTCGCGGCAGCGGCCGCCCTGCGCACAATCGCGACGATCTCGTTCCAGTCCCGCGCGCTTCGCAGATCGAGCGTTGCGAGCGACTCGCCGAGGGACATGAAGTGCCCGTGGCCCTCGATGAAGCCTGGCACCACGCGACGACCCCGGGCGTCCACTCTATTCGTGTCCGGACCCGCCAATGCGGCGATCTCCTCGTCTCCGCCGATTGCGACGATGCGGTCACCGCGCACCGCGATCGCCGATGCAGCCGGCCGATCGGGGTCCAGGGTCGCGAGTTTCGCGCCGGTCACGATGAGGTCCGCCGGTGCCTCGCTCATGGCAACGATGGGCTGTAGCCCGACACCGAGCGGGACAGTCACCGCCAAGATGGCAAGGAATTGCTTGTGCATGATGAACTTTCTCCTCGAGAACCATGCCGCAGGTGCGAGAGCCGAGCCGCCGAATCGCCTGCTCTTGCCCCTATTGCACCAGAACCGGCGCGACTTAAAGCGCGCCGAAGTGCCTGACCCGCGGCGCGGACATTAGCGCGTCCTTCACGTGCTCGTCCGGCAGCGGCGTGCCGATGCGCGTTTCGATCGGGATCAGCCCGCCCCAGGCAGGCCAGTCGAAATCCGCCTTGTCGTCGGCCGGGCCGTAATCGCGGATCTTGGCAGAGGCTTCGTCGAGCGGCAGCCGCAGCAGGCGCGTCGCCTTCAGTTCCTTCGGCTTCACCGGCCGCAAGTGATCCCACCGCCCAGGCATCAGGCCTTCCATGAAGGTTCGCAGGTGCGCTTCCTTCCGGTCCGGGTCCGTCACTTCCTCAGGCTGCCCGAATATCACCACCGACCGGTAGTTGACAGAGTGGTGGAACGCCGAGCGCGTGAGCACGAGCGCGTCGATTTGCGTCACGGTCACGCAGACCAGGCCCTTGCGCGCGGTGTCGAGCATGCGGCTCACGGCGGAGCCGTGCAGGTACAGGTGATCGCCCTCGCGCCAGTAAAGCGTCGGGATCACGACCGGCGCGCGGTCGTGCAGGAAACCGACGTGGCAGATGAGGCCGCCATCGAGGATCGCGTCGATCGTCGCGCGATCGTAGCGGCCGCGCTTGGGCAGCCGCGCGACGCGCGTGCGAGCCGAGGGCGCGCGCGTCTTGCCGCCTGGCTTCAGTTGCCGCCCCAGCTCTTCGAGAACCCGAGGCCCCAGGTCCGCGGCCAGTTGACCGTGATATTGCCGGCCGGGACGCTCTGCTGGTCGAACAGCACTGCGCGCTCGTTGGTGAGATTGTCCACGTAGACGTAGACATCCCAGTCGTCCGTGGCAAGCCCGATTTTCGCGTCCGCGATCTGGTAGGACGGCTGCAGGTTGGCCGGGGTAATGCTGCCGTCCAGCTCCACGCCGGGCAGTCCGTTGAGGGAATTGCCCATGTAACTCCACTGGTAACGCGCATAGAAATTGCCGCCGGCGATTTCCTGCGGATGGGTGTACTCGATCCACACCGAGCCTTTCTCGTCCGCCGAGAAGGGCAGGCGCGCGCCGGGCGCCAGTCCGAGTTGCGGGCTGTCGGCCTTGGTTTCCCCGTCGAGGAGCTGGAGGTTGAGCCCGAAGTCGACCGAATCCCACAGGTAAGCCGTGAAATCGAGCGACATGCCGTCGATCTCAGCGTCGCCGACGTTCGCGACCAGCACCGCATACAGCGGGCCCGGGTCGACCACTTCAATCTGGTAGTCCTTCCACTCCATCCTGAATGCCGTCAGGTTGAGCGTGTACCTGCCGCCGGCCCAGCGGCTCTTGAATCCCAGCTCGTAGTTGTCGAGGAAATCAGGCTCGTAGTCCGGCGGCAGCACCGTGCCCGGGCGCACCACGTTGCGCCCGCCGGCCCGGAATCCGTCCGAGAACAGCGCGTACACCATCGCGTTCTCGCTGAAGTTGTACTGGACCGAGAGCTTCTTCGTGATATCGCTGGTCGTCTCCTTCGCCGTGGGAAGATTGGCGGTGACGAATCCGTTCGGGGACTCAATGAAGTACTTGCGCGTGCGCGTGTGGTCGAACCAGCGCAGGCCGGCGGTCAGGGTCCAGTCCTCGCTCGGCGAGTAGCTCACCTCGCCGAAGACCGCGAACTGCTCGGTCTGCTGGTCGTTGTTCGAGTTATAAAAGGCGTTGTCGGTCGTGCCGGGCTCGACGCCGTAGTTGGTGTTCCAGAACTGGAACGAGGGCGTGCTCTCGTAGTCCTCGACCCGGGTCAGGAAGTTGAAGCCGCCGTCCAGCTTTTCATAGAACAGTCCGGCGATCCAGGTCGACTTCTCGGTTTCGCCCTGGAGCCGGAATTCCTGCGCGTATCGGTCTGCGCGGTCGCGGTCATCCCAGCCAATGCCGCGCGGGTCGGGGCCGAGGTCGTAGTTGACGTAATTTGGACCGAACGCGTTGCTCAGGTAAAACGTGTAGTCCGTGTTGTCCTGGAAGTAGGAGATGTCGCGCGTGAAGTAGCTGCTCGCCGAAGTGAACTGGCCCCAGCCGAGGTCACCCTGCAGCGTCAGTGCGAATTGTGTCCACTCGTCTTCGCGACGCTCGTCGAGGAAGCGGACGTTGGTGTATTTGCGACCGGTACGCTCGATGTTGTCTTCCGCGTAGGTGTTGGCGTCCATCTGCTGGTGGACGATGCCGGCGTCCACCGTCCAGTTGTCGCCTGCCAGCCAGCGCAGGGCCGCACGTCCGCCGATGTACTCGACGTGGTTGACGTCCTTCGCCAAGACGTCAGCGTTGTCGAATGTGCCGCCGAGGCTCTCGCCCAGCACGTTGTCGATGAAGCCCGCGTCGCGCGCCGAGAAACCGACCAGGCGGATGGCGGTGTTGTCCCCGGCCGGGAGGTTCAGCACGCCCGATACCTCGTAGCCCTCGTCTCCCTGGTCGACCGAGTGGCCGTCGACACGGATGTCCGAGTAGTAGCCGGACGGATCGGGCTTGTTCGTGATGTAGCGCAGCGTCCCGGACTGGGAGCTCGAGCCGTACAGCGTGCCCTGCGGGCCCGGCAGGGCCTCGATGCGCTCGATGTCCACCAGCCGGATCTCGGGTTGCAGGGCGCTTTGCGTCAGCGGCTGCTCGTCAAGGTAGATCGCGGCCGAGGAATCGGCGATGAACGAGGAGGAATCGTCGGCGACGCCCCGGAAGTAGATCCCGCTGCGGCCGGGTGCGGTGCCGTTGACCGTGAGGCTCGGCACGAAGCGGGAGAAGTCCTCGACGCTCTTGAGGTTCGCGCGCTGCAGCTGCTCCTGGCTTATCGTCTGGATTTCCTGGGGAATGTCGAGCAGCGTCTCTTCGCGCTTGCGGGCGGTGACGATGACCGCATCGAGGTCGGCGCTCGGCGTCTGCGCCAGCGCCGCGGGGGCGTAATGCCCGGTCAGCGCGAATGAGACGGCATAGGCGACCGGACTGACCGGCACTTTGAGACCCGATTGCGAACCCATGATTTCCCCCGAAAACATCCCAAAAGCCCGTCGAGAATAAACGAAATCGCGGTCTTCAGCCTAACGCCGGCAAGACCGGCCGCACGATATTGATCAGCGGCGCCAACTCGCGCTCGTAGTTGCGCCAGAAACCCACCGAACTCGCGTAGATCGGCTGCCGCACCTGCTCGGAACTGGCCGTGCGGATCGCGCGGCCGGTCTCCCAGAAGCGCAGGCAGGCGTCCTCGAACGGCAGCCCGCAGAAATCGAGCAGGCGGCGCGCCTGGCCCGGCTGGTCGGCCACGACCTCCTCGTATTGCACGTCGAGCACGCGGCCCGGTAGCGACTCGTGCCAGTGGGCCATCATCTTCTCGTATTCGAGGTAGTACTCGCCGAGCTCGGTGAGGTCGTAGGTGAAGGGTTGGCCACGCGCGAACAGCTGCCGGTAACACGACAGGCAGGTATCGAGCGGGTGCCTGCGCGCGTTGACGAAGCGCGCATTCGGCAGTGCGAGCGCGAGCAGGCCGATGCTGGCGAAGTTGTTCGGCATCTTGTCGATGAACCGCGGGGCGCCGTGCCGGTACTTACGCGTGTCGTCGATGTAGGCGCGCCCGAGCGCTGCCCAGGCGTCACCTTCGAGCTCGCGCGCGGCTTCCGGATAGGCGATGCGATCCGCACGCGCCCGGTTGATGCGCAGCACGAGGCGGCCGGCCTCCGGCAGCTCGTGGGTCGCGTCCACCTGCGAGTGGCTCGCGAGGATCTGCTCGATCAGCGTCGAGCCGGAACGGGGCAGCCCGACGACGAAGATCGGGGCCGGGTCCGGGTGGCCCTGGCCGGCATGACGCTCGAGGAAAGCGGCGTGGAACACGGTGCGGATGCGCTCGTTGATGACCTCGGTCTGCACCGGATCGTAGTGCTCGAGCTTGCGGCGCAGGCGATTGCCCTGCGCGTAGAGGGTAAACGCGCGCGGGTAGTCGCCGCGGTCCTCGAGCGCCTTGGCGAGCGCGAACGAGAACTGCGCGCGGGTCTCGTCGGTTATCGTCTGCGCGGCGAGTTCCCGCTCCATCGCCGCGACATCGGCATCCGTGAAGCGGAAGGTCTTGAGGTTCGATAGGCTCCACCAGGACTCGCTGTTGCCCGGCCGCAGCACCGCTGCCTGGCGGTAGGCGTCAATCGCCTCGGCCTGGCGGCCGATCGTCTTGAGCGTGTTGCCGAGGCCGATCCAGGGCGCGGGTCGTTCCGGATCGAGGGCGGCCGCACGGCGGAAGGTCTCAATCGCCTGGTCGTGGCGGCCCGAGCGGGCCCGGACGTTCGCGAGGTGAATCTGCACGGTCGCCGAGCCCGGGCTCATTGCCGCCGCGCGCTCGATGCTCGCAAGCGCGTTGTCGAGGTCGAGCCGCTCGAGCTGTGCGCGCGACAGGTCGATCCAGGCGGCGAGGTAATCGGGCGCGACCTCGATCGCGCGCTTCAGGAGCTGCTCGGCCTGGCCGTAGTGCTCGCTGGCCAGCGCGACCTGCGCGAGCAGGCGCAGGGCCTCCAGGTGCTTGGGGTCCCGCTGCAGGATCTGCCGGTAGATGTGCTCGGCCTGCTCGAGCTTGCCGGTGCGGTGCAGTTCCGCGGCCTTTACCAGCCACTCGCGCATCGGATCGGCCTGCAGGAAGGCCTGCATGCGGCGCTCCGCCTCGTCCGCGCGGCCGCAGTCCGAGAGCGCGTGGACCAGGATCAATTGCGCGGAGTGGAGTTTCGGGTCGATCTCGAGCGCGCGGGTGATGCTGGCGATCGCCTCCTCGCTGCGCCCCTGCTGGAGCAGGCTGCGGCCGAGCTCCTCGTGCCCCTTGGCATAGCTTGGCTCCAGGGCCAGCCCGTGACGCAGCAGGGGTTCCGCTTCGCGGCCACGGCCCTGGCGATTGAGCGCCGCGCCGAGCAGCGAGGAGAGATTGGGCTCGCCCGGATCCTCGGCGAGCGCATCGCGCAGCAGCTGCTCTGCCATGGCGGCGTCGCCGGCCCGCAGGAACGTGAGGGCGCGGTCAAAGGCGCTGCGCGCTTGCTTGGGGTCGGCGATTGGCGCAGCTCCCGGGTCGCGGTTGAACCTGCATGATAGCCAAGGGACCGCCGGCCGGCAGCAATCAGGCGAACGCACCCACCCGCTCGATGACCCAGAACATGGCGATCGAGCCGATCGCATACGGGACGGCGTAGTCCATCCACCGGCGGCGCAGCAACGGCAGCCGCGCGAGCAGGATACCGATCGCGAGCGCGGCGGCGACGAAGATGAGTTGCCCGAGCTCGACGCCGACGTTGAACATCAGGAGCGCGACCGGGATCGCCTTTTCCGGCAGGCCCACCTCGGCGAGGGCGCCTGCGAAGCCGAACCCGTGCAGCAACCCGAACACGAATGCGACCACCCACGGCGCGCGCGCCGTGAGGCCCGGCCGCCCCTGCAGGCCATGCACGATTTCCGCGGCGACGAACACGATGCTGAGCGCGATCATCGCCTCGACCGGCGGGCCCGGCACGTGCACCCAGCCGAGCGTCGCTGCGACCAGCGTGATGCCGCTCAAGCTCGCGGTCGCGCTGCTCAAGGACAGGAACGGCGTCATCGACATCGACCTGCCGATGACCGGGACTCTCGACGACCCGAAGTTCAGGCTCAGGCCGCTGATCTGGAAGGCGGTCATCGGCCTGCTCACCAGGATCGTGACCGCGCTCGACCCGGCTGGGCTGGAGAAGATGGCGACGGTGCAGAAGGGACTCGTGGAGCGGCCGGCGCTGCAGGTGGACGTGCCGATGGCGTACTCGGCGGAGCTCGACGGCGGGCTGATCGCGAAGCAGGCGCTGGAGGCCGGTCTCACGACGCTCGCCGGCAGCCGGAAAAAGCGGCTCGGTGGCCGGCCGGACGCGGAGGAGGTTGCAGCCATGCTCGCTGATCCCGAGCAACGCTTAAGGAGCGTACGCCGGAGGGATACACCGCCGCGAACCAGGTCATCGAGGACGAGTGGCTGGACAAGCCCCCCGCGACGACGGAGCAACTCGAGGCGCTCGGCAAGGCGCGCGGCCAGGCCATCCAGGAAGCGCTGCTCGGCAGCGGCGAGGTCGACGCCGCGCGTCAGATTGTCGAGATTCCTCCGGTTGACCACTCGATCACCTGCGGGCCCTCAGAATGCGGCGCAGGCCATCTTCGTTGCCGATGACGAACCGCTTGGGGCCCGACAGCAACGATTGCACGGACGGCTTGCGCAGTGAAGCCCGGTCAAGTGGTGAATCCGTACTGAAATACAGCGTCTGGAACCGTCGTCCGAGTCGCTTTTCGGCTGCGCGGAGGTAATCCGACACCCGCGAGTAGCCCGCCTGGCCGATCACGACCAGGTCGAGGTCGCTGTCCGGACGCTCCTGACCCCGAGCCACCGAGCCGATGACGCAAGCGACTTCGATGTCATGCTCCAGATCAAGCAGGGCTTCTCGGACGATCCAGGGGGCCCCTGAAGCCTTCGTGATGAATTCCTTCAGCGCTGCATACACCGGGGAGCGTTTCGCCGCCCGGAGTAGTCGCAGATTGCTTTCCCGTTCTTCCTCGATCAGTCCCGCGTCGAGCAGCTTCTTCAGTTCGCGCGATACGGCCCCGTCGCCTGACTGGACACGCCGCACGAGTTCGTTGAATGAAATGCGCCGGTGCGGGCTGGAGTAGAGCTCGCGCAGGATTGCCGCGCGGGTCTTGCCGAACAGTCGGTCATCGAGCATGGTACTACCATAATGAGAGCGATCACTCCCATTATAGGAGTATATGGGGGCCGAAATCCATGAATCCCCGCTCAGAAGGGCATCGACACCTCGCTCGACACCGTGTAGCGCACGCCGCCGCGGGTGCGCGACACGCGGGTGATGAAGCGCGCGGGCTTCACCACCAGCACGTCGCAGGGCAGGGCGCCGAGCACCCGCTCGGCCGTGTTGCCGATGACGATGCGCTTGAGCGCCGAGCGCGAGATCGCGCCCATCACCGCGATATCGGCGCGCAGCGCCTCGGCCATGCGCGGCACAGCCTCGCTCGGCGCACCCTTGACGAGGTGCCGCCGGCTCGGCGGGGTCCGGGACTTGCCGAGCGCCCGATCGAAGTCCTTGCGCGCCTGCAATTCGGTCGTCGCCAGGACTTCCTGCACCACCTGCGCGCTCGCAGCCATGAACGGCGCCACACCGGGCCGCACCGGCAGGAAGGCGTGCATGACGTGCAACTTGCCCCGGAGCGCCGCGGCGAGCCCGTCGGCCGCCGCTAGGATCCTTGCGTCGAGGCCCGCCGGCTTTGCGAAGGCATGGGCCGGGTCGATGGCGGCGAGCAGCCGCGGCCGCCGCCAGGGGCGGGTGGACTTGACGACCAGCACCGGCACCGGCGAGATGCGCAGCAACTCCCAGTCCGTCAGGCGCAGCAGCCAGGGCGTCAGCCGGTAACCGGCGTGGGCTTCCGCGACGATGAGGTCCGCCTTGATCTTGCGGGCCTGGCGCACGATTGCCTTGTGAATCGGGAAGTCCCAGTCCGCCTCGACGCGCAGCCGAAGCTTGCGGTGCTTGCGCCGCAGGCGCGCGGCAGCGCGCTCCAGCCCCTCGAGGTGGCGCTGGCGGATCTCGCGCTCCTGCTTCCTGAACCCGCCCTGCGCGCACAGGTAAGGCTCGGCGGCGATCGGCACGGCGATGGCGTGAAACAGCGTGAGTTCGGCGCCGTAGGTTTCGGCGAGCTGCGCGGCCTTCTCGACGGCAGGCAGAGCCTGCGCGCCCGGGTCCTTGACGCCGACGAGGATGCGACGCACGGTGTTCATGGGCGTCTCCGCTGGCTGATGACTACCAACATGCTATGCCCGCTGAGCGGCCGCCAACTTGATGCGGATCAACTCCGCGGGAGGCGGGAACGCAGGGCCGTCTTCGACAGGTGCACTAGGTCTTTGGCAACTTCGCCGATCACGGCCGATTTCACGCGCTTCGGCAGTGGGGCGCGCAGTATCGCGCCTGAGCGATAGCGCTTGAAGCATACTCGCTCGCGCCAACCGGGTGGACGCCCGTGCGCGATCCCGCCTACCATCGAGGCATGGCAACGCATCCATTTTCCTCGACACTGCGCCGCATCGTCCTCGCATGCGCGGGCGTCGTATCGCTCGCCGCCGCGCCGCTGCAGGCGGCCACCGACCCGGCGCTCGAGCACGCGCAAGCCCTGCTCGCGAAAGGCATCCTGTTCGACGGCCACAACGACCTGCCCTGGGCTATCCGCGGCTGGAAGGACGCACCGGGCGACGTCGACGCGTACGACATTCGCACGCGCGCGCCCGAGGGCGGCCAGACTGACATCCCGCGCCTGCGCGCGGGCGGTGTCGGCGCCATGTTCTGGTCCGTGTACACGCCGGGCGAGGCGGCTGGCGGCTTCGCGAAGACGCAACTCGAACAGATCGACCTCGCGCGCCGCGTAATCGCGAAGTACCCCGACACCTTCACGCTGGCATCCACCGCTGCCGACATCCGTGCCGCGAAGGCGGCCGGCAAGATCGGCGGCATGCTGGGCGCGGAGGGCGGCCACGCCATCGAGGATTCGCTCGCGCTGCTGCGCATGTACTACGCGCTCGGCGTGCGCTACATGACGCTCACGCACAACAACCACACGAGCTGGGCCGACTCGGCGATGGCCTCGGAGCCTGGCCAGGGCGGGCTCAACGAATTCGGCGAGCAGGTGATCGCCGAGATGAACCGCCTCGGCATGCTCGTCGACCTCTCGCACGCGCATCCCGACACCATGCGCGACGCGATCGGCTTCTCGCAGGCGCCCGTGATCTTCTCCCACTCCAACGCGCGCGCGCTCACCGAGATCCCGCGCAACGTGCCCGACGACGTCATTAGGATGTTGCCCGCCAACGGCGGCGTGCTGATGGTCTCCTTCGTCGCGCCGTTCGCCTCGCAGGCTGCGGCCGACGTTGCCTTCCCGGCGATGAAGGAGTACCTCGTGCGCGCCCAGGGCAGGCCCGAGGCCGAGCGCAAGGCGATCTACGAGGAGATCGCGGCCGAGACGAAGGCGAAGATGCCGAAGGTGACCGTCGCCGCGGTCGCCGACCACCTGGACTACATCAAGATGCTCGCCGGCGTCGACTACATCGGCATCGGCAGCGACTACGACGGCAACAGCAACTGGCCCGAGGGCATGGAAGACGTGTCCACCTTCCCGCTGCTGATCGCCGAACTCGTCCGCCGCGGCTGGTCCGACGAGGACATCCTCAAGGTGATGGGCGGGAATGTGCTCAGGGCGCTCGAGCAGGCCGAGCAGGTCGCGAAGAAACTGCAAGGCGCCGGCGCACCCGCACCTTAGACGTCGAGCCCGGGCCCGCCAGCTCGAACCCCGCCCGGGCGAACAGCCCGCGTGTGCCCGTCCAGGCAAAGGCATTCGGCAGGCGCTGCCCCGGCTTCAGGTTCACCGGGTAACCCTCCGCGATCTGCGCGCCCGCCCGGGCAAGCCGCCCGACCGCATGTGCGAGCAACGCCGCCGCCACCCCCCGATCCCGCCAGCCTGGCTTGATATAGAAGCAGGGGAGCGACCAGACCCGCTCGCCGTCGTCACAGGCGAGCGTCCGCGCACGGTCGAGGCGCGGAAAATCCCGCCGCGGGCCATAGGCGATCCAGCCGACCGGCTCCGTCCCCGCGAACGCGATCGCCCCCAGTGCCTTGCCCGCGGCAACCAGCCGCTTGAATTTCCGCTTCGCCGGGGCGCCCTTCAGGTCGTCCCAGCGTTCGCCCTTCTCCAGGCGCCAGTACATGCACCAGCAGCCGCCGCAGGCCCCGCGCGGGCCGAACAGCTCCTCCAGCGCCGGCCACCGGGCCGGCGACAGATCCCGCACGATCAGCTTCGGCTTCACCGCCCGCAACCCGCGGAAACTCCTCATCTTTCCGGTCTTTGGCGACCTACGCCAACGCCGGCATCCTCTGATAGAATGCGCGCCCGCAACGCGCCCGTAGCTCAGTTGGATAGAGTACCTGGCTACGAACCAGGGGGTCGGGAGTTCGAATCTCTCCGGGCGCGCCAGAATCATCAAAGGCTTACGCAGTGCGTGAGCCTTTAGTTTTTTCTAGCGTAGGGAAATCGTAGGGTTGTTCTCTACGATCGCCCACGTCCTTTCGATTCGGCCAGCCGCTTGCGAGAGATGATCGGGCGCCAAGTGCGCATATCGAAGCACCATCTCGAAAGACTTCCAGCCTCCCAGTTCCATGAGCTCCTGCAGACTCGTGCCGCTCATCACGTGCCAGCTCGCCCACGTGTGCCGCAAATCGTGAAACCGAAATTCCTCGATTCCAGCTCGCCGTAGCGAACGCTCCCATGCTGAGCCCACTGTCTGCATCGGCTCGCCCTGATAGGTAAAGCACCACCGAGCATCAACGTCCTGAACCGACCGGAGGGCGAGGACCGCATCCTTGTTCAGCGGAATGCCGCGTCCCACGCCGTTCTTCGTCGTCCCAGCGACGTCCCCCCGCTTTTGAGTAGCGGGCAGGTTTAGAGTCTAACCCCGGTCAGGAGGTTGGACGTGAAGAAGCGATTCAGTGAGGAACAGATCATTGGCTTTCTGCGGGAGGCCGAT
>Ga0194119_10001496_pt1 | contig 42302 bp, 41 predicted proteins | sample TA2MahC100mmetaG_FD_148620 | JGI IMG/M metagenome (GOLD analysis project Ga0194119, IMG submission 148620) | Freshwater microbial communities from Lake Tanganyika, Tanzania - TA2015018 Mahale Deep Cast 100m | ecosystem: Environmental > Aquatic > Freshwater > Lake | place: Tanzania: Lake... | reverse complement strand
TGATGATCGGGAAAATGTTTTCGGTGTGGATCTGGATCTGGCCCTGTTCCGCCTGCAGCACCACAGCGTGAAAAAGCAACGTGGCTCCAGACTCACCTGCGGCAGGCCAGCCCGCCAAGGGGCCGCCATGGGCAGGAAACCGACCCGCGGGCCTAGGCCTCGCCCGATTCCCCCGGCAGCCGTCGCTCCACCTGCACAAACACCAGCCAGGCCACGCCGGCGGCGATGCCTCCGGTCCACTCCGAGCGCAGCAGCTCAACCAACGACACGGTGCTGGCGGCGATGCGCAGGGCCCGTAGCCCAAAGCGTCCCAGCTTCTGCAGGCGTTCCTGGCCGCTGGGTTCAGACACGGCTGGCCAGGATCTGGGTGGCTGATGTCCAGCCACCGCTGGCGTCGTAGCGGCGGATCAGCCGCTCCAGCCGATCTGGAGCGGTGAGCCAGCCGGCCTCCACCGCAAAGGCACTGCGGTGATCCACCTGGCGTGGGGTGAGGTGGTAGCCACCATCGGCCATCCAGGTGAGCTGGCGTGAAGGATCGCCGCTGCCCGCTGCAACGCTTTCGTTGTTGCTGCCGATGTGGCTGTCGATGCGCAGGCCCTGGTGGCCGTCGCCATGCACCTCAAAGCGGCACTCCGCCCGATCGGGTTCGGGCCAGTCGGCGCTGATGGTGGAGGCGGTGCCGCTCCAGCTGCCTTGAAGTTGATCGAGGCTGAGCGGCGGGACTTCCTGGGCGTTACTGCCGGCCCGGAATTCGCGGATCAGCACCAGCTGGCTGAACGTGCCGCCCTCGTCGTGCAGCTGCACCAGCCGGTGGCGGCGGTCGCCCTGGATGAACCCGAATTCACCGCCGAAGGGCGTGCCCGGCGCCACCTGCAGGCGGCCCTTGCAGAAGGTGCCGCTCTCGAAGAACACCACCTGCTTGCCGAGGTTGCGGTAGTCCTCGCTCATGTCGCGGCTGGGTGTGCCGTTGAGATCGCCATCGGCTAAGCGGCGCAGCCGGAAGTGCACCAGCCGCTCCTCCCCGCCTTGCTCCAGCGTGAGGATCGAGGGCGTGCTCTCCACCACAGCCCCTGTTGCATCGAGGCTGGCGAAGCTGCCGCGCCACTCACCCAGGTTGCGCAGAAAGTTGTCCCACTGGCTGCTCATCAGCCGGCACGCTGCAGATCAGGCTTTTCCTCCGGCAGGATCGCGCCGGCCACAGGGCACACCTGCAGGCAGATGCCGCAGTCGATGCAGGTGTCGAAATCAATCCAATAAAACGCCGTGCCCTTGGCGTTGGCGCCGCTGCCGGGGTTGATGCAGGCCACCGGGCAGGCATCCACGCAATCGGCCACCCCTTCGCAGACGTCGGTGACGATCGTGTGGGCCATCGGTGCTGCCGTGCGAGTGGGCGGATCCTAGGAAGCGATCCAGTGGCAGCTGCAGCAGCCCCGCTCGCCGGCCAGGGCCGTGGCTTCGGCTTCGCTGGCGCAGCTCTGCTGCAGCAGTTCAGCCCGTTGGCCCTGGCCATGCAGCTGCTCCAGCTGATCGAGCGCCTTGCCCAGCAACTCGGGCGCGGCATAGCTCACCAGCGTGATCGGCGGCCGCTCTGGTGCCGTGGCGTCGGTGCCGAGCAGCTCCCGGATCGCCTCCACCTGGAAGCTGAAGCCCATGCCGCCCGCAACACCGCCGAAGCGGGCCACCAGCGCGTCGTAGCGGCCGCCGCTGGCAATCTCCACCGGCGCCACCGGGCCCTGGCACACCAGCTTCAGCACCAGCCCGTCGTAGAGGTCGAAGTGGGGTTGGAAGCTGGGGTCGAGCTGCAGGCGCACGCCCTGCCGGGAGGCCACAGCGGACACGGTGCTCAGGGTGCCGGCAAGCTGCTCCAGCAGCGGCTTGGGGCCCAGCAGTTGTTCCAGCTGGTAGAGCACCGCTTCAGGCTCTCCCCGCAGGCGCATCAGCTGCTGCAGGCCCTGGCGTTGGTGGGCCGGCAGCTCGAGGGCCGCCAGGCTCAGGGGGTCGTAATTGATCAGGGCCTGGCGTGTGGACAGGCGTTGCTCGGTGGGCACCTGGTCGAGCAGCGCCGCCAGCACAGCGTGGTGGCCGATCAGCAGCGTGGGTTGATGGGCGGCCGAGATTCCCAGCTGGCGCAGGCAGGCCAGCAGCAGCCGCAGCAGTTCCGCATCCGCCACCAGCGCCTGGCTGGCATCGGCGCCCACCAGTTCCACACCGCTCTGCAGCTGTTCCTCCAGGCGGTTCTGGCCTGTATCGCTCACGGTGCTGCGGAACACCGGCCCAGAGCTCCACAACCGCAGCGGTCTGGGCCGTGCGGCCATCCGGGTGCAGGCGGCCCGTGCTATCGAGGCGGTCATCTCCGGTCGCAACCCCAACGGATCGTCGGAGGCCAGTCGCATCAACTCCTGCTCAGCGATGCCGCCGCCGGCTTCCAGCGTTTGCAACCGCTCCACCAGCGGTGGCGCCACTTCCGCGTAGCCCCAACCCCGATACACCTCAGCCAGCTGATCGCACAGCCAGCGGTTGCCCTCCACCTCCCTGGGGTTGAGATCCCTGGCGCCGGCAGCGGGTTGCAGGGCCATGGAGGCGGGGCTTCGAAACTGCCGCCGATCCTATGGAGTGGCCTGATCCAGTTCCGGCGCTCCGAAACTGGCGCCCGTGAGCGGCTTGCAGGCGGCCAGGCCCTCGATCAGGGCTTGGCGCAGGCCAGGGGTGCAGGCGATCAACCGCCCCTCCGCCAGCTGTGCAGGGCCGCCGTCGTAGGCGCAAACCACACCGCCGGCTTGCTCCACCAGCACCACGCCGGCGGCCAGATCCCAGGGGGACAGGCCGCGCTCCCAGTAGGCATCGAGACGGCCTTCGGCCACGAAGGCCAGATCCACCGCCGCTGCACCGCCGCGCCGCACGCCCCGGGTGCGGTGGGTGAACCAGGCGAATTCGGCGTAGTTGTTGTCCAGCCGCTGGTGGCGGTCGTAGGCGAAGCCGGTGACCAGCAGCGACTGGCTCAGGGCCTCACAGCCGCTCACCGCCATGGCGCTGTTGTTGCACCAGGCCCCCAGCTGCGGCGCGGCCCAATAGAGCTGATCCAGGGCCGGCACCGCCAGAGCTCCAAGCAGGGGCTGACCGTTCCAGGTGAGCCCCACCGAAGTGCAGAAGAAGGGATAGCGGTGGGCGTAGTTGGTGGTGCCATCAAGCGGATCCACACACCACTCCAGGGCCGAGCCCCAGCCGGCGCGGCGGCCGCTCTCTTCCGCCAACACCCCGAACTCGGGGGTGTGCTGCTCCAACACAGCCAGCACGGCCTTTTCGGCGGCCTCATCGGCCTCGGTCACCAAGTCGCCGGCGCGGCCCTTTTCGCGCACGCGCTCCAGCTGGCCGAAATGGTGTCGCAACACCGCGGCACCGGCTTCAGCGGCCAGCCGGGCTACGCCCGCCAACCGCTCCAGCTCCGTGAGGCTGAGGCCGGAGGCCTGAAAGCTCTGATCTGAGAGGCGCTGCTGCATCGTGCTCTCGTTCATTCCTCATCCAGCGGCAGGCCGGCTCGCACCTTGCCACGGCCGAAATGGCGGCCGAATTGCAGCTCATACACCTCGTCCTCGTCCTGGGTTTCCACCTCGAGGGGGCCGGTGGCCCGCGCCACGCAGAGCAGGCCGTAGCCCTCACGGCGCACCTCCCGCGACAGGCCCAGGGCTTCACGTTGATCGATCACACCGTCCAACACGCGCACGGCACAGGCGGTGCAGCAGCCGTTGCGGCAACTGAAGGGCAGCGGTTCGCCCTGCTGCTCGAAGCTGCGCAGGATGTAGTCGCCCTCCGGCACGTTCAGACGGATCGTGCGGTTTTCCTGGCGCCAGTGAACCGTGATCGGATGGGTGCCCATGGCAGCAACCGGCGAAGGACGTGGTGACTGCTACATTCTCAATGTTGCCCCGCGCAGCCGCGTCACCTGTTGACGCAGCAAAAGCCCCCCTCCCGCGGAGAGGTGGCCGAGTGGTCGAAGGCGCAGCACTGGAAATGCTGTATAGGGGCAACTCTATCGAGGGTTCGAATCCCTCCCTCTCCGTTCTTCAGGTCACCAGCGATTCGCTGAACGACCCACCGCCTCTCGAGGCGGTTTTTTTATGTTCGAATCGGTGCTGATTGGAGCTTAGCCGAACCGACCGGTGACGTAATCCTGGGTGGCCTGCTGCTTGGGCGCGTTGAAGATGTTCACGGTTTCGGCAAATTCCACCAGCGCACCCACCTTGCGATCGCTGCCCGGTTGGGCCGTTACGTTGTAAAAACCGGTGTAGTCGCTGACGCGCACCGCCTGCTGCATGTTGTGGGTCACGATCACAATCGTGTAGCTCTTGCGCAGCTCGTGCATCATCTCCTCGATCTTGAGGGTGGAGATCGGATCGAGGGCGGAGCAGGGTTCATCCATCAGGATCACTTCCGGCTCAATGGCAATCGCCCGGGCGATGCAGAGCCGTTGCTGCTGTCCGCCGGAGAGGGCATAGCCGCTCTCGCGCAGTTTGTCCTTGGTTTCATCCCACAGCGCCGCCTTGCGCAGCGCTCGCTCCACCAGCTCATCCATGTCGCCGCGGAAGCCATTGATGCGGGCTCCGAAAGCGATGTTTTCGTAGATGCTCTTGGGGAAGGGATTGGGTTTCTGGAACACCATGCCGATGCGGCGGCGCACCTCCACGGCGTCCACCCGCGGGTCGTAGAGATCGTGGCCGTCGAACACCACGCGGCCCGTGAGGGCGCAGCCCTCGATCAGGTCGTTCATGCGGTTGAGCGCCCGCAGCACCGTGCTCTTGCCGCAGCCCGACGGGCCGATGAAGGCGGTGACCTTGCCCCTGGGGATGTTCATGAACACACCGCTCACGGCCAGCTGCCCGCTGTAGCTGATGCTCACGTTCTCGAGCGCGAGGCAGGTGGAGGAGTCGGTCATCGGAAGCGACACAGCAGAGGGACTCACGGACGGTTGAAGCGGCCCAGCCAGCGAGCCAGCAGATTGGCGGCCAGGATCATCACCACCAGCACAAACGACGAGGCCCAGGCCAGGGCGATCTGGGCGTCGTAGGGCATGATCGCGAAGTTGTAGATCAACACCGACATCGAGGCGATCGGGTTGAACAACCCCTCCGGCCAGAAGGGTGAGAACAGGGCCGTGAAGATCAGCGGAGCTGTTTCACCGGCCGCCCTGGCGATGGCCAGCACCACCCCGGTGGCGATCGGTGAAAAGGCTGCAGGCAGGGTGATGCGGCTGATGGTGATAAAGCGCGAGGCGCCAACACCCATCGCCCCCCAGCGCAGCTCCTGCGGCACCAGCTTCAGGGCTTCATCGGTGGTTTTGATCACCGTGGGCAGCATCAACACCGCCAGGGCAATGCCTCCGGCCATGGCGCTGTAGCTCTGCCCGAAAAACACCCGGGTGCTCACGATCAGGCCATACACGAACACCCCGCAGATGATCGAGGGAACGCCGGCCAGCACATTGGCGCCGAAGCGCACGAAGCGGGAGAAAGCGCCGCCCTTGGCGTATTCCGCCAGATAAACGCCTGAGCCCACCCCCACGGGCACGGCGATCAGCGAGGCCACCAGGGTGACCAGCAGGGTGCCCAGAATCGCGTTACCGATGCCGCCACCCTCCAGGCCGGGGGGAGGCGGCAGCTCGGTGAGCAGCCGCACCGTGATCAGCGAGCCGCCCTTGAACAGCACATAGGCGATCACCACGATCAGTGGCAGCACCGCCAGGGCCGTGAACAGGCCCGCCACAAGGGTGAGCAGTTGGTTCCAGCGGTTGCGGGGGAGGCTCGGCTGGAGGGTGAGGGAGCCTCGGGTGAAGGACGTCATCGCGGCGCTCACATCTTCAGGCTGAGGCGGCGCACCACCAGCTGGGCCAGCAGGTTCACCGCCAGGGTGAGCAGCATCAACACCAGGGCCGCATACATCAACGCTGACACCTGCAGGCCGTCGGCCTCACCGAACTGGTTGGCGAGCATTGAGGAGATGGTGTTGGCGGGCGCCAGCAGGCTGAGGCTGAAGGTGTTGGAGTTGCCGATCAACATCGTGACGGCCATGGTTTCGCCCATGGCCCGACCCAACGCCAGCATCACGCCACCGGTGATGCCCGACAGCGCCGCCGGCAGGATCACCTGAACAATTGCGCCCCAGCGGGTGCTGCCCACTCCGTAGGCGGCCTGGCGCAGGCTGATCGGCACCTGCATCAGCGAATCGCGGGAGATGGCCGTGATGATCGGCAGGATCATCACCACCAGGATCAGCACCGCCGGGGCCATGCCCGGGCCCTGGGGCGTGGTGGAAAAGAATGGAATCCAGCCCAGCAGCCGGTGCAGGGTTTCCAATCCGGGCCGCAGGAAGGGCTCCATCACAAAGATGCCCCAGAGGCCCAGCACCACCGAAGGAATCGCCGCCAGCAGCTCCACCATCACGCCAACTACCTGCCGCACCGCCAGGGGAATGATGTTTTCCGTGAGGAACACCGCTGTTCCCACCCCCAGCGGCACGGCGATCAGCAGGGCCAGCAGCGAACTCACCAGGGTGCCGTAGATGGCGGTGAAGGCGCCGTAGTGCTCCGCCAGCGGATCCCAATCGGAATTGGTGATGAAGCCGAGGCCGAAGCGCAGCACGGCTTCCCGCGATCCCCCCACCACGGTGAGCAGGATCCCGAACAGCACCAGCCCCACCACAGCGGCCAGCAACACCACAACCTTGTGGAAGCCCCGATCGATCAGCAGCTCCCAGAGGGGGCGCCGCCGCTGCGAGAAGAGTTCGGGGCGCACACCCGCTGCCATGGGGATCTTTACCTGGGCCAAATCTAAAGGTCTGGCTCAGGCCCGTTACCGTTGGGCGTTAGGCAACAATCCCGGGGGCGCAGCAGTCAGTTGGCACGGATCGTTGGCATCGACCTGGGCACCACCAATTCGGTGGTGGCGGTGCTGGAGGGTGGTCGCCCGCAGGTGATTGCCAGCGCGGAGGGCGGTCGCACAACGCCGTCGGTGGTGGGTTTCAGCAAAGACTCGGAGCTGCTGGTGGGCCAGCTCGCCCGGCGCCAGTTGGTGCTCAACCCCCGCAACACCTTCGCCAACCTCAAGCGGTTTGTGGGCCGCCAGTGGGACGAGCTCGACGACGGCAGCCTCTCGGTGCCTTACACGGTGCGGGCCAACGACCAGGGCAACGTGCGCGTGGTGTGTCCCGCCACCGAGCGGGAATACGCGCCGGAGGAGCTGGTGGCCAGCATCCTGCGCAAGTTGGTGGATGACGCCAGCACCTATCTGGGTGAGCCGGTGGAAGCGGCGGTGATCACCGTTCCCGCCTATTTCAATGACGCCCAGCGCCAGGCCACCCGCGATGCCGGCCGCCTGGCTGGCATCAGCGTGGAGCGGATCCTGAACGAGCCCACGGCGGCGGCGTTGGCCTACGGCTTTGACCGCAGCACGGTGAAGCGCGTGCTGGTGTTCGACCTGGGCGGCGGCACCTTTGACGTGTCGGTGCTGCGCATCGCCCAGGGCGTGTTTGATGTGAAGGCCACCAGCGGTGACACCCAGCTGGGCGGCAACGACTGGGATCGCCGCATCGTCGACTGGCTGGCCGATGCTTTCCAGGCGGAGCACAACCTCGACCTGCGCCGCGATCGCCAGGCCCTGCAGCGCCTCACCGAAGCTGCCGAGAAGGCCAAGATCGAACTGAGCGGTGTGCAGAGCACCCCGATCTCGCTGCCCTTCATCGCCACGGGCGAGGCCGGTCCGCTCCACATCGAAACCACCCTGGAGCGCAGCACCTTCGAAGGTCTCTGCCCGGATCTGCTGGATCGCCTGCTGCGGCCGGTGCAACGCGCCCTGCGGGATTCAGGCCTGGCCGCCGAAGACATCGACGATGTGGTGCTGGTGGGTGGCTCCACCCGCATGCCGATGGTGCAGCAGATGGTGCGCACCCTGATTCCGCTGGAGCCCTGCCAATCGGTGAATCCCGATGAGGTGGTGGCGATCGGGGCGGCGGTGCAGGCGGGGATCCTCACCGGCGAGCTGCGCGATCTGATGCTCAACGACGTCACCCCCCTCTCGCTCGGGCTGGAGACGATCGGTGGGGTGATGAAGGTGTTGATTCCCCGCAACACCTCGATCCCGGTGCGCAAGAGCGATCTGTTCAGCACCTCCGAGGCCAACCAGAGCTCGGTGGAGATTCACGTGCTCCAGGGCGAGCGCCAGATGGCGGAGGGCAACAAGAGCCTGGGCCGCTTCCGCCTTTCTGGCATTCCGCCGGCACCGCGTGGGGTGCCCCAAGTGCAGGTGTCGTTCGACATCGATGCCAACGGCTTGCTGCAGGTGTCGGCCACCGACCGCACCACGGGCCGCCAGCAGAGCGTGAGCATCCAGGGCGGCTCCAACCTCAGCGAGCAAGAGATCAATCAGCTGATCGAGGAGGCCGAGCAGAAGGCCAGCGAAGACCGGCGCCGCAAAGCCGAAATCGATCGCCGCAATCGGGCGCAAACCTTGGTGGCCCAGGCCGAGCGCCGGCTGCGGGATGCTGCCCTGGAGCTGGGGCCCTATGGCGCCGAGCGCCAGCAACGGGCCGTTGAGATCGCCGTGCGCGATGTGCAGGATCAGCTCGCCTCCGGTGATCTGGCCGATCTCGACCTGGCGGTGAGCCAGCTGCAGGAGGCGATCTATGGCCTGAACCGCCGGCTCGCCAGCGAACGCAAACAGGACAGCAGTCCGCTGCAGGGATTGAAGAACACGCTCGGCTCGATCAAAGACGAGTTGTTCGCTGACGACGACTGGGATGACTGGGACAGCCGCGGCCGCACCCGGGATCCCTGGGGCGAACCCTCGTGGAGCACGCCTCGCTATGAGCAGTCGCTGCGCTACGAGCAGCCGCGCTTCGAACAACCCCGTTACGAGCAGCAGCCGCGCTTCGAACAGACACCTCGCTACGAGCAGTCGCGTTTCGAGCAGCCTCGTTACGACGACGACCGTTACGACGATGTTCATTACGACCAGCAGGAGCGTGATCGCGAGGATCGCTACGACCAGGAGCCCGACGAGCGTGAGCGCTCGCTGAGCAGCCGTCGCGCTCCCAGCCGCCCGGCTCCCTTTGAGGGCGATCCCTGGGCTGAGGACTGATCCGGGTGACCAGCACCTCGCCGCGCACGACGGCTGTGAATCACTGGGCCGTGCTCGGTCTCGATCCGGGGGCTGATTCAGCGGCCCTGAAGCGGGCCTTCCGGCAGCAGGCCCGCCGTTGGCATCCCGACCTCAACGGCAACGATCCCCATGCCGAGGAGCAGTTCAAGGCGGTGAACGAGGCCTATGCGGTGCTCAGCGACCCCAAACGGCGCCAGCAATGGGAGCAGGGGCTGGATACCGCGGACGCTGCTGCGGTGGGGCTGGATCCCTTCGCCAGCGGCTTCCCCCACTTCGACGACTACATCGCCGAGCTGTTCGGTCGTCCACGTCGCCGTTCCGTCGACGATGAGAGGCCTGAGCCGCGGCAGGCGGCCCCTGAACCGCGCGGAGATGTGACCCCCGCGCCGGCTCCACCGCCGCCGGTGATGGCCAGCACCGATTGCGAGTCGGTGGTGGATCTCACGCCGGATCAAGCCCTCCACGGCGAACGGGTGGAACTCGAGCTTCCCGACGGCACCGCCGTGGAAGTGTGGACGCCGCCCCTGGCGGGGGATGGCTGGCGACTGCGCCTGGCGGGCGTCGCGCCCGGCGGTGCCGATCACTTTCTGCAGTTGCGGGTGCGCACCGAGGAGGGCTTGCGCATCGATGGGCTGCGGGTGTTGTTCCAGCTCGATATTTCTCCGGCCGATGGTGCCCTCGGCTGCATGGTGGTGGTGCCCACCCTCGATGGACCCGTGCAGCTGCGGGTGCCGCCGGGCTCCTCCAGCGGGCGCTTGCTGCGCTTGCGCCAACGGGGCATGAGCTTGGCGGATCAACGCGGCGATCAGCTGGTGGAGATCCGCCTGGTGGTACCCCAGGCGCTCACGGAAGCGGAGGAAGCCCTCTATGGCCGACTGCAGCAACTGGCCGGTGAACTGGATGGTGAACAGCGTTGAGCAGCAGCGGACAGGAGTGAGACACTGACTGCCAGCAATCGCCCCCTGATGTCGGTCCACGTCCTGCTGTTCGATGCCGGCAGCGACAATGAGGGCATCCATTCCCTCGAGCTGAATGGCACCACGGTGGTGCTGTTGTTTGAAGACCGCGACGACGCTGAGCGGTATGCCGGGCTGCTGGAGGCCCAGGATTTCCCCGCCCCCACGGTGGAGGCGATCGAGCGCCGCGAGATGGAGGAGTTCTGCACCAGCGCCGGCTACGAGGCGCGCTTCGTTCCCGCCGGTTTCCTGCCCCAGACGGCTGAAGACCGGTTGCTGATCGCTCCACCGGAAAAAAACATGGATGTGACCTCCTGGCGCGAGCAGGACGAAGCCACGGGTGAGGTGCAGGATCCGATCAGCACGGGCAACGCCGAGCTCGAGGATTTCCGTCGCCGGCTTGAGGGGCTGCTGTGAGCGGCTCCTTCGCGGATGTGCAGCGGGGCCATCTGCTCACCGAGCAGACCAACCCGCTCAGCGCCGATCTGGATGCGCTCAGCACCGCTGACCTGGTGGCGGTGTTTGTGGAAGAGGACAGGCGCCCGCAGCAGGCTGTGGCCGCTGCTGCGCCAGCGCTCTCGGCCGCCATCGACGCCATCGCCGAGCGCCTGCGCGGCGGCGGCCGGCTGTTTTATCTGGGCGCCGGCACCTCCGGTCGGCTGGGAGTGCTGGATGCTGCCGAGTGCCCGCCCACCTTTTGCAGCCCCCCCGAGCTAGTGCAGGGGGTGCTCGCCGGCGGGGCACCGGCACTGCTGTGCAGTTCCGAGGGCCTCGAGGATCTGTTCGATGCCGGCCGCGACGACCTGGAGGTCCGTGGCTTCACCAGCCAGGACGCGCTGGTGGGGATTGCCGCCGGCGGCACCACCCCCTATGTGCACGGGGGTTTGAGCCATGCCCGCAGCATCGGCGCCCTGGCCATCGCCATGGCCTGCGTGTCCGCCGAGCAGGTGCCGATGCCCTGCGACATCGACATCCGGCTGCTCACGGGCCCGGAAGTGCTCACCGGCTCCACCCGTTTGAAGGCCGGCACCGCCACCAAAATGGCCCTCAACATCCTCAGCACCGGCGTGATGGTGCGGCTGGGGAAGGTTTACGGCAACCGCATGGTTGACGTGGCTGTCACCAACAGCAAGCTCGAGGACCGCGCCCTGCGCATCCTCTCCGACCTGGCCGGGGTGAGCCGTGAGCAGGGCCGCCAGCTTCTCAGCGACAGCGACGGCTCGGTGAAGCTGGCCGTGCTGATGGCCCGCAAGGGCCTCAGCGCTGCAGCAGCCCAAGACCTGCTCACCCGCAGCGGTGGGCTGCTGCGCTCAGCCTTGGGCTGAGCCCCAGTAGGGCTCGGTGAATAGATCAAGCTTGCGGCGGGTGGCGACGGGCACCTGATCGGCCGGTGTCATCAGGGCATCGCGCAGGGCGTGATGGGCGGGGCTTGAGGGGCGCTGGACGCCAATGCGCTCGGCGGTGGTGCGCACGATCTGGGTGGCCAGTTCGGCGTTGGCGCGCAGGTTGCCGATCACCATCTCCACGGTGACGCTGTCGTGGTCGGCATACCAACAGTCGTAGTCGGTGGCCATGGCGAGGGTGGCGTAGGCGATCTCCGCTTCACGGGCCAGACGCGCCTCGGTGTGATTGGTCATGCCGATCACCGAGCAGCCCCAGCTGCGGTAGAGGTTGGATTCGGCGCGGGTGGAGAAGGCCGGACCCTCCATGCAGAGGTAGGTGCCGCCGCGGTGCAGGCTGCGGCCTGCTGGCATCAGGCTGTCGGCCACATCCGCCAGCAGTCGGCTGAGGCTGGGGCAGAAGGGGTCGGCCAGCGACACATGGGCTACCGCGCCCTCACCGAAGAAGCTGATCGGGCGTTGATGGGTGCGGTCGATGAATTGATCGGGCACCACCATGTCGAGCGGTTTCACCTGCTCCTGCAGCGACCCCACCGCCGAGGGGGAGAGGATCCAGCGCACCCCGAGCGACCGCATCGCCCAGATGTTGGCCCGGTAGGGCACTTCCGTGGGCAGGTAGGTGTGGTGGCGACCATGGCGGGCCAGGAACACCACCTCCATGCCGCCGAGGGTTCCCAGCCGCAGGCTGTCGGAGGGTGCGCCGAAGGGGGTGTCGATCGTGAGCTCCTGCACGTTCTCCAGCCCTTCCATGGCGTAGAGCCCGCTGCCGCCGAGCACGCCGAGGCGAGCCTGGGTGAGGTTCAGACCGGTGGAGGAAGCCATGGTTCGGTAGCGCCTGCAACCCTTCTACCGGAACGCCCATACTGAGCCTCGTTTGTGCTGATTCAGCCGTGACCAAAGCCGTGATGGTGACCGACGCCGGCACGATCGAACTGGACCTGTTCGAGGCTGACGCCCCCAACACCGTGGCCAACTTCGTGAAGCTCGCCAAGGACGGCTTCTATGACGGTCTGGCCTTCCACCGCGTGATCCCCGGCTTTATGGCCCAGGGCGGTTGCCCCAACAGCCGTGAGGGTGCCCGCGGCATGGCCGGCACCGGCGGCCCCGGCTACCAGATCGACTGTGAGATCAATAGCCAGAAGCATCAGGCCGGCACCCTGGCCATGGCCCACGCCGGCCGTAACACCGGTGGCTCGCAGTTCTACATCTGCCATGAGGCTCAGCCCCACCTCGATGGCGTGCACACCGTGTTCGGCCACACCGGCAACATGGATGTGGTGCAGGCTCTCAAGAACGGTAGCCGCATCACCTCGGTGACCATTCAGGACTGAGTTCCCTCAGCGGGCCCTCAGCTCCAGCGCATCAGCGTGCCGGCATCCACCCGGAGCTGGGGGCGACTCGCCTGCAGCTCCACCAACGGGCGGCGTTCCGCCTCCAAGGTGTTGCTGGGGTGGGCGGTGCGTTGACTATCCGGTGCCAGCAGCAGGCTGACACTGCCGGTGTGCGGCCAACTGGCCATGGTGTGCAACACCTGAGCCAGCTGCGCCGCATCCCCACTGGCCACCAGCACAGCCAGATCGGGCTGGTTGAGCAGAGCCAGCACGCGGGAGTGCTCCTCAAGCTCCAGCTCCAGCCCGTGCCCGCTGCACCACTCCCGCAGCTCCTGAAATTGAGCCGCCTTGGCTTCGCCGCTCAGCTCGTCTACAGCGGTTGTGGTCCAGGCGAGCACCGCCGCGGGTCCGCGGCCGCTGGGTTGGTCCATCAGGTGGCCGAGCTTGGCCTGCTTGGTTTGCAGGTAGGCGGCGTTGTGCTGGCTCGGATCCATCACCAGCGGCACCCGATCCTCCACCTGCAGGCCATAGCCGCCCAGGCCAGCAATCTTGCGCGGGTTATTGGTGATCAGCCGCAGGCGATGCACCCCCAGGTCGCTGAGGATCTGGGCGCCGACGCCGTAGTTGCGGAGATCGGCGGGAAAGCCCAGCCGTTCGTTGGCCTCCACCGTGTCGAGGCCGCCATCCTGCAGGGAGTAGGCCCGCAGCTTGTTGATCAGGCCGATGCCGCGGCCTTCCTGGCGCAAATACACCACCACCCCTTCACCGGCGGCGTCGATCATCCGCAGCGCGGCCTCCAGCTGGGGCCGGCAGTCGCAGCGCAGTGATCCAAAGGCATCACCGGTGAGGCATTCGCTGTGCACCCGCACCAACACGGGCCCTTCGGCCCGTTCGGGCTGCCCCTTCACGATCGCCACGTGCTCGCTGCCATCGAGCTCGTTGCGGAAGCCAATGGCCCGGAAGCTACCGAAGGCACTCGGCAGGGCCGCTTCCGCCTGGCGCCGCACGAAGCGCTCCGTATCGAGCCGGTAGCGGATCAGATCGGCGATGTTGATCAGCCGCAGGCCGTGGCGGCGGGCGTAGTCCACCAGCTGCGGCAGCCGTGCCATCGAGCCATCGGCGTTCTGGATCTCACAGATCACGCCGGCGGGATAGAGCCCAGAGAGGCGGGCCAGATCCACTGCCGCTTCGGTGTGGCCCGCCCGCTTCAGCACACCCCCTTGCTTGGCCCGCAGCGGAAAGATGTGGCCGGGCCGGCGCAGATCGGCGGGCCGGGTGCCGGGATGGATCGCCACCTGGATGGTGCGGGCTCGGTCTTCCGCCGAAATGCCGGTGCTCACACCGTTCTCAGGGCCGGCGTCCACGCTCACCGTGAAGGCGGTCTGGTTGCTGTCGGTGTTGCGATCCACCATCAAGGGCAGGTCGAGCGCATCGAGCCGCTCCCCTTCCATCGCCAGGCAGATCAGGCCCCGCGCCTCGGTGGCCATGAAGTTGATCTGCTCGGGTGTGGCGAACTGGGCCGCGCAGATCAGGTCGCCTTCGTTTTCCCGGTTCTCGTCATCCACCACCACCACCATGTCGCCATTGCGGATCGCAGCCAGGCCATCGGCGATGGTGTCGAACTGGAACGTGGACTGGTTCAGGGGTGGAGGACCCTCAGGGTCCGGGCTGCAGACACTTTTATAGAGCCCGGTACGATCTGGCGTTCCAGACATCCCGGCATGGCCAGCAAGCGCGTTGCGGTGATCGGGGCCTCCGGCTACGGCGGCCTGCAGACCCTGCGCCTGCTTCAGGGCCATCCCCAGCTGGAGGTGAGTTTTCTCGGCGGTGAGCGCAGCAGCGGCAAACGCTGGAGCGAACTCACGCCGTTTCTGCCCCTGCCGGGTGATCCGGTGGTGCAATCCCCCGATCCGGAAGCCATCGCGGCTGCCGCTGATCTAGCGGTGCTGAGCCTTCCCAACGGACTGGCCTCCACCCTGGTGCCGCCGCTGCTCGAACGGGGCGTGAAGGTGGTGGATCTCTCCGCCGACTACCGCTACAGCTCCCTCGATCAGTGGAAGGAGGTGTATGCCTCCGAGGCCCGTCACTTCCCCCGCAGCGACGACCAACTCTGCGCCGAGGCTGTGTATGGCCTGGTGGAGTGGGAGGCCGAGCGCATCGCCGCAGCGCGGCTGGTGGCGGCTCCGGGTTGTTTTCCCACCGCCAGTCTCCTGGCGCTCACGCCGCTGCTCAAGCAGGGGCTGATCGAAACCAGCGGCATCGTGATTGATGCCAAAACCGGAACCAGCGGTGGTGGCCGCGCCGCCAAGGAACACCTGCTGTTGGCGGAGGCCTCGGAAGGGGTTGCGCCCTACGGCGTGGTGGGTCATCGCCACACCAGTGAGATTGAGCTGCTCTGCAGCCGTACCTCCGGCCATGGCATTCAGCTGCAGTTCACACCGCACCTGATCCCGATGGTGCGCGGGTTATTGGCCACGGTGTATGGCCGTCTGCGGGATCCCGGGCTCACCGCCGAGGACGTGACCACGCTGCTGGAGGCGGCCTACCGCCACGCTCCCTGCGTGCAGGTGCTGCCGGTGGGCACCTATCCCTCAACCAAGTGGGTGCGTCAGACCAACCGCGCCCTGTTGTCGGTGCAGGTGGATGGCCGCACCGGCCAGCTGATCGTGATGAGCGCCATCGACAACATGGTGAAAGGCCAGGCGGGCCAGGGGGTGCAGTGCCTCAACCTGATGGCCGGGCTGCCGGCTGAAACCGGTCTGCCGCTGCTCCCCTTCTATCCCTGAAGCCCCAGCTCTATACCTGAAGCCCCAGGCGGTGGGCCGCGATCTGCACGGCCAGGGGCAGGATCCGATGCTCCTGGCGGTGGATGCGCGCCGCCAGGCTTTCGGTTGAATCGTCCGCCAGAACCGGCACCGCCGCCTGCACCAGGATCGGGCCGGTGTCCACCTCCAGGCTCACCAGATGAGCCGTGCAGCCGCTGAGGGTCACGCCCGCCGCCAGTGCATCGGCCACCGCTCGGGCGCCGCGGAAGCTGGGCAGTAGCGAGGGGTGAATGTTGATCAGCCGCTCCGGGAAGGTTCCGATCAGCTCCTCGGTGACGATCCGCATCCAGCCGGCCATCACTACCAGATCGACCTGGGCCTCGCGAAAGCTGCGGCACAGGCCGCGATCCAGGGCTTCGCGGCTGGCTGCAGCGCGGTGGTCGTGCAATTGCCACGGGATGCCGAGGCGGTCAGCCCGTTGCTGGGCCCCGCAGCCGGGGTTGTTCACCGCCAGCAGCACCACCTCCGCCGCGAGGGCGCCGCTGCGGCTGGCCGCCACCAGCGCCTCAAAGTTGCTGCCCGCGCCCGATGCCATCACCGCCAGCCGCAGGGGACGCTCCGGCGCCGTTCCCGATTTCGGTGGCCATGGCCACTGGATTGCCAGTCCGCTCTCGCTAGGGTCTGGAGTATCGGGTGAAGGCCCATGTCCCATCTCTCCATCCTGCCAACCGTTCTGCGGAACGAAGATCTGTTGGCCCAAGCCCTGACGGATCTCGGTTTGCCTGTGGAGCGCGGTGGTGACCTGCACGGGTTTGCCGATCAGCGCCAGGCGGTAACACTGCGGGCGCAACTGCCGGAAGGTCTATGGCTCGGCTGGTGCCAGCAGCCCGATGGCAGCCTGGCCCTGGTGAGCGACCTGCAGCGCATCGGCCGTTCCCGCTCCCTGCAGCAGCTGATCGGCCGCATCACCCGCCGCTATGCCGCGCTTCAGGCCCTGGCCAGCGCCCAGAAGGATTTCGCTCAGGCCCGGCTTGAGCTGGCCCTCTGAGGGGCAGCGTGGTTCGGGTCCACCTCGATCTGCGTGACCCCCAACGCCATCTGGTGGGGGTCGAGCTGGAGCTTCAGCCCCAGTTAGCGCGCCTGCAGGTGCAATTGCCCGGCTGGACGCCGGGGTCTTATCTGATCCGCGATTACGTGCGGCAGCTGGAGGGCCTCGAGGCGCTACAGGACGGCACCTCCTTGCCCCTGCGGCGCCTGGGCCCTGCTGCCTGGCAGCTCTGCCCCGATCCCAGCGGCGGCCCTCTCACCATCCGCTATCGGGTGCTGGCCACCGAGCTCTCGGTGCGCACCTGCCATCTGGATGATCAGCACGGCTTCCTCGCCCTGGCTGCCGTGGTGCTCGAGCTGGAGGGAGAGCGCTGGTCGGGCTATGAGCTCAGCTGCAGCCTGCCGCCCCACTGGCAGGCCTTCTGCCCCCTGCCCCAAGACGCTGCGACGGGACGCTGGAGCGCCGACTCCTACGACGCGCTGCTGGATAGCCCGCTCGAGGCTGGGCCGCACCGCGCCCTGCCCTTTCAGGTTGCCGGTGTTCCCCACACCTGGGTCTGCTGGGGCGGCCCCGAGGGCGCCGATCAGTGGCTGCTCGATCGGCATCCGGCGCTGTTGGCGGATGTGGAGCGGGTGTGCGAGGCCTGTTGTCGCCTGTTGGGTGAAGAGCACCCGGCCGCAGATCACTACCTGTTTGTGCTGCACCTGCTTGATCAGGCCTATGGCGGCCTGGAGCACGACAACAGCACGGTGCTCGTCTACGGACGCCGCGACTTTGAGAAGCCCAACGGCTACCGTCGCTTTCTGCAGCTGGTGGCCCACGAATACCTCCACCAGTGGAACGTGCGGCGGCTGCGGCCCGCCGAACTCACCCCGATCGACTATCACCGTGCGCCGATCGTTCCCAGCCTCTGGTTTGCCGAGGGTGTCACCAGCTACCTCGACCAATTCCTGCCTCACTCGGCCGGGCTCACTACCGCCGAGCAGCTGTTTGATGACCTCGGTGAGGACCTGAGCCGCTACCGGCTCACCCCCGGTCGCCAGGTGCAGAGCCTGCGCAGCAGCAGCCAGGAAGCCTGGGTGAAGCTCTACAAGGCCGATGCCTACGCGGCCGACAGCCAGGTGAGCTACTACCTCAAGGGCGCGGTGGTGGCGCTGTGCCTTGATCTGCACCTGCGCCAGCACGGCAGCAGCCTGGCGGCGGTGCTACGCCGGCTCTGGACCAGCCATGGCCGTTGGGGGCGTGGCTACAGCGAGGCGGATCTGCTGCACGCCTTCCAGGTCGAAGCCCCTGACCTGGGCGAACAGCTGCCCCGCTGGCTCGATGGGCTCGACGATCCCGATCTCGATGGCTACTTATCCACTGTGGGTTTGCAGCTGGAGGCGGAGATGGCAGCAGCACCCTGGGCTGGAGTCACGGCCCGCCTGGATGCCGGCGGACTGCTGGCTCAGCGCGTCTGGCGCCATGGACCCGCCGAGCAGGCCGGGCTGATGGTGGGGGATGAATTGATTGCGCTCGATGGTGAGCGCCTGCGGCAACCCGAGCAGTTCACGGCTGCGCTGCGGGCCGGTTCAGGCCAGGAGCTGCTGATCGCGCGTCGCGGCCAGCTGCGCACCCTGGCGCTTCAGTGTGCGCCGCCGCAGGCCGAGCGCTACCGGCTCAAGGCCATTGCCGGCGCCAGCCCGGACTGCCTGGAACGCCAGCGTCGCTGGCTGGAGCAGGTGGTCTGATGGTGAGGCTGTTCCCTGGCGCAACCCCAAGCCGGCCCGCCTGGTGGACCGGTGCCCTGCTCGGCGGGGCGGCCCTGGTGGCGGTGAGCGTGCTGGCCTTGCAACGGGGCGGTGATCCGCCCTCGCTGCGTGGCATCGGTGGTCTGGCGCGCGTTGCGGTGCCCGCGCCTCCTGCCCAGGCTTCCTGGACCTCTCCTCTGCATCGCCAATGCCGCGTGGCTGATCGGGCGTTGGCGCAGCGGTTAGGCCAGCTTCGGGCCCAGCTGCCGCAGCAGATGCGTCATCTGCAGATCGACCCCAGCAACTACGGCGAGCGCCTCCGCCGTGATGCCTACGGCAATCCGGTTGACACCACACCCTCGATGGTGGTGCTGCACGAAACGGTGTATGGCATCGGCTCAGCGATCAACACCTTCACCACCCACCACCCGCACGACGACGATCAGGTGAGTTACCACGTGCTGATCGGCGAGAACGGCGATGTGGTGCAGGCGTTAGATCCCAGTAAGCGCGCCTTTGGCGCCGGCTATTCGGCGTTCAAGGGTCGCTGGGATGTCACCAACCCCAACATTTCGGGATCGGTGAACAACTTCGCCCTCCACCTCAGCCTGGAAACCCCCCTCGACGGTGAAGACAGTGAGGCGAGTCACAGCGGCTATTCCCAACGCCAATACGACGCCATGGCCGTGGTGCTCGCCGATTGGCTGAAGCGCTATCGCATCCCCTTCGACCACATCACCACCCACCGCCACGTGGACCTGGGCCTGGAGCGTGCCGATCCCCGCAGCTTCGACTGGCAGGCCCTGCAGGTGCGCCTCGCCGCCCTGGGTGCCCTCTGTTAGATCAGGCCTGAGGTGGGCTTGCTGCGGGCACTGAAGATCAGACCGTGCAGCTCAGGATCCTGCATGTAGCGCAGGATGCGCGCCGGGTAGTCGAGCTTGCCGTTGTGCAGGTAAGCCAGCGTGGCCACGGTTTTGGCGTGGCCGCGGTTCAGGCTCACGTTGTAGGTGGTGGCTGGTTCGCGGCCCAGCACCGTGAGCAGGCGCGCCATCTTGCCGGCGAGGAGGGCCACGTTGCGATCAGGGTCGAGCAGTTGATTGCGGGCTGCCGTCAGCTGCGCGTCGGAGGCGTTCGCTGGCAGCAAGCCCTGTTTCACCATCTCGCTGAGGCCCAGCTGCGCAGGGCCAAGGGTGCTGAACAGGCCGGAGTGGGCGGCGATCGGCAGATCCTCGCCGGGTTTGGCGTGCTGCATCTCATCGAAGAGGATCGCCGTGAGCAGCATCGGGTTCACGCCGGTGCGCTTGCTTTCCTGGAGCACCACCGGACGCAGGCTGTCGAGCCGCCCCACGGTGTGGTTGCGCAGGGGGGTGAGCTGATCCATGCCGCGGGTGAACAGCTGGGCCAGCTTCGGCTGTGCTCCGTGAACGCCGAAGCGGCGCTCCAGCTGCTGCAGCTCCTGGGCGGTGAAGGTGGTTGGGTCGGCGGAGTGGGTGCCGGGGATGGTGGCTTCAGAGGCCGTGTGCTCCGCCAGGGGCAGCGGCAGGATCGACGAGGGCGCCGCGCTCACCACAAGCAAAGCCAGCCCTGCAACCGCAGCGCGGCAGGCGATAGCCGAACCGCTCTCGCGGCTTGGCCTACAGGGTTGGTGTCGAAGAGGAAGCCCCAGGATGGTGCTGTTGTTTACCAAAGCTTACGAAGCTTCCCGCTGGTCGCCAGGTCCTGCACCCTGATCATGTGTGTTTGTCCACACAGTCGCGAATCAGACCCGGGGTTTTCTGCGGTTTGACCCCCAAAAGGGGTTTGCCTGCTGGGATTTCGCAGATAGCTTCGCCTCGCGCCCGCTTGCTCAGGCTTCATGACCCCAACCGCTCCCGTTCCCGGCGTTGCCCCCGGCAGCCAGTGGCAGCGGTTCTGTTCTTTGCTCTGGCACGACTCGAGCCTGGGCTTCTGGCTTGATGTGAGCCGCATGGGGCTCGATGAATCGGTGCTCAGCGGCCTGCGCCCGCGCTTCGAGAAGGCCTTCAAGGCCATGGCTGAGCTCGAGGGCGGTGCCATCGCCAACGCCGATGAACAGCGGCAGGTGGGCCACTACTGGCTGCGCAATCCCCAGCTGGCGCCCGATCCGGCCAGTGGGGCCCACATCCAGGCGGAGATCGACCGCATTGAATCCTTCGGCCGTGACGTGCTGAACGGCTCGATCGGGCCCGCCGCCGGCGCCCGCTTCACCGACGTGCTCTGGATCGGTATCGGCGGCTCCGGCCTGGGCCCACTGCTGATGATTCGCGCCCTGCAGGATCCCGGCGCCGGTCTGCCGTTCCATTTTTTCGACAACGTCGACCCCGACGGCATGCGCCGCACCCTCGCCTTCCTGGGCGAGCGGCTCAAAACCACCTTGGTGATCGTGGTCAGCAAGTCGGGCGGCACCCCGGAGCCCCACATCGGCATGCTCCAGGCCCGCCGCGCCGTGGAGGCCGCCGGTGGCACCTGGATCAAACAGGCCGTGGCCGTGACGATGCTCGGAAGCCGTCTCGATCAGGAGGCGGAGCAGGGCGACTGGCTGGCCCGCTTCGACATGTTCGATTGGGTGGGCGGCCGCACCAGCATCACCAGTGCCGTGGGCCTGCTGCCCGGCGTGCTGATCGGCTCCGACATCCGCGCCTTCCTGGCCGGTGCTGGTGAAATGGACCAGCTGACCCGCTCTGCCACAAGCCTCGACAGCAACCCCGCAGCCCTGCTTGCAGCAGCCTGGTATGCCGCCGGTGGCGGCAAGGGGCAGCGCGACATGGTGGTTCTCCCGTACCGGGATCGCCTCGAGGTGTTCAGCCGTTACCTGCAGCAGTTGGTGATGGAGAGCCTCGGCAAGAAGCTCGATCGCGACGGCAACGTGGTGCATCAGGGCATCGCCGTTTACGGCAACAAGGGCTCCACCGATCAGCACGCCTACGTGCAGCAGCTGCGCGATGGCGTGGACAACTACTTCGTGACCTTCATCGAGGTGCTCGAAGATCCCGGCGATATCCCGCCCCTAGAAGGCGAGAACCCCGGCGACTTCCTCGACGGCTTCCTGCAGGGCACCCGCTCAGCCCTGACCGACGAGGGCCGCTTCAACCTCAGCATCACCATGCAGAAGTTGGACGCCCGCAGCCTCGGCGCCCTGATCGCGTTGTTTGAGCGCGCCGTGGGCTACTACGGCGAATTGGTGAACATCAACGCGTACCACCAGCCCGGCGTGGAGGCCGGCAAGAAAGCCGCCGCAGCGCTGCTCGACCTGCAGGCGCGCCTGGAGCAGGCGATGGGTCACAAGCGCGAGCACACCCTGGCCGAGCTGCAAGAGCTGATGGCTCTGCCTTCTCCCGAGCCGCTCTATTGGATCCTGCGCCACCTCTGCGCCAACCGCCGCCACATCGATGCCCGCGGTGACTGGGGCAAGCCCGAGTCGCTGGTGTTCACCCACGACTGAGCACAGCTCTTCCGTTTAGGTCTTGCGTACAGGTGCACCACCCTTGGATATCCACGGATATCCGGATGTGGTGCAGTTTTTGGAGGCCACACCGGGCGCTCGGCGCATCCGGGCTTAAGGCACCAGGTTCACTAACTTCCCCGGCACCACGATCACGCGGCTGGGGGCTTTGCCTTCCAGCCACTTGGCGGCGATGTCGCTCTCAAGGGCCAGCTTTTCGAGGGTGGCTTTGTCGGCGTCGGCGGGCACTTCGAGGTTGCCGCGCACCTTGCCCTTGATCTGAATGACGAGCGGCACGGTGTCGCGCACCAACGCGGAGGCATCGGCGCTGGGCCAGCTCTGGGCGTGGATGCTGCTGGCGGCCAGGGCATCGCCGGCGTTGCGGCCGCCGAGCTTCAGCCAGAGCTCTTCGGCCAGGTGTGGCGCAAATGGGGCGAGCAGGATCAGCAGCGTGCGCAGGGCTTCACTGGCGAACACATCAGCGCTGCCCTCCAGATGCGTGCCCATGGCGTTGCTGAGCTTCATCAGCTCCGACACGGCGGTATTGAACTGGTAGTCGCCATCGAGGTCGTCGCTGATCTCCGTGATGGCGGTGTGCACCGCGCGCCGCAGCTCTTGTTCGTCCGCATTCAGTCCGCCACCTGCAGTGGCGGTGGCAAGGGCCTGGGCCACAGCCTCGGGGCCACCGGCTCCCGCGCCCAGGTTGAGGCCGCGTTCGTAGGCACTATCCACTAGGCGCCAGATCCGCTGCAGGAAGCGGAATTGGCCTTCCACGTCGGCATCGTCCCATTCGAGATCCTTCTCCGGGGGCGCCTTGAACAGGATGAACATCCGCGCCGTGTCGGCGCCGTATCTATCGATCACCACGGCCGGATCGACGCCGTTGTACTTCGACTTCGACATCTTTTCGTAGAACGTCTCCAGGACCTCGCCGCTGGCTGGATCGCGCGGGTCCGTGGGGTCGGCGACATCTGCTGGTGCGATGTACTTCCCGGTGTGGGGGTTCTTGTAGGTGATGCCCTGCACCATCCCCTGGGTGAGCAGGCGGGTGAAGGGTTCATCGAAGTTCAACAGACCCCGATCGCGCAGCACCTTGGTGAAGAAGCGCGAGTAGAGCAGGTGCAGGATCGCGTGCTCGATGCCGCCCACGTATTGATCCACGGGCAGCCAATGGTTCACCGCCTCCTTACTGAACGGCAGATCGGTGTTGCTGGCGTCGCTGTAGCGCAGGTAGTACCAGCTGGAGCACATGAAGGTGTCCATGGTGTCGGTTTCGCGCTTGGCGGGCTTGCCGCAACAGGGGCAGCTCACGCTCACCCAGCTCTCCAGCTGCGCCAGCGGTGAACCACCTTTGCCGCTGAAGGCCACATCGCGGGGCAGCTCCACCGGCAGCTGCTCGGCGGGCACGGGCACCACGCCGCAGCTGTCGCAGTGGATCACCGGGATCGGGCAGCCCCAGTAGCGCTGGCGCGAGATCAGCCAGTCGCGCAGACGGAACTGCACCTTCTCGCGGCCCCAGCCCTCGGCTGCAGCGGCGGCGGTGATCGCCTGTTTGGCTTCGTCGCTAGGGAGGCCATCGAAGCGGCCGGAGTGGATCAGCACACCGGCTTCAGTCCAGGCGCAGCCTTCAAAGGCGTGCTCATCGCTGCTTTCGGGAATGATTACCTGCTGCACCGGCAGTTCGTACTGGCGGGCAAACACAAAGTCGCGCTGGTCGTGGGCGGGCACCCCCATCACGGCGCCGGTGCCGTATTCGGCGAGCACGTAGTCGGCGATCCAGATCGGAATCAGCTCGCCGTTGGCGGGGTTGCGCACCTGGGCGCCGATGGAAACGCCACGTTTCGGTTTGTCGTCCGCGGTGCGCTCCTGTTCGCTCTGGCGCGACACCAGATCGCAGAACGCCTCCACGGCAATCTCCTGATCGGGCGTGGTGAGCGCACCCACCAGCGGATGCTCTGGCGCCAACACCACATAGGAGGCGCCAAAGATCGTGTCCGGCCGGGTGGTGAACACGGTGATCCGCTCGGCGGTGTCGTTGCCGGCGGCATCCACCACGGTGAACTGCAACTCGGCACCGGTGCTGCGGCCGATCCAGTTGGCCTGCATGGTGCGAACCCGCTCGGGCCAACCCTCGAGCTTGCCCAGATCGTCGAGCAGCTGTTGGGCGTAGTCGGTGATCTTCAGGAACCACTGGCGCAGCTTGCGCTTCTCCACCAGGGCGCCGGAACGCCAGGAGCGGCCCTCGCTATCCACCTGCTCGTTGGCGAGCACGGTCTGATCGATCGGATCCCAGTTCACCGTGGCGTCTTTTTGATACGCCAGGCCCGACTCCAGAAACTGCAGGAACAGCCACTGGGTCCAGCGGTAGTAATCGGCGTGGCACGTAGCCACCTCGCGACCCCAGTCGATGGAGAGTCCGAGCTGGTTGAGCTGCTCTCGCATCGAGGCGATGTTCTGGTCGGTCCAGGCGCCGGGATCCACGCCCCGTTCGATTGCCGCGTTCTCCGCCGGCAGACCGAAGGCATCCCAGCCCATCGGATGCAGCACCTGTTTGCCGCGCAGCCGCTGCACCCGTGCCACCACATCGGTGATCACGTAGTTGCGCACATGGCCCATGTGCAGGTTCCCCGAGGGATAGGGGAACATCGACAGGGCATAAAAGGCGTCGTCGCCGGGCTTCAGCTCCGGCGTGTCATGCAGGCCGTTCTCTTGCCAGGCCCGTTGCCAGCCGGTCTCGATCGCCTGGGGTTGGTAGCGGCTGCTCTCGCTCACGGACGGCTGGATTGCGATGGGCCGATGCTCCCACAGCCCTGCTACAGCAAGGGCCGGATCAGGGCCATGGCCTGCCGGGCCACCAGGATCAGCTCGCCACCATTGGCCGGCTCGAGCCCCAGATACTCCGCATCCACCCAGCGGGGCACGCCATTCACACCGGAGCCATCCAGCAGCTGCACGGCCAGGGGTGTGCGCTCCCGGATCCAGCTCTGGAACTGCCGGATCCCCGGCTGGGAGGTGTCGAACTGGGGCGCTCTGTTGTCTGTGCTGCTCCCCATAGGATCGGCCTCAACCTCATACCTGCAGAGGCAGGCTGCCGCGCGTGTCGACCCCCAGCAAGAGCCTGTTCAGCACCCTCACCGCTGAGCTGAGCTTCAGCAAATACCAGGGGTTGGGCAACGACTTCCTAATGCTCGACGGCCGTGGCGTGGCTGATCCGGAGTTTGTGTTCGGTCTGACGCCTGAGCTGGTGGTGGAACTCTGCGACCGGCGCTTCGGGGTGGGCGGCGATGGCGTGATCCTCGCCCTGGCCCCCAACAACGGTGGCGAGCTGCGCATGCGCATCTTCAACGCCGATGGCACCGAGCCGGAGATGTGTGGCAACGGCATCCGCTGCCTGGCCCGCTTCCTGGCAGACCGTGATGGCGATGGCCCCGGTCGCACCTGGCAGATCGACACCCTGGCGGGCCGCATCGTTCCCGAGCTACTGCCCGATGGAACGATCCGCGTGGATATGGGCGCTCCCTTCCTGCAGAGCGAGCAGGTGCCCACCACGCTGCCGGTGGGAGAGGCCGGCCTGCCCCAAGGTGAGCTGGAGGTGGATAGAGAGCGTTTTGCCGTGGCGGCTGCCGGTATGGGCAACCCCCATGTGGTGATCCCGGTGCCGGCGGTGGACGAGATCGATCTGGATCGTTTCGGCAGCCAGTTCGAGGTGCATCCCTCCTTCCCCGCCAAAACCAACGTGCATTTCGTGGAGGTGGTGGCCCCCGATCACCTGGTGATGCGGGTGTGGGAGCGGGGCGCCGGCCCCACCCTGGCCTGCGGCACGGGCGCCTGCGCCACGTTGGTGGCCTGCCACAGCCTGGGCCTCTGCGATCGCCGAGCGCGGTTGGATCTGCCGGGCGGTCCGCTCCAGATCCACTGGGATGAGGCCAGCGGCAAGGTGTTCATGGATGGACCGGCGGAACACGTGTTCGATGCGCTGATCCCTGATCCGCGCGCTGTGGCCGAAGCCCGCTCGCTGGCCATGCAGAGCACACCCGCTGCTGCGTCTGCTGCTGCTCCTGTTGCTGCGCCCGCGACCGCTGCCACAACGCCTGAGATCGATTGCGCCACCGTGTGCACCAAGGGCTGCATTCGCCCCGACAACTGTCCCAGCGCCGAAGCCCGCGCCCGCGTGGCGGCCCTGTTGAACGGCAGCTCCCTCGACGATCTGGTGACCCTGGCCACCAACAGCCTCGAAACCCGCACCCGGGCTCGGTTTGAGCGAGACACCGGCCTGAGCGGCTGATGCACCCCCTCAGCGGCTACCTCGACTGCAGCGCCACCACGCCTGTGGCGGAGGCGGTGCTGCAGGAGATGGCCGCGGTGCAGGCTTCCGCCTGGGCGAATCCCTCCAGCTTGCACGGCTTTGGATGGGCAGCGGCCGAACAGCTGGAGCGCTCCCGCCATCAATTGGCTGAGCTGCTGGGCTGCCGTGACGGCCAGGTGGTGTTCACCTCAGGCGGAACCGAATCGATCCATCTGGCCCTGTTGGGAGCGATGGCTGAGCTGTCGCCATCCACTCCGGCGCGCCTGCTGATCTCCAGCGTTGAACATCCCGCCACCCTGGCTGCTGCCGACCAGTTGCTCCGGCGCGGCTGGCAGGTGGAGGCCATCCCCGTGGATCGCTGCGGTGTGGTGGATCTCAACCGGCTGGAGCAGCTGCTGGCACCACCCACGCGGCTGGTGTCGCTGATCTGGGGGCAGAGCGAGGTGGGCACGTTGCAGCCGATCACCGCAATCGGGCGGTTGTGCCAACAGGCCGACGTGCTGCTTCATCTGGATGCGGTGCAGGTGGTGGGCCGGTGCCCGATCCAGTTCGATGCCTTGCCGGTGGATCTGCTCAGCCTGGGTGGGCACAAGGTGCAGGGTCCCCGTGGCATCGGCGCGCTACTGGTGCGGGAGGGCCTTGCCCTGCAGCCCTGCCTCGGCGGTGGGGGCCAGGAAGCGGGGCTTCGGGCCGGGACCGAACCGGTGGCGCTGGTGGCGGGGCTGGTGAAAGCCCTGGAACTGGCGCTCTCACCCCGGCCCGATGTGGATCCGATCGACAACCTGCGCACGGCATTGCTGGAGCGGCTGGTGGCGTTGCCCGGCGTCAGCCTCACCGGGCCGGATCCAAGGCAGCCCCAAGCTCCGGGCCGGTTGCCCCATCACCTCAGCCTGGTGGTGCGCGATCGGGCGGGGGCGTGGCTCAACGGCCGGCGCCTGGTGCAGGCCCTCTGGCAGCAGGGTTTTGCCTGCAGCAGTGGTTCGGCCTGCAGCAGCGGCCAGACTGCTCCCAGTGCGGTGCTGCAGGCCATGGGCTACGACCCAGCCGCCGCAGCCAGCGGCCTGCGCATCAGCCTCGGCGGCTGGCACACCGCCGAGCTCCTCAACAGCTTCCCGCCGGCGTTCGAGCGGGCCCGTGCCGCCCTTTAGGGTCGCCCGATCTGCGCCCCACCGATGCTCCCCGCTGATCTGCGCTGCGCTGAAGCCGAGGCGCTCACAGCTGTTCAGGCAGCCCTGGCCAGTCAAGCCCGAGGGCTGTGGACCGTTGAGCTGCGCTTCGAAGGGCTTCGGATCCTGCCGGTGGCCCTGCGACTGCTGGCCGCCCTCACGCCGCAACGGCCGGAGGCGCGACTGCTGTTTCCCGACGCCGGTGCCACGGCCCTTGCCAAGCGCGATGCGCCCGAGCATGCCGCCCAACTGAGCGGCCTGGGTGACCTGCTGCGGCTGCAACATGCCGATGGCGGAAGCGAGGGGCTGGTGTTGCTGGCGGCCCCCACCCCAGCCGATTACGAGGAGGTGGAGTCGCTCTGCGCGCAACATCGCGGCCCGCTCGTGATGCTCAACGGCCGCCTTGAAGACGCCGCCATCGGCATCGGCACGGTGGCCCGGGAGCGGCGCAAGGGTTTCCTGGCGGAGTGGCAGGCGGCCTATGCCCTGATTCCCACCGCCGAAGGCGCCCTGCGTCGGGTGTATCCCGACGAGTGGCAGTTCTATCGCCTCGATTCAGACGGCTATCGCAGCGTCTGCAGCTTCGACAGCCGGCCCGATCGGGAACGGCAACTGGAGGCCCTGGAAGAGGCCGCCCGCTGAGCTTGTGCGCACCGACTGCGCTCCTTACAGTTCGGTGTCTGCGTTTTTGCCATGGCCGCATCCTCCCGTCGTGTTTCGTTGGTGGATGTGGGAGCGGCGGCGGCGGTGGTGCTGGCCGCAGCCGGTGTGATCTGGAGCCCCAAGCTCAGCGGAGCCGTGGCCCGCGCCACCGGCGGCATGGTGCCGGTGACGTTGATGGTGGATGTGCGCGGCGTACCCGTGGCCAACCCCGACTCGGTGATCAATGCCGCCCGCAGCAGCGGCAAGGTGGCGATCGTGATTCGCAACCAACCCCACGGCAGCGTTGCGGTGCAGGAGGTGCTGCCGCTGCAGCGGCGTCTGTCGGCGGTGCTCCCCGACGGCAAGGTGGTGAGCGCGCCCGATCCCAATCAGCAGACCTTCCCGAGCCTGGATGCCCGCTTCGTGTTGCGCGGTGAAGGTCGCAAGGGCGCCGATGGCGTGGTGTTTGGCAACCAGAACCTCAAGATCGGAGCGCCGGTGGAGCTGGAGGGCAGCAATTTCCGCGTGATCGGCTCCGTCACCGGTTTGCAGGTGGGTCGCTCCTGATATGGGTCGCCTCCCGCTGCTGGCGGCCCTGCTCCCCCTGAGCCTGGGCCTTCCGGTGCTGGCCCTGGAGAGCGGTGTGCCGGTGCCCACGATCACCGCTACCTCGCTGCCGGCCGCGCCCCCGCCGGTGGGGCTGCCCCAGCTGCAGCTGCAGGTGAGCTGCCCTGCCCTGCAACAGCGCATCCAGGCGTCGGTTGGCTCAGAAGCGCCTGTGTGGAGCGTGAGTGTGGTGGATGGCCAGGGCCGCCTGCTGGCGGATGTGAACGGCAGCCGTCCCCGCATCCCGGCCTCCAACCAGAAACTGATCAGCACCGCGATTGCGCTGGATCGCCTCGGGCCCGACTACCACCTCACCACCCGCCTCTGGCGCCAGCCCGACGGCACCCTGCAGATCACCGGTGAGGGCGATCCCGACCTGGATCTCGCTGAACTGAAGCGCTTCGCCAAGCTGGCCATGGGTTCGGGCGGTGGCCCTGCCGTGAGCAACGGCCCGATCAGCATCCAGCTCGTGGAGGAGCCGCAGCAGCGTTGGTGGCCACAAGGCTGGGATTGGGCCGATCGGGCTGAGGCCTACGGGGCGCCGATCACCCGCCTGGCCCTCACCAGCAATGCCCTCGACATGGCGGTGAGCAACCCGCCCAGTCGGATGCAATCCCTGCTTGGCCAGGAGATCAAACGCCAGGGGGGTAGTGCCGCCATCCGCTTGGTGCCCGTTACAACAGCCAGCACCGAGCAAGCCACGCTGCTGCACGAGGAGCGTTCGGTGAGCATGCACGGCCTGCTGAGCCTCGCCAACACCGACAGCCACAACTTCACCGCTGAGGTGCTGCTGCGCCAGGGCACAGGCAGCTGGGACCTGAGCCTCGCGCGCCAGCGGGCGATGCAGTGGCTCTCGGCCCAGGGATTGCCCATGGGCGGTGTGTCCGTGGTGGATGGCAGTGGTCTGGATCGGGGCAACCGCGTGACCAGTCGTCTGCTGGCTGCGCTGCTGCTGCGGATGGCGCAGCACCCCTTTGCCAACGACTACGCCGCCTCGATGGCCATCGCCGGCCAGCGCGGCACCCTGCGCAGCCTCTGGCGGGGCAGTGATCTCGACGGCCAGTTCCGCGGCAAAACCGGCACGATCAGCGGCGTTCGCTCGATCACCGGCATGCTCAACACCCCTGATGGGGTGCGCTACGTGAGCATGGTGTCGAATGGCGCCGGCTCACCCAATGCCACGATCGGTTCGATCCTGCGGCACAGCCGGGTATCGGGCCTGTGCCCACCCCAGGCTGCGCTGTAGGTCTCAGCGCTGACCGGCGGCTCGCTTCAGGCGCTCTGCTGCACGGCGGGCACGGCTGATCGGCACGGCCTGTTCATCGCCGTTGCGGGCTTGCTGCACCAGGCTGGTGGGATCGACGGATTGGAGCCGCACCAGCTCGCGGCGGCCGGCCACCACCACCTGGCCCATCTCCCTGAGCCGGCCTTCCAGTTCGCCGAGCACCTGTTCGGCATAGCGGTTGGCACCCTCCTGGATGGTGGCGGCCTCCTGACGGCTGCGGCTGATCAGCGCCTCACACTGATGCTGGGTCTGTTGGCGGAACTGCAGGGCGTCGGCCTGCACCCGCTCCGCTTCGGCCTGGCTGCTCTGCTGCAGCCGCACGGCCTCCTGGCGGATCTTCTCCAGTTCGGCCAGGCTCTGCTGGCGCAGCTGTTCGTGTTGCTCCGCCAGCTGACGCTTCAGCTCCAGGGCCTCCTGATCCAGCTGCTGACGGCGCTGCAGGGCTTCCTGCTCGAGTTGTTGACGCCGTTGGCTGAACTGCTGCTCCATCTGAGCCAGTCGCGCCTGCTGCTCCTGGTCGGCTTTGGCCACCTGCTGGCGCACCTGAGCCAGCATCTGTTCACCCTGCTGGCGGCCCTGCTCCCGCAGTTCGGCGCCCTGGCGCTCCGCCTCCTGGCGAATCGACTGGCTGTTAATCAGCTGCTCCCGCTGCTGGCGGGCCTGGGTGAGCAGTTCATCGGCCTTCTGGCGCGCCTGGGTGATGAACTCCTCCTTCTTGGCCACCAGCTCTTCGGCCTGAGCCAATTGGGGCGGCAGCGCTTCGCGCACCGCATCCATCAATTCAATGGCGTCCTGCTCATTCACCAGGCGCCCGCCGCTGAAGGGCACCCGCGTGCCATCCAGCACGATCTCCTCCAGTTGATCGAGCTGATCGAGCACGGATGTGAGCTGCGCCTCAGCCATCGGAAGGGGTCACGGGAATGACTGATTAAAAAGCCTGGACAGGTCCTGTGCCACTCCTGTGGGCACCATGTGACGCACCGAACCGCCGAAGCGGGCCACCTCCTTCACCACCGAACTGCTCAGGAAGCTGTGGGCCGTGGCCGTGGCCAGAAACAGGGTTTCCAGCTGCGGCGCCAGGCTCTTGTTGGTGTGGGCGATCTGCAGCTCGTATTCGAAGTCGCTCAACGCTCTCAGCCCCCGCAGGATCACGCCTGCCCCACGGGCCTGGGCGAATTCCACGGTGAGGCCGTCGAAGGCCGCCACTTCAACATTGCTGAGGTGGCTCGTGGCCTGACGGATCTGCTCCAGCCGCTGTTCAACGCTGAAGCAGGGGTTCTTGCTGGGGTTGCGCAGCACCGCCACCACCAACTGCTCGAACAGGTTGGCGCCCCGTTCGATCACATCCAGATGCCCCAGGGTGAGGGGATCGAAACTGCCGGGGTAGAGGGCCTGCATGGCCCGATCCTATGGAGCGGGTCAGGCGTTTCTAGAGTTGGGCCATTGCCCCCGCTTGCCTGCCGCTGCCATGGCTCTGAACGCCGACGCCAAAAAGACCCTGCTGCGCAAAATCCCGCACGGTGTGTTCATCTGCGGTGTGGCGGAAGGTGAGGAGGTGAATGGGTTCACCGCTAGCTGGGTCACCCAGGGATCGTTCGAGCCGCCCCTGGTGGTGATGGCCGTGCGGGCCGACAGCACCAGCAACGGCATGATCCAGCGCACCGGCCGCTTCTGCCTCAACGTGCTGGCCGCGGACCAGAAAGACCTGGCGGCGGTGTTCTTCAAGCCGCAGAAGGGCGTGGGTGGTCGCTTTGATGCCGCCCCCTTCACCCTTGGGGAGCTGGGTCTGCCGATCCTTAACGATGCCCTGGGCGCTGTGGAGTGTGAGCTGGTGGGTCAGGTGGCCCATGGCGACCACACCGTGTTTGTGGGTGAGGTGAAGAGCGCCGTGCTGCATCGCGATGGCGCGGCCCTGGAGTTGAGCAGCACCGGCTGGCAATACGGCGGCTGATCAGCGGGACATCAGCTTGAGCAGTGCCCACCCCCTTCTTCAGGATCCGCCTCGTCTCAAGGCACGCCTGAAGGAGGTGCCCGCCGAACCGGGTTGTTATCTGATGCGCGATGGCGAGGACCGCATCCTCTACATCGGCAAGGCCAAGGTGCTGCGCAACCGCGTGCGCAGCTATTTCCAGAGCGGCAGTGGCCACGGCCACTCCCCCCGCATCGCCTTGATGGTGCGGCAGGTATGCGAAATCGAGTTCATCGTCACCGACAGCGAAGCCGAAGCGCTGGCGCTGGAATCGAACCTGATCAAAAACCACCAGCCGCACTTCAATGTGCTGCTCAAGGACGACAAGAAATATCCCTACCTCTGCATCACTTGGAGTGAGGCCTACCCGCGCATCTTCATCACGCGGCGGCGACGGTTTCGTTCCTCCCTGGATCGGTTCTACGGGCCCTATGTGGATGTGGGCCTGCTGCGCCGCACCCTCGGTTTGGTGAAGCGGGTGTTCCCGTTGCGTCAGCGGCCTCAGCCGCTGCATAAGGACCGCACCTGCCTCAATTACGACATCGGTCGCTGCCCGGGCGTCTGCCAGGAAAAGATCAGCTCGGACGACTACCACCGCACCCTGCGCCAGGTGGCGATGGTGTTCCAGGGCCGCAACGACGAACTGCTGCAGCTGCTGCATGAGCAGATGGAGCGCTATGCCGAGCGCCTTGATTTTGAAAGCGCAGCCCGGGTGCGCGATCAGCTGCAGGGGATCGACACGCTCACGGCCGATCAGAAAATGAGCCTGGGCGACAGCTCCGTGAGCCGTGATGTGCTTGCCCTGGCAGCGGATGAACGGGTGGCGGCGGTTCAGCTGTTTCAGATGCGCGCCGGCAAGTTGGTGGGTCGGCTCGGCTTCACCGCTGATGCGATCGGCATGCCGGCGCAGGAGGAAGGGGCCGGCGGCGATCTACCCCTTTCGCCCGAGCGCCTTCAAGCCCTGGGCCGCATCTTGCAGACGGTGATCGAGGAGCATTACAGCCAGGTGGAGCCGGTGGAGATTCCGCCGGAGCTGCTGCTGCAGGTGCCATTGCCCCAGCAGGAGCTGATCGAGGAGTGGCTGAGCGAACTGCGGGGCCGCAAGGTGAAACTTGCCGTGCCGCAGCGCTCCCAGAAGGCGGATCTGATCGAACTGGTGATGCGCAACGCCAGTTATGAGCTTGAGAGGGCCCGCCGCGCCAGTGAGCAGAACCTGCTAGCCACCGAGGATCTGGCGCAGCTGCTGGAGTTGCCAATGCCGCCGCGGCGGATCGAGGGCTACGACATCAGCCACATCCAGGGCAGCGATGCGGTGGCCTCCCAGGTGGTGTTCATCGATGGCTTGCCGGCCAAGCAGCACTACCGCAAATACAAGATCCAGAGCAGTTCGATCCGCGCCGGCCACTCCGACGACTTCATGGCGATGGCGGAGATCATGCGGCGCCGCTTTCGCCGTTGGGCCCAGGCAAAGGCCGAAGGCGCTGACCTGCGGGCCTTGCGCCGCTCCGCCGGCAGTGCCCTGCACACCGGCGGCCTGAACGACTGGCCGGATGTGGTGATGATCGATGGCGGCAAGGGCCAGCTCTCCGCCGTGATGGAGGCCCTGCGGGAGCTCAATCTCGATGAGGAGCTGGTGGTGTGCTCCCTGGCCAAGCAGCGCGAGGAGGTGTTCGTGCCCGGTGCCAAGCAACCGCTGGAGAGCGAACCCGAGCAGCTGGGGGTGCAGCTGTTACGGCGCCTGCGGGATGAGGCCCACCGCTTTGCCGTGAGCTTCCACCGCCAGCAGCGCGGCGAGCGAATGAAGCGCTCCAGGCTGTCCGATATTCCCGGCCTGGGGCCGAAGCGGATCAAGGAACTGCTGGCCCACTTCCGCTCGATCGATGCGATCCAGCTGGCCAGCCTCGACACCCTGGCGGCGGCACCGGGGATGGGCCCTGGGCTGGCCAAGGCGGTGTGGGACTACTTCCACCCGATGGAGCTGGAGGCGGCGCCGGAGCTGGAGAATGGGCAGGTGTTGGAGCTGGCCGGTTGAAAAGGATCTGCTCGGGGCTGCCACTGCTGGCCTGGGCGTTGTCGATCCTGCTGGGCCTGGCTGGCTGGGTGGCCCCTGCCGCGGCGGCGCCGGGGTTGTGTGTGGGGCCGGTGTGCGGTGATGAGATCACCCGCAGCGCCAAGCATCATTTCCAGCTGCGCATGCGCGTGAGTGATCAGCAGGGCCATCGCGAACGGCTCACGGTGGATTGCCGCACGGCTGGGCTCAGCCCGGCTGCAGGCCTGGTGGAGCGGGGCTACGCCGCTGCCGTGGCCCGTAAGGCCTGTCGCCTGGCGGGGGAAGCGGTGAGCTGATGCCGATTGGTGTGTGGGTGCTGGGCGACCAGCTCAATCCCGAGCAGGCCGCCCTGGCAGCCGCCGTTGGCCTGGATGCACGGGTGTTGCTGCTGGAGAGCAGCTCGGTGTTGCAGCAGCGGGCCTATCACCGCCAGAAGTTGGTGCTGGTGTGGAGCGCCATGCGCCACTTCGCCCTGGAGCTGCGGGCTGCCGGTTGGTGTGTGGATCATCAGGAATGCGAGCGGTTCGGCCCCGCGCTGCTCGCGTGGATCGAAGCCCAGCAGTTGGATGAGCTGTGGCTGATGGAGCCCGCTGATCGCGGCTTCCGGCGGGCGATCGAGGCGCTGCAGCTGCCGATTCCCTTGCGCTGGATCCCCAGCAATGCCTTCCTGTGGAGCCGCGAGGCTTTTGCCGATTGGGCCCGGGGATACAAGCAGCTGCGGCTGGAGCTGTTCTATCGGGAAAGTCGCCGGCGCTTCGGGGTGCTGATGGCTGGCGATGGGCCGAAGGCTGAACCGCTGGGTGGCCAGTGGAACTACGACGCGGAGAACCGCAAGGCCCCTCCCAGGGGGCTCAGCGGCCCCGAGCCGCTCTGGTTTGAGCCCGATGCGATCACCAGCTCCGTGATCGAGAAGGTGCAACGGCTGGATCAGCAGCGTTCAGCCCAAGGGCAAACGCCGCTGCCGGGCACGCTCCAACCCTTTCGCTGGGGGGTGACGCGCAGCCAGGCGCTGGCGGTGCTCGATCACTTCATCGACACGCGCCTGGACGGGTTCGGGCCTTACCAGGACGCGATGGTGAATGGGGAGCCCACCCTCTGGCATGCCCTGCTCTCCCCCTACCTAAACCTGGGGCTGCTGCACCCCCTGGAGGTGATTCGCCGGCTCGAGCAGGTGGGTCTTGAGCGCCAGGTGCCGTTAGCAGGGCTGGAGGGTGTGATCCGCCAGATCCTCGGCTGGAGGGAATACACCCATGGGCTTTACCACTGGTTCGGCAGTGATTACCCCGCCCTGAACCATTTCGGCGCCAGCCAGCCGCTGCCGGTGTGGTTTGAGCAGTTAGGCGGCAGCGGTCTGCGCTGCCTCGACACGGTGTTCGCCGAGCTGCGCAGCACTGGCTATGCCCACCACATCCAGCGGCTGATGGTGCTGGCCAACTACGGCCTGATCGCCGGGCTTGATCCCCAGGCGCTCACGGCCTGGTTTCACCGCATGTTCATCGACGGCCACGACTGGGTGATGCAGACCAACGTGATCGGCATGGGCGTGTTTGCCGACGGCGGCCGCTTGGCCAGCAAGCCCTATGCCGCCAGCGGCAACTACATCAAGCGGATGAGCACCTACTGCAAGGGCTGCCGCTACGACGTGAACCAACGCCATGGCCCGGCGGCCTGCCCGTTTAACAGCCTCTACTGGGATTTCCTGGCCCGCCATGGCGAGGAGCTGCGTCGCAACCCGCGCATGGCCCTGGTGATCAAGCAGCTCGACAAACTGCCCGAGCAGGAGCTGGCGCTGATCCACGAGGCGGCTGCCCAGCATCGTTCCGAAATGGTGGCAACGGTTGCTTGACAGCGCCCAGAGCCCGGCGGATCCTGGGTGCCCACCACATCTGGCTCGATGACGCCTCCATCCACCACCCCTGGTGCCTTCGATGCCGAGGCGGGCCGACTGGTGGATGTGACGCTGCCCGTGGATCTGGCCCAGGCTGTGGAGGGTTATGTGGCCTCGCGCCCGGGGCTGGATCCTGGCCGCCTGCTGCAAACCGCTCTGGCCCAGTTTCTGGTGCAGCAGGGTGGTGCCCGGCCCGAAGTGCGCGAGTTCTACCTTGATGGCCTGTTCGGCACCGGTCTGTGACCACCCTGGCGGCCCTTCCTCCTGAGGCATATCTCTGGTTCAAAACGCTCCACATCGTGGGTGTGGTGGTGTGGTTCGCCGGGTTGTTCTATTTGGTGCGGTTATTCATCTATCACCGCGAAGCTGAAGAGCTCGCTCCCGAGCTGCGCCAGGCCTTTCAGGCGCAATACGGCTTGATGGAGAAGCGCCTGGCCAACATCATCACCACCCCGGGCATGGTGGTGGCGGTGAGCATGGCGGCCGGGTTGCTGGTGAGCAACCCGGCCTGGCTGCACCAGGGATGGATGCACGCCAAGTTGGCCTTTGTGGCGGCCCTGCTCGCTTATCACGCCTTCTGTTACCGAATCATGGGCCAGCTGCAGCAGGGCAGCTGTGGCTGGAGCCCCAAGCAGCTGCGGGCCCTGAATGAGTTGCCCACCCTGCTGCTGGTGGTGGTGGTGATGCTGGTGGTGTTCAAGAACCAGTTCCCCACCGGTGCAGCCACCTGGTTCATCGTGGCGCTGGTGGTGTTCATGGCTGCTTCCATTCAGTTCTATGCCCGCTGGCGGCGGCTGCGGGCCGAGCGTGAGGCCGCCGGAGCGGCGTCCTGAGCGGATGGAGCGCCATCCCCTCCGAGCCGTGCTGGAGCAGGTGGATGCCAGCAGCTGCCCTGGGCGCTTCAACTTCCACTGCCACACCATCCACAGCGATGGCAGCCTGCGGCCGGAGCAGCTCGGGGCCCAAGCCCTGTCCATCGGGCTTGAGCACCTGGCGGTGACCGACCACCACAGCACCGCCGCCACTGCACCATTGCAGTGTTGGTTTGCGGAGCAAGAGCAAGTAGGCCATTCGGTGCCTGTGCTCTGGAGCGGTGTGGAGATCAGCTGCCTGTTGGAGGGGTGCTTGGTGCATGTGCTGGCGCTCGGTTTTCAGCCCGGCCACCCGGCGCTCCACCCCTATGGCCAGGGGGCAGCGCCGGTGGGTGAGCTGCTGCGGGCTTCTGCTGTGGTGGAGCGCATCCACGCGGCCGGCGGCCTGGCGCTGCTGGCCCATCCCGGGCGCTATCGGTTGAACTTCCAGCGCCTGATCCCGGCGGCGGCGGCCCTGGGCTTCGATGGCGCGGAGGCTTATTACGACTACGCCATGCAACCCCGCTGGCAGCCCACCCCCGTGGTGTGCGATGCGATCGCCCGCTTGCTCGACAACCACGCACTTCTGCGAAGTTGCGGAACCGATACCCATGGCTTGGAGCTCTGTGGCCGCTAGGGTTCCCCCAGCATTCATCCCTGCCGATGGGCCTGTTCGATCGTCTGCTCGGTGGCAACAACCAGTCGGTGACCGGCGCCGCTGATGCCAAGAAGCCTGCCAAAAAGGAAGATGCGTTCTTTCTGGATGCGGACTCCTCCAGCAGCATGGGCAACGTGGCGTTCATGCGCCGCTCCAACACCATCCGCCACACCTTTCCTGGCACTGCCAGCAGCCCTGGCGATAAAGAGCTGATCGAAGAGGTGGCCTCCATGGAGATGCGCCGCGAAATGGCCACCCCTGGCCTCGGCGGCACGGTGGAGAAGAAGGAGGAGATCAACCTCACCGGTGGCATTCCCAAGCCGGTGAAGAAAACCTTCGCTGAGCAGATGAGCAAGGCGGAGCTCGACCAGCGCAAGAAAGGCTCGGCCGTGGCCACCAACAGCCCTGGCGCGGCGCCCCGTAAGGCCAGCAGCAGCGATGAACAGCCCCAGATCAGCAACCAGCCGGTGAGCAAACCCGGCGATATCGGTGCCTTCAAGGGCTGGGTGAAGGACCTCTAACCCTCGACCAGCGCCTCGGCCTCCAGAACCAGCTGGCGCAGGTGCTCCAGCTGGTTTTTTTGTACCCCCGACCAGAGGCCGCGGTGGTGGGCTTCCAGCAGCCGCTCCGCCATGTCCCGCAGGGCCCAGGGGTTGGCCTGGCGCAGAAACTGCAGCACGGCGTCGTTGCTGAGCCATTGCTCGGTGATGGCGCCGTAGCCCCAGTCCGGCACCCGGCCGGTGCTGGCGTCATAGGCGAACAGGTAGTCGAGCGAGGCGGCCATCTCGAAGCCGCCCTTGTAGCCGTGTTGCTGCATTCCTTCGATCCAGCGGGGGTTCAGCACCCGTGAGCGCAGCACCTTGTCGAACTCCCGCTCCAGGCGATGCACCCGGGGCCGCTGCTGGCGGGCGTGATCGCCGAACCACAGCTGCGGCGCCTTGCCCTGGATCGTTTCCACGGCCGCACTCAGCCCGCCCTGGAACTGGTAGTAGTCGTCGGAATCGAGCAGGTCATGCTCGCGGTTGTCCTGGTTGTGAAGCACCACCTGCACCTGGGCCAGGCGCTGCTCAAACCCCTGGCGATCGGCTGAGATCGCGAGCCGGCCATCGCCGCCGCTGCTGCCCCCCAGCCCCTCGTAACGCCAACTGCTCCAGTTCAGATAGGCCCGTGCCAGGTCGGCACGCTCCTCCCACTCGCCGCTGTCGATCAGGCCCTGCAGGCCGGCGCCATAGGCACCGGGGGCGGAGCCATACACGCGCCAGGCATGGCCCTCCCGCTGGGCGGCCGCCGCCAACGGGTTGTCGTGCTCGGGTTCATCCGCTGCAGCCACCATCGCGGTGGCGCGATTCACCCAGGCCACCAGTTGGGGGAAGGCATCGCGGAACAAACCGGAGATGCGCAGCGTCACATCCACCCGGGGGCGTCCGAGCTCCCGCAGGGGGATCAGCTCCAGATCCACCAGCCGGCGGCTGGGGCCGTCCCACACCGGACGCACCCCGAGCAGGGCGAGGGTCTGGGAGATGTCTTCACCGCCGTTGCGCATGGTGCTGGTGCCCCACACCGAGAGGGCCAGATGCCGCAGCGCCTCTCCCTCCTGCATCCAGTGTTGATCGAGCAGCAGCTCGGCACTGCGGCGCCCCAGATCCCAGGCGGCTTCCGTTGGAAGCCCCCGCAGATCCACGCTGTAAAAGTTTCGGCCCGTCGGCAGCAGATCCGGCCGGCCGCGGGTCGGTGCCCCGGAGGGTCCCGCGGGGATGCGACCACCGGCCACAGCTTTGAGAAACGCCTGTTGCTCCGCCTGGCCGCACTGCAGCAGATCTGGCACCAGCCGCTGCTGCAGCCGCTCCAGCACACCGCGGCTGTGCTCGCCAACAGCCATGGCGTCCAACGAGACCGGCTCCGGAGCCAGTAGTGCCGCGCAACAGCGCAAGGCCTGCTCCTCAAGCCAAGCCACGCCATCCCCCACCAGCCGAGCGCCGCTCACCCCCAGGGCGAGCAACCGGTCGCGGTCGGCATCCAGCAGTGGCGCCTCCTCGGGGTCGGCCCAGGGATCGAGCAGCAGGTTGTGGTCGCGGGCCAAGGCCTGGGTGAGCCCCAGGCCCTGCTCCTGCGGCGCCCGCGCCAGGCAGGCCAGCAATTCCGCCAATGCGTCTGGTTCGGGCAGCCGCCCGAAGCGATGCAGACCCGTGCGCACCTGCGCTTCCTTCAGCTCACACAGGTAGCCATCGGCGGCATCGAGGGGATCCCCGCTGTCGTTGCCCTGCAGCAGGTCGGGCAGTTGCAAGGCCGCGAGCTCCTGCAGCACCCGCTCCCGCAGGCCTGCAGCGCGGCCGCTGCCCAGCTGCATTGCCTCCCAGTATTCGTCGATCAGGGCTTCGAGCTGGCGCAGGTCGCCATGCAGCCCGGCCCGGCCCAACGGCGGTGTGAGGTGGTCGAGGATCACGGCCTGGGCGCGGCGTTTGGCCTGGGACCCTTCCCCCGGGTCGTTCACGATGAAGGGATAGATGTGAGGCAGGGGTCCCAGGGCCCATTCCGGGAAGCAGCTGCTGGAGAGGCCCAGCCCCTTGCCCGGTAGCCATTCGAGGTTGCCGTGTTTGCCCACATGGCACACCAGCTGCACGCCGGCGTGCTCACGCAGCCAGAGGTATTGGGCCAGGTAGGCGTGGGTGGGTGGCAGGTCGGGGGAGTGGTAGCTGAGGCTGGGATCGCGGTCGTAACCGCGCTCGGGCTGGATCAGCAGCACCACATGGCCGAAGCGCAGACCCTGAATGGGGAAGCCGGCCGGCTCGAGCTGTGGGTCATGGCCGGGGGGCCCCCATTGCTGCTCCAGCCGTCGACGCCCCTCCTGTGGTAACTGCGCGTACCACTGCTCGTAGAGCGTCAGGGGCAGGTGGGCCAGGGCTGGGCGGTGCTGGCTTTCGGGGTCGTTGCTGCGCCCCGCCAGCAAGGCCTGGATCAAGGCATCACCCGTGGCCGGCCAGCCGCTGCCGCCGAGGTTGTAGCCGGCCTCTGCCAGCCAGGTGAGCATCGAGGCGGCACTGGCGGGGGTATCTAAACCAACGCCATTGGCCAGGCGGCTGTTGCGCGTGGGGTAATTGGCCAGCACCAACGCCAGGCGCCGCTCCGGGGCCGGCGTGGCCCGCAGGCGGCACCAGCCCGCCACCAACTGGGCCACCCAGCTGAGGCGTTCAGCGTCGGGTGCGTAATGGCTGAGGGCGGTCGCCAGGCGGGCATCGGCTGTGCGCGCCTGCTTGAACGCCCCCACCCGGGTGGTGATGCGGCCGTCCAGCTCGGGCAGGGTGATCTGAAGGGTGAGATCCAGGGGCGCCAGCCCCACGCTGCTGGCCTGCCAGCTGTCGCGGCTCTGGGTGCTGCAGAGCAGCTGAAACACGGGCACGTCCAGCCCATCCCACAGCGGCGCGCCCAAGCCCGCTTCGCTGAATTCCACCGAGGCGAAGGAGGTGGTGCAGAGCACCGCCTGCACCTGCTCCCGCACCAGCAGATCCTGAACTCCCCGTTGCACGGCCTCATCCCGCAGGCTGCTCAGCCAGAGAGCACGCGGGGCTAGGCCGGCCTGCCGCAGCGCCGCCAACAGTCCCGTGGCCAGCTGGTGATCACCGGCCTGCCACCAGGCGCGATAGAGCACAACCCCCACCCGCGGCCCGCTGTCGTCGCGCCAGTCGTGGGGCTCGGGATCCGCCAGCCGTTGCAACACGGGCGGCGCCGGCCTCTCGCCAGCCAGCAGTTGGGCCAGGCAGGCCGCCACAGCGCGCCAGTTGGCAGGCCCGCCCTCCCTGAGGCATTGGCTGCAGCCATCCGCCAGGGCCACATCCACGTTGCTGAGCGGCAGCAGGGCCGCATCTTCGTCGGCGGTTCCGGCCAACACCAGCAACTGCCGCCCCGCCGCCGCTGCGGCCCAGAGCTGCAATTGCTCGAGCCCGTAGCTCCAGTGTCCGCGCCCCCCAAGCAGGCGAACAATCACCAGCTCGCTGCTCTGCAGGCTGGTGCGCAGGTAGTGGTCGAGCACCGCCGGGTGCTGTAAGGCGGCCAGATTCAGACCCCGCCATTGCCGCCCGCCACCGAGGGGGTTGGGCTCCGCATCCAGCAGGGCCGCCAGGGCGGTGAGGTCGGTGTCGGCGCTGGTGAGCAGCACGGCAGCCGCCGGTGGCTGCTCGATGAACAGCACCCCATCCTCCGGGCTGCTGCTGCCGGGAACGGCGGCGAGGCGATGCATGGGCCCATCTTGCTGGGGCTGCAGCCCCCACGCTCAGGGCCCCGCCGATGAGAAGATCAGCTGCAGCCGTGGCCGCCACGCCCCACCGACCCCATGCATCAGTTCCTGCCCTACGCCTGGTTCGGTGGCAAGTGCGTGCCGTTCGCGGAAGCAACACTCTCGGTGGCCACCCATGCCCTGCACTACGGGACCGGTGCCTTCGGCGGCATGCGCGCCCTGCCCAACCCGGCTGATGCAAACGAGATCCTGCTGTTCCGGGCTGATCGCCACGCCCGCCGCCTGAGCCAGAGCGCCCGGCTGCTGCTCACCGAGCTCAGCGAAGACACGATCCACAGCGCCATTCACCAGTTCCTGCAGGCGAACAAGCCCACCTGCCCGGTGTATCTGCGCCCCTTTGTTTATACAAGCGATCTGGGCATCGCCCCGCGGCTGCACAACATCGAGACCGACTTCCTGATTTACGGCCTCGAGCTCGGCGACTACCTCTCCCCCGAAGGCGTGAGCTGCCGGATCAGCTCCTGGACCCGCCAGGAAGATCGCTCTCTGCCCCTGCGCGGCAAGATCAGCGGCGCTTACATCACCAGCTCGCTGGCCAAAACCGAAGCGGTGAAGAGCGGTTTCGACGAAGCCCTGCTGCTCAACAGCCGCGGCAAGGTGAGTGAAGCCAGCGGCATGAACCTGTTCCTGGTGCGCGATGGCGTGCTGATCACCCCTGGGGTGGATCAGGACATCCTCGAGGGCATCACCCGCGCCAGCGTGCTCGAACTCGCTAAGACGATGGGCATTCCCACCCTGGAGCGCCCGGTGGACA
>Ga0194119_10001493_pt1 | contig 42364 bp, 39 predicted proteins | sample TA2MahC100mmetaG_FD_148620 | JGI IMG/M metagenome (GOLD analysis project Ga0194119, IMG submission 148620) | Freshwater microbial communities from Lake Tanganyika, Tanzania - TA2015018 Mahale Deep Cast 100m | ecosystem: Environmental > Aquatic > Freshwater > Lake | place: Tanzania: Lake... | reverse complement strand
CTGGCTGCGCGGGGACGCCAGCGGCCGCCGGCACGAGCCCCTGATCGCCACGATCGCCGCCGGCCACTGGCGCGGGGTCCTGAGCATGGCCACCCTGCGGACGCTGGTGGAGGGGCCCCTGCTCCGTGGGGACGAGACCCTGGCGGCCCGCTACGAAGCCGTGTTCAGCGATCCTGCGGCCTGGACCCTGGTGAGCCTCACGCCCCAGGTCGCCCTGGCGGCGGCACGCCTGCAGCGGCCCGGCACCGGGCCGGCCCTGGGGCCCGATGGCGCCCTCGAGCTGGCCTCGGCCCTGCATGGCGGAGCCACGGCGATGATCAGCCAGGACCCCCGCCTGCTCGGCGTCCTGCCGCCGCCGTCGCGCCCGCCCCTGCCCTGATGCCGATCCACCTCTACTGGGGCGACGACGAGGCCGCCCGCCAGCGGGCCCTGGCGGAGCGGACCGAGGCCCTGGTGGATCCCGCCTGGGCTTCGATCAACCTCAGCCGGCTGGATGGGGCCGATGCCGTCCAGGCGGCCCGGGCCCTCGAGGAAGCCCGCACCCCTCCCTTCGGCGCCGGATCCCGGGTGGTGGTGCTGCAGCGCAGCCCCTTCTGCCAGGCCTGCCCGGCGGAGCTGGCGGCCCAGCTGGAGGCCTCCGTGGCGCTGGTCCCGGACGACTGCCACCTGTTCCTGGTGAGCGACGGCAAGCCCGACGCCCGGCTGCGCACCACCAAGCGCCTGCGGACCCTGGCCGAGGAGCAGTCCTTCACCCTGCCGCCGATCTGGGACGGGGCGGGTCAGATCGAACGGGTGGAGAGCGCCGCCCGGGCCAGGGGCCTGACCCTGGCGCCGGCGGCGGCCGAGGCCCTGGCCGAGGCGATCGGCAGCGACGGGATGCGGCTCGCCAGCGAGCTGGAGAAGCTGGCGCTCCATGCCGGCGGCGGCGGCAGCGGCAGTGGTGGGCCGATCACCGCCGAGGCGGTGGCCGCCCTGATCGGCGGCCAGGTCACCAGCAGCCTGGCCGTGGGCGACGCCCTGCTCGCCCAGCGCCCCGCCGAGGCCATCGCCCTGGTGGAGGCCCTGCTGGAGGTGGGCGAGCCCGCCCTGCGCATCGTGGCGGCCCTGGCCAGTCAGATCCGGGGCTGGCTCTGGGTGTGCCTGCTGGAGCGCAGCGGCGAGCAGGACGTGGCTGTGATCGCCAAGGCCGCGGGCATCGGCAACCCCAAGCGGATCTACGTGATGCGCAAGCAGATCCGCGGCCGCACGCCCGACCAGCTGCTGGCCCTGCTGCGGCGTCTGCTGGACGTGGAGGCCGCCCTCAAGCGGGGGGCCGATCCCGGCGCTGCCTTCCGCGATGGCTTCCTGCTGGCGGCTCTGGCGGCGCCTGGGAGCTCCACCCGTCGATAATCGGGCCCGACACGACGGTGGCGAGGGAATGGCCCTGCTGATCCAGAAGTTCGGGGGGACCTCGGTGGCGGACATCGAGCGGATCCAGTCCGTCGCCCGTCGCATCGCCGCCAGCCGCGAGGAGGGCCACGAACTGGTGATCGTGGTCTCGGCCATGGGGCACACCACCGACCAGCTCACGGCCATGGCGGCCAGCCTCTGCAGCGATCCCCCCCACCGGGAGATGGACATGCTGCTGGCCACCGGGGAGCAGGTGTCGATCGCCCTGCTCTCGATGGCCCTCCACAGCGAAGGGGTGCCCGCCGTGTCGATGACCGGCACCCAGGCCGGCATCATCACCGAATCGTCCCACGGGAGGGCCCGGATCCTGGGGGTGCGCACCGAACGGCTGCGCCGCCTGCTGGAGGACGGCTACGTGGTGGTAGTGGCGGGCTTCCAGGGCACCAGCAGCGGCCATGCCGGCACCCCGGAGATCACCACCCTGGGACGGGGGGGCTCAGACACCTCCGCGGTGGCCCTGGCGGCGGCCCTGGGGGCCGACGGCTGCGAGATCTACACGGACGTTCCCGGGGTGCTGACCACCGATCCCCGCAAGGTGGCCGACGCTCAGCTGATGGAGAGCGTCAGCTGCGACGAGATGCTGGAACTGGCGAGCCTCGGGGCCGCCGTCCTCCACCCCAGGGCCGTGGAGATCGCCCGGAACTACGGGGTGCCGCTGACGGTGCGCTCCAGCTGGAGCGACGCCCCCGGGACCCGGCTCACCAGCGGGCCGCCGCGCCCGATCGGCAGCGAAGGCCTGGAGCTCGGCCGGCCCGTCGACGGGGCGGAACTGGAACCCGACCAGGCGGTGCTGGCCCTCTCCCACGTGCCCGACCGGCCGGGGGTGGCCGCCACCCTGTTCGAGGCCCTGGGTGCCGCCGGCCTGAACGTGGACCTGATCGTCCAGGCGATCCACGAGGGCGCCAGCAACGACATCGCCTTCACCCTGGCGGCGACGGAGATGGAGCGCGCCCGCCAGGTGTGCCAGGAGGTGCTGGCGGCCATGGGGGCCGATGGGGCCCAGCTCTCGGCCGAGGCCGGCATGGCGAAGCTCAGCATCGCCGGGGCGGGCATCCTGGGCCGCCCGGGCGTGGCGGCCCGCCTGTTCGACACCATGGCCCGCCTCGGCATCAACCTGCGCCTGATCGCCACCAGCGAGGTGAAGGTGAGCTGCGTGGTGGATGGCCAGCTGGGGGCCCGGGCCCTGCGGGCCGCGGGCGAGGCCTTCGAGCTCGCCGACCAGCAGCTGCGCCACGATCCGCCCCCCTGCCACCTGGGGGATCCGGCGGTGCGGGGCGTGGCCCTCGACCGCGACCAGGTGCAGGTGTCGGTGCGGCGGGTGCCCGACCGGCCCGGGGCCGCCGCGGCCATCTGCCGGGCCCTGGCCGATGCGGGCATCAGCCTCGACGCGATCGTGCAGTCGGAGCGCACCCATGGCGGCCCGGAGGATCGGCGGCGGGACATGAGCTTCACCCTGCGGCGCGACGACCGGCCGGGAGCCGAGCGGGCCCTGGCCCCGATCCTGCGCCAGTGGGACGGCGCCTGCTTCGAGGAGGGCCCGGCCATCGCCAGGGTCAGCGCCGTGGGCACCGGGATGGCCTGCACCGCCGGTACGGCGGCACGGATGTTCCGTTCCCTGGCCGATGCGGGCATCAACATCTCCCTGATCGCCACCAGCGAGATCCGCACCAGCTGCGTGGTGGCGGAGGCCGATGGGGTGCGCGCCCTTCAGGCGGTGCACCAGGCCTTCGGGCTCGGCGGCGCGGCGCGGCATGCGGCCCAGGGAACCGAAGCTCCCTAGGCTTGGGGCCGCGCCAGAGTCGGGGCATGTTGGTTCGGTTCTGGGGAACCCGCGGTTCGATCGCCAAGCCCGGCCCGGACACCTTCCGCTTCGGCGGCAACACCTCCTGTGTGGAGGTCCGCTCCGACGCCGGCACCCTGCTGGTGATCGACTGCGGCACCGGCGCCCACGGGCTGGGGCAGGCCCTGATGCAGGAGCGCCCCGACGGTATGGAGGGGTCACTGCTGATCAGCCACACCCACTGGGACCACATCCAGGGCTTTCCCTTCTTCGCCCCCTTCTTCGCCCCTGGCCACACCTGGGACGTCTTCGGCCCCAGCGGCCTCTCGGGAAGCCTGCGCAGCGTGCTCTCCGGCCAGATGCAGCACGCCTACTTCCCCGTCACCCTCGAGCAGTTCGCCGCCACGATCCGCTACCACGACCTGCACGAGGGCACCTTCCGGATCGGGGACGTGACGATCACGACCCACCTGCTCAACCATCCCGCCCTCACCCTGGCCTACCGGCTCCAGGCGGACGGGGCCACGGTCATCTACTGCTGCGACCACGAGCCCCACGCGCCCGAACTGGCCAGCGGCCTCGGTCCGCTCTCCGGCCAGGACCTGCACTACGCCGAGTTCATCGAGGGGGCCGACCTGGTCATCCACGACGCCCAGTACACGGCCCTGGAGTTCCCGGCCAAGCTCGGCTGGGGCCACAGCTCGGTGGAGTACGCCGTGCGCATCTGCGAGGAGGCCGGGGTGGCCCGGCTGGTGCTCACCCACCACGACCCGCTGCGCAACGACGCGACCATCGACCTGATCCTGGCCGGTGTGCGCGCCGATCTGGCCGAGCGGGGCACCCCCCTGGAGGTGCTGGCGGCCTCGGAGGGCCTGGTGTTGCGCACCACCCCCCGCACCCCGGAGGCCGCAGCCGGCGCGCCTTCGGCTGAAGCCGGGGGCGAAGCGGGATCGGAGCCCGGTCCCAGGGCCCTGAGCAGCGAGAGCGGCGGCCCCCCGGCCCTGGTCTGGGTGACGGACAGGGATCTGGAGGCGGCCCTCACCACCGCCCTGCGGCTCGAGGGGCTGCCCTTCCATGTGGTCGGCGGCGAAGCCGATCTGAAGCAGCGTCTCGAGCGCGACGGGGCGTCCCTGCTGCTGCTGGAGCAGGCGCTGCCCGTCCGCGATGGCCCCGGGCTGGTCCGCCGGCTGCGGGAGTCCACGGCGATGGCCGACATCCCCGTCGTGATGCTGGCGGCCCTTCAGGAGCAGGCCCGCTACGACGATCCCCTGGTCAGCGAGTGGCTGGTGCTGCCCGTCTCCGAGAGCTTCCTGCGGGCCCGGCTGCGGGCCTGGAGCCTGCGCACCCCCTGCCGCTGGGAGCGGGCCCGGCCGCCGCAGGACGAGGAACGGCGCCTGCGGCGGCTGGCGGAGCTGGACCTGCTGGACACGGAGCGGGAGGAGCGCTTCGACCGGCTGACCCGGATCGCCGCGGCCGCCTTCGATGTGCCAATCGCCCTGATCAGCCTGGTCGATGCCGAGCGTCAGTGGTTCAAGTCCTGCCATGGCCTGGCCACCTGCCAGACCTCCCGTGACCTGGCCTTCTGCGCCCATGCGATCCTCCAGCGCTCGGACCTGCTGGTGGCGGACACCTGGCTCGACGAGCGCTTCGCCGAGAATCCTCTGGTGCTCGGGGAACCCCGGATCCGCTTCTACGCCGGCTCACCCCTGATCCTCGAGGACGGCACCTGCCTGGGCACCCTGTGCCTGATCGACACCCGCCCGCGTCAGCTCAGCGGCGCCGAGCTCTCCCTGCTCCACGACCTGCGCGACCTGGTGCTTCTGGAGCTGTCCCCCAAGCCATGGCCCGACGCCGTCCACCATTCCTGAACGGGCTGGCCGGGGTCCTGCTGCTGTCGGCCCTGGCAAGCTGCCAGAGCGTGGCCGTCTCCGCCCCGGTGCGCAGCGTGCCGGGGTGGGCGGCCTCGAGCACCCCTGGGCCGTGGCCTGGCTGCCGGGCGGCGATCTGCTGATCACGGAGCGGCCGGGCCGGCTGCGCCTGGTGCGGGGCGGTGTGCTGCAGGCCGAGCCGATCCCCGGTGTGCCGGAGGTGCTGGCCGCCGGCCAGGGGGGCTTGCTGGACGTGGCCGTCCATCCTGACTTCGCCACCAACCGCTGGATCTATCTCACCTATGCGGCCGGCAGCGCCGAGGCCAACCACACCCGGCAGGCCCGGGCCCGCCTCGATGGACGCGCCCTCAGCGATGTGCAGGTGCTGTACACGGTGCCGCAGCGCAAGAGCGGCGCCCAGCACTTCGGCTCCCGCGTGCTCTGGCTCCCGGATGGCACCCTGCTGCTGGCCATCGGGGACGGGGGCAATCCTCCGATCGAACTGGAAGGACAGCCGATCCGCACCCAGGCCCAGAACCCGGCCAGCGCCCTGGGCAAGGTGCTGCGCCTGAACGCGGACGGCACCGCCGCCAGGGGCACCCCCTTCAGCGGCAAGCCCGGTGCCCTGCCGGGGCTGTGGAGCCTCGGGCACCGCAACATCCAGGGGCTGGACCTCGATCAGCGCACGGGGCGGGTCTGGGCGAGCGAACATGGCGCCCGCGATGGCGACGAGCTCAACCGGATCGAGGCCGGCGTGAACTACGGCTGGCCGCGGGTGACCCACAGCCGCGAGTACTTCGGTCCGCCGATCGCACCGGCCACCAGTGCCCCGGGCCTGCGGGATCCGGTCCTCGTCTGGACGCCCGCCATCGCCCCCTCCGGCCTGGCGGTCTACGACGGGGACCGCTATCCGGGCTGGCGCGGTGATCTCTTTGCCGGCGGACTGGTGTCCCGGCAGGTGCATCGGCTGCGCCTGGATCCGGAGGGATCGGTGACATCCCAGCAGGCGATTCCGATCGGCGCCCGGGTGCGGGACGTGCGCCAGGGACCGGATGGATTCCTTTATGTGCTCACCGACGGAGCCGGCGATGGCCAGCTGCTGCGCCTGGAGCCCACCGGAGCGCCCTGATGGTTGGATTAAGGTTCCAATTATTTCGAAGCATCACCTTCCCCATGGGACGGAGATTCTCATGATCCGGCCCGAGGAGATCGCGGAGGGCCTGGCGAAGGGTGAGTTTTATCTGGAGTATCTGCCGATCCTGTCCCTCCCGGATCTCCGCTGCATCGGAGCCGAAGCCCTGATCCGCTGGCGGCGGGCCGATGGCTCCCTGGTCATGCCCGGGGAGTTCATCCCGTCCCTGGAGTCCACCCCAGCCTCGGGTGTGCTCACCTACTGGGTGATCGAGACCGCGGCGGCCGAACTCAGGGACTGGTTGCGGCGCCATCCCGACGTGCATCTCAGTCTCAACGTTCCACCGGAGATCGCCGGCCGGGGCGGGGTCTATTACGCCGCGATGAAGGCCGGCCTGGTTGACATGATTCCCCAGCTGATCCTCGAGGTGACCGAACGGGGACTGCCCGATGCCCTTGCTCTGGAAGGCCTGCTCCAGGCCAAGCAACTCGGCATCAGGATCGCCCTCGATGACGTCAACCTGCTGGGGGGTGCCAATCTCGCCATCCTCAGCCGTTGCCCCCTCGACATCATCAAGGTGGACCGGCACATGCTGGCCATGATCACCCCCGGAGAGGCCCAATCCGGAGTGGCTGGAGGGACTCACCGCCCTGATCCGCTCGTCCCGGCTGATGGTCATCGCCGAAGGGGTCGAGACGGCACAGCAACTCCAGGTGCTCATCCAGGCGGGGGTCCAGGCCGCCCAGGGCTTCCTGCTGTCCCCTCCGATCGCCGCCGGCGACCTGGTCAGCTTCCATCAGCGAACCCATGGTCCGCAGGACGCCGACGGGGACCTCCAGCCGTGAGGTAGAAAAGGACGACATTCACGCAGGATTCCCATGGCCCGGCGCGCCGCCACCTCCTTTCTGAGCGACTTCAAGGCGTTCATCAACAAGGGCAATGTGGTCGATCTGGCGGTGGCCGTCGTCATCGGTGGTGCCTTCGGCAAGGTAGTGGATGCCATCGTCAGCCTGGTGATGACCAACCTGCTGGAGCCGGCCCTGAAGGCGGCGCAGGTGGATTCGATCAGTGCCTGGCCCGCTGGCACGGTGATCGTGGCCCTGATCAACTTCCTGGTGATCGCCTTCGTGGTGTTCCTGATCGTGCGGGCCATCGAGGCGATGAAACGCCAGGAGGAGATCAAGGCCGCCGATGCCGGGCCCGATCCCCAGGCCGAACTGGCGGCCGCCGCCAACCGCTTGGCCGAAGCCCTGGATCGGCGGGCGCTCTAGGCCGCGGGGCGCCCCACCAGCTTGTGGCGCAGGTTCTTGATGCGATCCCTCAGGTTGGCGGCCTCCTCGAACTCCAGGCTCTTGGCCGCCGCCTTCATCTTCTCCTCCAGCTGGGTGATCAGCTCGGGCAGGGCATCGAGGGGCACCTCGTTCTGCTCGGCCTGCTCGGCCGCCACCTCCAGCTGGTCGTCGGTGAGCCGGCGGGAAAGCTCCAGGAAGGAGAGGATCGCATTTCCCGCCCGCTTGCCGGCCGGGGTGGGGGTGATGCCGTGGCGTTCGTTGTAGGCGTGCTGAATGACCCGCCGCCGCTCGGTCTCGGAGATCGCCTTGGCCATCGAATCGGTGAGGTTGTCGGCGTAGAGCAGCGCCACCCCGTCGATGTGGCGCGCCGCCCGGCCGATGGTCTGGATAAGGGAGCGCTCCGCCCGCAGGAAGCCCTCCTTGTCGGCATCGAGGATCGCCACCAGGGACACCTCGGGCAGGTCGAGGCCCTCCCGCAGCAGGTTGACGCCCACGAGCACGTCGTAGGCACCATTGCGCAGATCCTGAATGATCTCGATCCGCTCAATCGAATGGATCTCCGAGTGCAGGTAGCGCACCCGCACCCCGTTCTCGGCCAGGTAGTCGGTGAGGTCCTCGGCCATGCGCTTGGTGAGGGTGGTGACCAGCACCCGCTCCTGGCGATCGGCCCGCAGCCGGATCTCGCCGAGCAGGTCGTCCACCTGACCCTCCGAGGGGCGCACCTCCACGATCGGGTCGAGAACGCCGGTGGGGCGGATCACCTGCTCCACCACCTGGCCCTTGCTCTGGGCCAGCTCCCAGGCGCCGGGCGTCGCCGACACGAAGATGGTCTGGCGGGCCTTCTCCCAGAACTCGTCCCCCTTGAGGGGCCGGTTGTCGGCGGCGCTGGGCAGGCGGAAGCCGTGCTCGATCAGCACCTGCTTGCGGCTCTGGTCGCCGTTGTACATGGCCTGGAGCTGGGAGCAGGTGACGTGGCTCTCATCCACCACCAGCAGCCAGTCGTCGGGGAAATAATCAATCAGGCATTCGGGCGGGGTGCCGGCCTCCCGACCGGCCAGGTGACGGGCGTAGTTCTCCACCCCGTTGCAGTAGCCCACCTGCTCCAGCATCTCCAGGTCGTAGGTGGTGCGCTGCTCGAGGCGCTGGGCCTCCAGCAGCCGCCCCTGGCCGTTGAGCAGCTCGAGCCGCTCGCGCAGTTCGGCCCGGATCGCCTGGATCGCCCCCTGCAGCCGCTCCTTGGGGGTCACGAAGTGCTTGGCCGGGTAGATGTTGATCGTCTCCAGGCTCTGGAGGATCTCGCCGGTGGTGGGATCGACGTAGCGGATCGCCTCCACCTCATCACCGAACAGCTCGATCCGCACCAGCCGGTCCTCGTAGGCCGGACCGATCTCCAGCACGTCGCCCCGCACCCGGAAGCGGCCGCGGCTGATCTCGATGTCGTTGCGGGAGTACTGGTTGTTGACCAGATCCCGCAGGGAGCCGCGCAGATCGAGCTTGTCGCCCACCTGAAACTTCACGGCGGCCTTGAGGTACTCCGAGGGGATGCCGAGACCGTAGATGCAGCTGATCGAGGCGACGACGATCACATCCCGCCGCTCGAACAGCGACCGGGTGGCCGAGTGCCGCAGCATGTCGATCTCCTCGTTGATCGAGGCGGTCTTGGCGATGTAGGTGTCCGAGACCGGAACGTAGGCCTCTGGCTGGTAGTAGTCGTAGTAGGAGATGAAGTATTCGACGGCATTGTTGGGGAAGAATTCCCGCAGCTCGTTGCAGAGCTGGGCCGCCAGGGTCTTGTTGTGGGCCAGCACCAAGGTGGGGCGCCCCGTGCGGGCGATCACGTTGGCGATCGAGAAGGTCTTGCCCGTGCCGGTGGCGCCGAGGAGGGTCTGGAAGCGTTCGCCCCCATCGACGCCCTTCACCATCGCCTCGATGGCGGCGGGTTGATCGCCCTTCGGTTCGTAGGGGGCGTGAAGCTGGAATGGCATCGGACCATTCTGGCGTTCACCCGAGGGGAACGGACCGGCGGGGAAAACCGGTCAGCCGACCCCAGAGGACGCCGCCATCGCCCGGGTCAGGGGCACATCCAGGCCCATCCAGCCCAGCACCACGCTGCTCAGCACGCTGTAGGCCAGGGCCCCGAGGATGGCGCTGATCAGGCCGTTATGGAGACGGAACCCCTTGATCAGCCAGGCGGCCAGGCTGAACAGGATGATCGTGATCAGCCAGTTGAACAGGAAGGACACCGGGCTGATCAGGCCCCCCAGGGAGGAGACGAACCAGACCGGCCCCAGCAGGAGCTTCAGGGGGACGACCAGCAGGGTGCCCAGCAGGGCGATGACAATGGCCGACAGCAGGGCGGCGGAAAAGCTCGCCAACTCCACGCCTACGGGCAGTCGCGCCACGAGCAGCAGAATGAGGGCCCGGATCGGCCATTGCAGGAGCCAGGTGAGCGAGCCCATGGGAAACGGTGCCGCAACCCTTTCACCTTACTGAGGTTGTTCGCTTTGAACCATCGACGCCACGGGCAGGGCCTCCCGCAGGGCACGCACCACCGCCACCATGGCGAGCTCATCCTCGAGGCGGTTGACGGCGGAGCCCACGCCCACACCGGCGGCACCGGCGGCCCGGGCCATCGGCACCGTGACGGCGGAAAGCCCGGAGGCGCACAGCACCGGCACATCCACCGCCCGGCTGATGGCATGGGCGGCCGCCAGGGTCGGGGCGGCCTTCTCGATCAGGCCGAGGGCACCGGCGCTGAGGGGGCGGGCACTGGTCCCGCCCTCGGTCTGGATCAGATCGGCGCCGGCGGCCACCAGCTCCACCGCCAGCTGCTCCTGCTCGTCCAGGGGAAGGGTGTGGGGCACGGTGACCGAGAGCACCGTCCCGGGCAGCAGCGCCCGGGTGCGGCGGGTGAGCGCGAGCACTTCGTCGGCCCCGAAGACCCGACCCTGGGGATAGAAGCTGTCGTAGTTGCCGATCTCCACCATGGCGGCACCGGCCTCAACGGCCGGCGGAAACAGGGTGGGATCCACGGCCGAGACGCAGACCGGCAGACCCGGGGCCAGCGCCACCGCCAGGCGGACGAGGGTGGGGTCACAGGCCAGATCCACCAGGTCGGCGCCGCCGGCGGCGGCGGCCCGGACCACCCGCTGCACCCGGACCGCGTCGAAGTTGTCGAGGCCGGCGATGACCTTCAGCGCCCGCCCCTGACGGATCGCCTGCTGCAGGGCGGTGGGCAGGCTGGAGAGGCGGGTCATCGGCGGACGGAAGGACGCATGCCGTGATTCTCCCACCCGACCCCTGCCAGGGCCGGCGGCCCTGGGGAAGCGACCAGGCACGCCTGCACCGTCACCTGCTGCGGCGGCCCACCCTGCTGCCGGCGGGAGAGTCGCTGCTGCTGGCCGTGTCCGGCGGCCAGGACTCCATGGCCCTGACCACCCTCCTGCTGGACCTCCAGCCCCTGCACGGCTGGCGGCTGCAGCTGTGGCACGGCGATCACGGCTGGCGCCCCGACGCGGCCCAGCAGGCCGGGGAACTGACCCGGTGGGCCCGGAGCCAGGGACTGGAACTGAGGCTCGACCGGGCCGATCCGGTGCCCGGCAGCGAGGCCGCGGCCCGGGACTGGCGCTACGGCTGCCTGGCCGCGGCAGCCCTCCAGGGGAACTGCACCCATGTAGTGACGGGCCACACCGCCAGCGACCGGGCCGAGACCGTGCTGCTCAACCTGGCCCGCGGCAGCCACCTGCGGGGCCTGGCCAGCCTGGGGGCCAGCCGGCCCCTGGACCCGGCCGCCGGCCCGCTGCAGCTGGCCCGACCGCTGCTGATCTTCGACCGCGGCGACACCGGCCGCCTCTGCCGGGAGCGGGGCCTGCCCGTCTGGCCGGACGGCAGCAACGCGGATCTGCGCTTCGCCCGCAACCGGCTGCGCGCCGACGTCATGCCGGTGCTGGAGGCCCTCCATCCCGGGGCCGGTCGGCGGATCAGCGCCCAGGCGGAGCGCCTGGAGGCGCAGTTCGCGGCCGAGACGGAACTGCTGGACCTGGCCCTGGCGGGACTGCAGCAGGGAGAAGACACCGCTCGGCTGCCGCGCCGACGGCTGGCCAGCCTGGCCCCGGCCAGCCAGCGACGGCTGCTGCACCACTGGCTGCGGCGGCACCTGGGGCGGGATCCGGGAGCCAGAGGCCTCGAAACCCTGCTGGACCGGCTGGCCCGCGGGCGGAATCCGGGCCGGCTGGATCTGGCCGGAGGATGGCAACTGCACTGGGATCACAGCACACTGTGGGTCCGCCCACCCGACCCGCTCCATGGCTGAGACCAGCGCCAACGACGCCGCCCAGCGCTATGCGGTGATCGAGCAGGCCTACTCCAGGGAGAAGTGGGGCACGGTGGTGGGCGATGGGGGGGAGCTGCTGGAGGAACTACAGCCATCGGACAACCCCCAGCTCACCGGGCTGAAGCTGCGGCTGCAGCTGCTGCTGGGCCACACCCAGCTCTACGGCTACGGGGACAAGGCCGCCGCCGCCGGGTACTACGGGTCCGTAGCGGAGCAGAGCGGCGAGGCCGCCCTCACCAGGATCGCGGAACAGGGTCTCAAACAGTGCGCCATCGATGAGGCCGCCGCCGCCCCGACCACGGGGGCAGCGGTGACCGCCGCCCCCGCTTTCCTCGCCGAGGCGGCCCCAGGCCCGGCGGTCACCGCTCCGGGGGGCACCGCTCCGGCGGCCCCCTGGCTGACCAAGACGGGGGCCGCAACCGCGGCGGCGGCAGCCGCGTCCCCCGCCGCCGATCTGGAACCGGCGCCCCCAGGGGAGGGCCCTGCTGCGGCGACGGCCATGACGCCGGCCGCCCCCTGGAGCGAGCCTTCGCTGATCCCGGAGGTGGTGGAGGAGCCCGAACTGATCGAACTGCACCAGGCGGATCCGGCCCTGGCCGACGACGTGGAACTGAGCTGGCAGGAGTCCAGCCCAGCCACGGCGGCGCCGATGGACAAGGAGGACGAGGAGCTGCTCAGCGGCCTGATGCTGGTCAGGGTCCGCTGAGCCTGCCCCCGGGCGATCAGCCCGCCGCCGCGGCCGAGCGGCGGCGGCGGACACGGCCGGTGGGTTCCGGCTCTTCAACGGGGGCCTTGCTGGCCGCCGCCACCGGCGCCGGCGCTGCGGTCACCAGCTGGCGCTGGGGCACGGCGGCGGGCTGGCGCCCACCCCCATCCCTGCGGCCGCCCCGGGGCGCGGGGCGGGTGTCGGGCTCGGCATCGGCCCGGCCCTTGTAGGCCGGGGTACCGGCGGGGGCGGGCTGCACCAGGCAGATGATCAGGGGATCCACCTGCAGCTCGCGGCGCAGGCGGCGCTGCAGGCCCACCTCCACCTCCCGCTGCACACCCACCCAGTCGACATCGGGGGCCTTGCCACCGGTGTTGCGGGCCAGCTGGTTCCAGCGGTTCTCCAGCACCCAGGTGATCTCCCGCTCGGCCCAGACCGAGAGCTTGCGGGCATCGGCCGCGGTGACCACACCGCGCAGGTTCACCCGCGGCGGCGCCGCCATCACACCGTCGGTGGTGATCACCGCCAGCAGGGTGATGACGCCGTCCTCGGCCAGCTGCTGGCGCTCCTTGAGCACCCGGGCATCGACGATGCCGTTGCGGGAGGCGTCGAGCAGCTCGATGCCGGCCTTCACCGGCTCACCTTTGTTGATGGTGTCGGGGGTGAGTTCGACCACGTCGCCGTTGTCGATGATCAGGATGTGATCGGCCGGAATCCCCATCGACTGGGCCGTCTTGGAATGGCAGACGAGCATGCGGTGCTCGCCATGCACGGGCACGAAGAACTTCGGCTTGGCCAGCGCCAGCATCAGCTTGTGGTCCTCCTGGCAGCCGTGGCCAGAGACGTGGATGCCCTCGCCCTTGCCATACACAACCTTGGCGCCCATCATCATCAGCCGGTCGATGGTGTTCACCACCGAGATGGTGTTACCGGGGATCGGACTGGCCGAGAAGATGATGGTGTCGGTGGACTTCACCTGCACCTGGGGGTGCTCGCCGCGGGAGATGCGGCTGAGGGCCGCCAGCGGTTCGCCCTGGCTGCCGGTCATCAGCAGCAGGGTTTCGCGGTCGGGCAGGTCGCGGATCTGCTTGATCGGCACGAACAGATCATCGGGGGCACGCATGTAGCCGAGCTCCCGGGCCTTGGCGATCACGTTGAGCATCGAGCGGCCCAGCAGCCCCACCTTGCGGCCGTTCTTCATCGCCAGTTCCAGGATCATCGACACACGATGAATCGAGCTGGCGAAGGTGGTGATGATCACCCGACCTTCGGCCTGGCTGATGTGGCGATCCAGGTTCGGGAACACGGCCCGCTCAGGCGGCGTGAAACCGGGGATCTCGGCGTTGGTGGAATCGCTGAACAGGCACAGCACGCCCTGCTCGCCGTAGTGGGCGAGGCGCTGCAGGTCGAAGGCCTCGCCATCGACGGGGGTGTGGTCGAACTTGAAGTCACCGGTGAAGATGACGACGCCGACGGGGGTGGTGATGGCCAGCGTGAAGCTGTCCGCCATCGAGTGGGTGTTGCGGATGAACTCCACCTTGAAGTGCTGGCCCACATGCACCACATCCCGCGGACCCACCGTCTGGATGGTGGTGCGGTCGGTGACACCCGCCTCCTCCATCTTCCCCTGCAGCATCGACATGGCCAGCCGGGGGCCGTAGATGATGGGGATGTTGAAGTTCTTGAGGTGGTGCGGGATGCCGCCGATGTGATCTTCGTGGCCGTGGGTGACCACCATGCCGCGGATGCGCTTCTGGTTCTCCCGCAGGTAGCTGGTGTCGGGCATCACCACGTTGACGCCATGCATGCCATCGCTGGGGAACGCGAGACCGGCATCGACGAGCATCAGCTCATCGCCGTATTCGAAGACGCAGGTGTTCTTGCCGATCTCGTGCAGGCCGCCCAGGGGGATGACGCGCAGGCCCTGGTGCTTGGCTTTGGCGCCGTTGCCGGAGCGGACGATGGGATTGACGTTCTGACTGGACATGTAGTTAGGGACTCAGGGGTGGCGATGGGAATGAAGGTGAAGCGGAAGCGGAGATGACTCTGGACATCAGCCTTGGCGTCAGGTGGGACGCAGGGCAGCCAGGATCGAGGAAAGGCGCTGTCGCACGGCGGTATCGGCGGAAAGCAGGGGAAGTCGGGGGGCACCCACCGGCCAGCCGCAGATCTCCAGGGCGGCTTTGACGGGGATGGGGTTGGTGGTGCAGAAGAGCGCCCGGCACAGGGGCAGCAGCTGCTGGTGCTCGTCGAGGGCGGCGGCGATGTCGCCGCTCAGGAAGGCCTGGACCATGGCCCGGATCCGGGGACCCACCAGGTGGCTGGCCACGCTGACCACGCCCACCGCACCCACCGCCAGCATCGGCAGGGTGAGGGCGTCGTCGCCGCTGTAGATCGCCAGGCGATCGCCGCAGAGCTCCCGCAGCCGGCTGACCTCCTCGGTGGTGCCGCTGGCGGCCTTGAAGCCCACCACGTTGGCCTCATCGAGCAGGCGGGCCGTGGTGTCCGGGGCCAGGCTGCAGCCGGTGCGGCCAGGGATGTTGTAAAGCATCAGGGGCAGTTCCGGGGCGGCCTGGGCCACGGCGCGGAAATGGGCCTCCAGGCCCTCCTGGGGCGGCTTGTTGTAGTAGGGCACCACCACCAGGGCACCGTCGGCGCCGAGGGCGGCAGCCTCACCGGTGGCTTCCACCGCCTCTGCGGTGCAGTTGCTGCCGCTGCCGGCCAGCAGGGTGGCGCGGGTTCCCACCGTCCCCTTGACGGCGGCGAAGAGCTCGTGCTGCTCCTGCCAGGTGAGGGTGGGGGACTCGCCGGTGGTGCCGCACAGCACCAGGCCATCGGAGCCGTGGCGGACCAGATGGTCCGCCAGCCGGGCCGCCAGCTCCAGATCGACGGCCCCATCCGGCTGGAAGGGGGTCACCATGGCGGTGAGCACCCGCCCGAAGGGGGCCTCGGGGGAGGGGGCCGTGCTCGGCGCCTGCAGGGTGGCCGTGCTCAAGCGGCACCTCCGGCGGCGGCATCGGCCGCGGCGGGATCCCGCAGCAGTTCGGCGATCTGGATGGCGTTGAGGGCGGCGCCCTTGCGGATCTGGTCACCGCAGAGCCAGAGCTCCAGGGCGCAGGGATCGCTGAGGTCCTGGCGGATGCGGCCCACGGCCACCGGATCGCGGCCGGTGACGTCGGTGGGCATGGGGAAGCGGTTGGTCTCGAAGTTCTCGATCAGCTCGACCCCGGGGGCGGCCGCCAGGAGCTCGCGGGCCTCCGCCACGGGGAAGGGCTCCTCGAACGCGATGTTGACGGCCTCGGAGTGGGCCCGCAGGACCGGCACCCGCACGCAGGTGGCCGAAAGGCGCAGGTCGGGCAGACCCATGATCTTGCGGGTCTCGTGGAGCATCTTGAGCTCCTCCTCGCAGTAGCCGTTCGGCTGCAGGGGCGAGTTGTGCAGGAAGAGGTTGAAGGCCAGCGAATGGGGCAGCACCGCGCTCACCGGCTCACCCCCGTCCAGCACCGTGCGGCTCAGGTCGCGCAGTTCCTCCATGGCCCGGGCCCCGGCGCCGCTGGCCGACTGGTAGGTGCTGACCACCACGCGGCGGAGCGGCCGCCGGGCCGCCAGGGGCGCCAGGGCCAGGGTCAGCAGGATGGTGGTGCAGTTGGGATTGGCGATGATCCCGCTGTGGGAGAAGGCGGCCTGGGGGTTGACCTCGGGCACCACCAGGGGGACGGCCGGATCCATCCGGAAGGCACTGGAGTTGTCGACCACCACCGCTCCGGCGGCCACGGCCACCGGCGCCCACTGCCGGGACACCGAACCGCCGGCGGAGGCCAGCACCAGGTCGATGCCCTCGAAGGCGTCGGCGCCGACCGGCTGCACCCGCAGGCGCTCGCCCTGCCAGTCCAGGTCCTGGCCCGCCGAGCGCGGCGAGGCCAGCGGCAGCAGCTCCGCCACCGGAAAACCCCGCTCCTGCAGCAGGACCAGAAGCTCCTGGCCCACGGCTCCGGTGGCGCCGAGGATGGCGATGCGCAACGGCCTTGAGGGCAGGTGGCGCGGAGGGGAGGGGAGGGTTGCTGAGACGGTCAACGGGGGGAAACGGGACGGGTGGCGGGGCGGGAGCGGGCCTGCTGACTGGAGACGGGGCCCGGAAGGAAACCCTGGGAGGGGATTCGGTAAACGGATGGGGCGTGCGCCCTCGGGGACGGGAACCTAAGACAAATCCTCCGGCCTGATGGCCGGATGGAACTCTTCAGTTGGAGATATGGGCGCGCCGATGCGTCGATCGCACAATACGTGGCGGAGGCCCGGAACGGCCAGTTTCTAGGATGGGGGGCTGCCCGAAGCGAGCCCCGTTTCATGAGTCCTGCCGCCAGCACCGAAGCCAACCTCCGGGTGACCACCTCCCCGCGCCCCGGAAGCCGTCTGGCGGTGGAGGTCGCCGTGCCTGCGGGGCGCAGCCAGAAGAGCTACGAGACCGCCCTCGAGAAGCTGAGCCGGAGCGTCAAGCTGCCCGGCTTCCGCAAGGGACGGGTGCCCCGGCCGGTGCTGCTGCAGCAGATCGGACCGCTGCGGATCCGCGCCACCGCCCTCGAGGACCTGGTCGATGCGGTCGTGCGGGAGGCGATGCAGCAGGAGGCCATCGAGGCCATCGGGCGGCCCGAACTCAACGAAGCCTTCGAGCGGGTTCTGGAGCGCTTCACGCCCGGGGAAGAGCTCACCATCACCCTGGAGATGGACGTGGAGCCCACCCCCACCCTGCGCAGCACCAAAGGCTTCAAGGCCGAAGCGGAGCCCGTGCCCTTCGACCCGGCCCGGGTCGACGAACTGATCGAGCAGTCGCGCCGCCAACTGGCCACCCTGGTGCCGGTGGAGGACCGGGCCGCCGCCGAGGGTGACGTGGCCCAGATCGCCTTCCGCGGCACCTTCGTCGATACCGGCGAAGCCATCGAAGGCGGCAGCAGCGACGGGATGGAAGTGGAGCTGGAGGAGGGCCGCATGATCCCCGGCTTCGTGGCCGGCATCATCGGCATGGCCGTCGGGGACAGCCGCGACGTCTCCTGCCGCTTCCCCGACAGCTATCCCCAGGAGCAGGCGGCGGGCCGGGAGGCCCTGTTCGCCATCACCCTGCTGGAACTGAAGACCCGGGAGCTGCCCGCCCTCGACGACGCCTTCGCCCAGCAGGCCAGCGACAAGCCGACCTTGGCCGAACTCCGCGCCGACCTGGAGACCCGCCTGCGGGACGACGCCGAGCGCCGCCATCGCGCCAACCGCCACGAGGCCCTGCTGGCGGTCCTGGTGGAGGAGCTGGAGGTGGAGCTGCCCGAGACCCTGATCCAGCAGGAGGTGCGCAACCTGATCGAGCAGACCGCCGGGCAGATCTCCCAGCAGGGCATGGACGTCAAGAAACTGTTCACCCCCGATCTGGTGCGCAGCCTGATGGACACGTCCCGGCCCGAGGCCGAGCAGCGGCTGCGGCGCAGCCTGGCGCTCAAGGCCCTGGCCGCGGCCGAGACGATCGAGGTGCCCGCCGCGGACCTGGAGGCCAGGCTGGCCGAGATCCGCAAGGGCCTGAGCGACAGTGCCGCCATCGACCCCGAGCGGCTGCGGCTGGCCGTGGCCGAGGACCTGCTGAAGGAGAAGCTGCTCGAGTGGCTCGAGGCCAACAGCACGATCACCGACAAGGCCCCGGCCGCGGAGGAGGCCCCGGCGGAGGACGGACCTGAGGCCAGCGGCGAAGCGTCGCCCAAACCCGCCAAGGCCGCCAAGGCGAAGAAGGGAGCCGCCGCCGCCAAGGCCCGGGAGGACGACGCCCGGCCATAGATTGAGGCCACTCCCCCCGTCCACCAGCGAAACCGCGTGATCGACGCCCAACCGCCCCTGATCCCCGACTGGCTGCCCGCCGCCCTGGCGGGCCCATCGGGGGCGCGGCCCCACCCCGTGAACAACCTCTGGCAGGGGCCGATGCCCTGGAACGGGATGGTCGCTCCGAACCCCACCGCCGCTCCGGGGGTGCTGCCCACGGTGGTGGAGCAGTCCGGCCGCGGTGACCGGGCCTTCGACATCTATTCCCGGCTGCTGCGGGAGCGGATCATCTTCCTTGGCACCGGCATCGACGACCAGGTGGCCGATTCCCTGGTGGCCCAGCTGCTGTTTCTCGAAGCCGAGGATCCCGAGAAGGACATCCAGATCTACATCAACTCCCCGGGCGGCTCAGTCACCTCCGGCCTGGCCATCTACGACACCATGCAGCAGGTGGCGCCGGACGTGGTCACCATCTGCTACGGGCTGGCCGCCAGCATGGGGGCCTTCCTGCTCACCGGTGGGGCGCCCGGCAAGCGGATGGCCCTTCCCAATGCCCGGATCATGATCCACCAGCCCCTCGGGGGCGCCCAGGGCCAGGCGGTGGACATCGAGATCCAGGCCCGGGAGATCCTCTTTCTGAAGGACACCCTCAACGGACTGATGGCCGAGCACACCGGCCAGCCGCTGGACAAGATCGCTGAAGATACCGACCGGGACTACTTCCTTTCCCCGGCGGAGGCGGTTGAATACGGACTCATCGACCGGGTGGTCGATGATGCCCCAGCCCCTGTCGTCCCCTAGCCCCTCTCGCTGGGACGTCAACCGATCACCGCTCCGAGTTTCAGGAACGGCTGACAAATCGACGGCTGGGGTCGATCCTGGGGGGCAGGTCCACCCAGCTGCCATACCCAGGGCGACCACCGCCGCTCCCGCCGCCTCCTTGCCGATGGCCAAGTTCGACGCCCATCTGAAGTGCTCCTTCTGCGGCAAGTCCCAGGAGCAGGTGCGCAAGCTGATCGCCGGGCCTGGGGTCTACATCTGCGACGAGTGCATCGATCTCTGCAACGAGATCCTCGACGAGGAACTGGTCGAGCACCACGGCCATGGGCCCCCGGGCCGGCCCATGGCCGACGGGGGCCGCAAGACCCCGGCGAAGAAATCGGCCCGGCCCGCCCCCACCCTGGCCACCATCCCCAGGCCCCAGGAGATCAAGAGCTTCCTCGACCAGCAGGTGGTGGGACAGGAGGAGGCCAAGAAGGTGCTGGCCGTGGCCGTCTACAACCACTACAAGCGGCTGGCCTGGCAGGGGGACGGCAAGGGCGAGACGGATCAGACGGCCACCCGCCTGCACAAGTCGAACATCCTGCTGATCGGCCCCACCGGCTGCGGCAAGACCCTCCTGGCCCAGTCCCTGGCGGAGATGCTCGATGTGCCCTTCGCGGTGGCCGATGCCACCACCCTCACCGAGGCGGGCTACGTGGGCGAGGACGTGGAGAACATCCTGCTGCGCCTGCTCCAGAAGGCCGATCTGGACGTCGAACAGGCCCAGCGGGGCATCATCTACATCGACGAGATCGACAAGATCGCCCGCAAGAGCGAGAACCCATCGATCACCCGCGACGTCTCCGGTGAGGGGGTGCAGCAGGCCCTGCTCAAGATGCTGGAGGGCACCGTGGCCAACGTGCCCCCCCAGGGCGGCCGCAAGCACCCCTACCAGGACTGCATCCAGATCGACACCAGCCAGGTGCTGTTCATCTGCGGCGGGGCCTTCGTGGGACTGGAGGACCTGGTCCAGAAACGGATGGGCCGCAACGCGATCGGCTTCCTGCCGGCCGATGGCCGCAGCCGGTTGCGCTCCGGCAAGGAGAAGCAGTCCAGCGAAGTGATGCGCCACCTCGAACCGGAGGATCTGGTGCGCTACGGCCTGATTCCCGAGTTCATCGGCCGGCTGCCGGTGAGCGCGGTGCTCGAACCCCTCGACACCAGCGCCCTGGAGGCGATCCTCACCGAACCGCGTGACGCCCTGGTGAAGCAGTTCCAGACGCTGCTGAGCATGGACAACGTGCGCCTCGAATTCGAGCCGGGGGCCGTCGAGGCCATCGCCGCCGAGGCCCACCGCCGCAAGACCGGCGCCCGGGCCCTGCGGGGCATCGTCGAGGAGCTGATGCTCGACGTCATGTACGACCTGCCCTCCCGCCGCGACGTCCAGACCTTCACCATCACCCGGGAGCTGGTGGAGCATCGCAGCAAGGCCAAGGTGCTGCCGATCAGTGCCGCCGCCGACCTCGACGGCCACCGGGGTGAACAGGCCACGGCCTGACACGGGGCTGTGCGCGATCAGGTGATCGACCGCGTCACGGTGCGCGAGGGATCCGGGCGAACGGCAATCCCCACTCTCCTGTTAAATCCCCGGCCATGCCGGTGACGCCATGCTGAGCGGAGTCCCCTTGTTCCGCTCCGCTCCTTGGCCGCCGCCGATCACCTGCAGGCCCCCCGCCAGCACGGCCTGTTCCTGCACCACGGCATCGACCTGGGGGACGGCAGCGTGGCCCACTATCTGGAGGGCCGGGAAATCCTGCGCAGCCCCCTGCAGGACTTCAGCCGCGGGCAGCCCATCAGCACCGTGAGCTACCCGGACGGGGCCTGCTCGCCGGTGGGGGTCACCCTGCGGCGGGCCATGGGCCGGATCGGGGAGCAGCGCTACAATTTGCTGTTCAACAACTGCGAGCATTTCGCCCACTGGTGCAAGACGGGCCGGCACCGCAGTGCCCAGGTGGAGGACTGGCTGCACACCGGCAGCCTCGGCGCCCTGGCCCTCGGCCAGTTCGTGCCGGCGGCCCTGCTCACCGGGGCGCGGGTGCTGCTGCGCCAGGGCCAGTCCCTCACCGAGACCCTGGCCAGCGGCCTCGACCCCGAGCAGCTGGCCCGGGGCCGCGAACTCGCCCGGCGCAGCCTGGAGCAGCTCGATGGCCTGCGCCAGCGGCTGCAGGAGCGCCTGGAGGAGGAGCTGGCCCGGGCCGAACGGCGCTGGGGCGAAGGGGATGGCCCCATCACCGCGGGCAACGACCCCTTCGAACGCCTGCGCCTGGCGGGACAGAACCTGGCCGACCAGCTGGCCGCGGTGGAGGAGATGGAGGACAGGCTGCAGCGACTGCTGGAGCCGGCGGGCCCCGATCCGACCGAAGACGGCCCGCCTTAGGCTCCCTATCCGGTCAGGGCAGGGTGCATGGTCCAGGCCTACGAGCCCCTTCATCACAAGTACAGGCCCCAGCGCTTCGACCAGCTGGTGGGCCAGAAGGCCGTGGCCGACACCCTCAGCCAGGCCCTGCTCCAGAACCGCATCGCCCCGGCCTATCTGTTCAGCGGCCCCCGGGGCACGGGCAAGACCTCCAGCGCCCGGATCCTGGCCCGTTCGCTCAATTGCCTGGCCAGCCCGGGACCGACCCCGGAGCCCTGCGGCCGCTGCCAGCTGTGCCTCGACATCGCCGCCGGCAACGCCCTTGATGTGATCGAGATCGACGCCGCCTCCAACACCGGCGTCGACAACATCCGGGAGCTGATCGAACGGTCCCGCTTCGCCCCGGTCCAGGCCCGCTGGAAGGTCTACGTGGTGGACGAGTGCCACATGCTCTCCACCGCCGCCTTCAACGCCCTGCTCAAGACCCTGGAGGAACCGCCGCCGCGGGTGGTGTTCGTGCTGGCCACCACCGATCCCCAGCGGGTGCTGCCCACCATCCTGAGCCGCTGCCAGCGTTTCGATTTCCGCCGCATCCCCCTCGAGGCCCTGGTGGGGCATCTGCAGTGGATCGCCGCCGAGGAGTCCATCGGCATCACCCCGGAGGCCCTGCACCTGGTGGCCCAGCGCTCCCAGGGGGGTCTGCGGGACGCCGAGAGCCTGCTCGACCAGCTCAGCCTGCTGCCGGCGCCGATCGCCGCCGACGCGGTGTGGGACCTGCTGGGGGCGGTGCCGGAGGTGGAGCTGCTGCAGCTGGCCGAGGCCATGGCGGCGGCGGATCCCCTGCTGGTGGTGGAGGGCTGCCGCGAACTGCTGGACCGGGGGCGGGAACCGGCCGCCGTGCTTCAGGGGCTGGTCAGCCTGCTGCGGGATCTGCTGCTGGCGGGGGTGGCGCCCGACCGGTTGGAGCTCACGAGCGTGACACCCGAGCTGCGGCCGCGGCTGCCGGAGGTGGCGCGCCGGATCGGCAAGGCCCGCCTGCTGCGGTGGCAGTCCCAGCTCAAGGGCAGCGAACAGCAGCTACGCCACAGCGTGCAGCCGCGGCTATGGCTGGAGGTGCTGCTGCTGGGCCTGCTCGCCGAACCGGCCACCGTGGCCGCCGCTCCCGCCGCCCCCCCGGCGGGGCCGCACCCGCCCGGCGCCGAAGGCCAGCGGGTCGCCCGCAGCCCGGAGCCCGCGGGGGCCGCTGCGCCATCCCCACCGCCGGCCCCGCTGGCACCGACCCCGGCCATGACCCCGGCACCGACCCCGGCGGATCCGGCGACCGCCCCGGGGAGTGCGGGGCCCGCCAGCGAGGATCTGGCCGAGCTGTGGCAGCAGATCCTGGCCGGGTTGGAACTCCCCTCCACCCGGATGCTGCTCTCCCAGCAGGCCCAGCTGCTGCGGCTGGATGAGCGGCGGGCGGTGGTGCGGGTGGCCGGCACCTGGATGGCCATGGTTCAGAGCCGCCTGCCCCTGCTGGAGAAAGCGGTGGCCAGTGCCCTGGGCAGTCCGCGGCAGGTCTCCCTTGAGGCGGGGGGAGACAGCATCGGGCCACAGCCGACGACCAGCCAGCCTCCACCGGCCCGAACAGCCCCTGCCCCTGCCCCTGCCGCCAGCCAGACACCCCAGGCCAGCGGCACGCTCGCCGCGGACCGGCCAGTGGCGACCCCGCCACCAGTGGCAGCGCCGTCGCCAGTGGCAGCGCCGGTCGTCAGGGAGGAGGCCCGCGAGACCAGGGCGGCACCACCCGCCACCAGCTCCGCTGCGATCGATACGCAGGCCAGTCGGCTGGCCGAATTCTTCAACGGTGAAGTGATCAGCGGCATCATCGGAGATCCTGAATGAAGGATCCTTCTTGAATGGAATCCTCTCCCGGAGAGACAACAGGACCCTGACCGAACGCAACGCAGAACAGTCCATCCCTGCCGGCTGATCGCCAGGGGTCATCGGATGACCGGGAAGATCCTGGTTCGTCCAGAGTTGATGCGTCAGGCGATGGCAAACAATGGGGTGGCGTTTGCCCTTCATGGACCCCCGAACACCCGGGCGAGCCGCGAACGCAAGGTCTGCGTCAAGGCGGACCCCATGGAATCGGGTTCCATCGGTTTGTGGCCCGGATAGAACCGCTGATAATCCTCCGCATAGATCTCGGCGACCCTCTGCCTGAGCCTGCGCTCCTGGCGGGAGGAGAGCCGCTTCAATGGGGAGTCAGGGCCGTTGGCCTTCGGCAGGACCAGGGCCCTGCCCAGGCGCTGGGAGAGCACCTGCATGAGATCAGAAAGGTGCTCAAAATAGAAGACATTCACCGTCGCAGAACCTTCCAGAAAGCTTGACTGGGGCCTGAGATGCAGCAGATCATGAGAGGCAGCGAGCTCCACATACTGCTCGAAATCGAGGGCATGCAGGTCAAGGCCGTAGTACCACTTCGCAAAATCAGCCATGGCCGGTCCTTGCGCCGGAAGGATGAAACAAGGCGCGTCCAAGGATCGCGGACCACGGTGAAAACCCAGCTATCTCGAACGAAATCAGGATGCAACTTCTCAACTTCAGCCAAGCGAAGATGCTGGAGGAACTGGGAGCTCAACTCCAGCTTCATCAGGTCGGGAGAAGCGAGCCTGCCAAAGCAGACACCTGGATTCTCAATGGCAGGATTCAGGTCGAGCCCAAGGGCCAACTCGATCGATGTGCCAGCGGTTTTGGGAATATGGATGAATGTGATTCCTGGTTCACGGAATAAAGGCATGACCAGCTAAATGGGAAATACCGATTTTCAGAATCGTATCATATTTTAATTGCCCGACCCAACCCAGATTGGATCATCAGATCGATCATCGTCACCATGGGGACTGACGGGATGCCCTGATGACATCCCACTCAGAGACCATTCAGGACGTCAGGTCCAGGGTGCAGAGCATCTGGAACGCCACCCCATCAGAGAGGGCGTCATGGTGACGATTCACACCCGACCTGTTTCCGCAGCGAATCCGGGCTCCTCGTCCGAGATTTCTGCCTCGGCCTCCACATCATGGGCTTCCAACGTTTCACCCAGATGAAGCGTCTTCACCCAGACCAGCTTCTTGGGAAGCAACGCCATCTTCAGGGTCACCCAGGGGATCACCAGGAACCAGTGGACCAGGTAGATGATGCCCAGGCCGGCGCTGAAGGGGTTCATGGCCGGCAGGGGCGGCCCCTCGGACGGCCGGCGGCAGCCGGTGGCGATCGCCATGCCCGAGAGGGCCAGGGCCACGATCGAGAACGGCCACATGGTGGGGGCCGTGCGGGTGATCAGGGTGCCGATCAGGTCGGCGCTGGCCACCACCGGCAGCACGTACTGCAGCAGGAAGAAGCAGGTGAGATCGAGCTTCTGGTTGAACCCCAGCCGGTTGGAGACCAGGCCGGGGCCGTAGTCGAAGAAGCGCTGCAGGCCCCCCTCGGCCCAGCGCTGGCGCTGGCGCCAGAGGGCCGGCAGGGTCAGCACCGCCTCCTCCTGCACGGGCGGGTCCCAGACCATCCCGATCGGCAGGCCTTCGAGCAGCAGGCGGAAGCTCAGGTCGAGATCGTCCGTCACCGTGTCCTCGTTGAAGCCCCCGACCTTGAGGAGCGCCTCCCGCGACAGCAGCTGGCCGTTGCCCCGCAGTTCGGCCACGCCGCCGTTGGCCAGACGCCCCTCCTGGATCATGGCGTCGAAGGCCATCTCCATCGCCTGGGCGGTGGTGAGCAGGTTGGTCCCGGCATTGGCCACCGCCTTGCGCAGCTGCACCGCCGCCCAGCCGCCGGCCTCCGCCCAGGGAACGAGGCGCTCCAGCACATCCGGCTGCAGGTCGGCATCGGCGTCGAGCACGAGCATCCAGCGGCCGGCCAGTTGCTGCAGCACCAGATTCAGGGCCCCCGACTTGCCGCCGCCCGCATCCCGGGGTCGGCGCAGCACCCGCAGGAAGGGGTGGCGTCCCTGGAGCTCGGCCAGCAGCTCGGGCGTGCGGTCGTCGCTGCCGTCATCGACCACCCACAGGGCCAGCTGGCCCGCGGGCCAGCGCAGGGCGGCGATGCGCTCCACCAACCGGGCGATCACCGCCTGCTCGTCACGGGCGGCGACCACCACATCAACGGCCGGGCAGGTGCCCACCTCGCCCGCCGCCGGTGCCGCCGCCGCGGGCGCATCGCCCGGGCGGCGGCGGAAAGCCTGCAGCAGAACGGTCCGAAGGCTGTAACCCCCGAGCAGGGTCGCCAGGGTGAGGGCCGGCACCAGGCTGCGGCCCGGGGGCAGCCAGTGGGGGGCGATTCCCACCAGGCCGCAGCAGGCGAGGAACAGGGCCGCCTTGGCACGGCGTTGGTCGCTGCCACTGCCGCTGGGACCGCTGCTGCCACTGCCGCTGGGACCGCTGCTGACACTGCCGCCGGCAGCCATGGTGAACCTCATCCAGGCGGAGACTCTAGGGGGAATCGCCGCCGGCTCCCAGGGGCTGGAGGGAGGTGCCCGGGTAGTAATGCGCCAGGATCCGCCGCGCACTCCAGCCGCGACCGGCCAGGTCGATCGCCCCCGCCTGGGAAAGACCGGCCCCGTGGCCGAAGCCCCCACCGGTCAGCTGCCAGGCCCCCTCACCCTCCGGCCGCAGGGTGAACAGGGTGCTGGGCAGGGTGCGCAGGGTGCGGCGGATCGCATCCAGCCGCAGCACCGTGCGGCCCCCGGTTCCCTGCACCTCCAGGGCCAGCACCCGGCCGCTGGGGCCCCGGGCCAGCACCTTCAGGGCGGTGGGCCGTCCCACGCCCCGCTCCGGCCCGAGGGCAGCGGCGACCTGGGCCGCCGTGAGCCGCCGCTGCCAGCGGAAGACGGGATGGTCGGCCCCCCAGGCGGCCTGGCCGTCCCGCAGCAGCGTCGGCAGGGCGGCGGCCGCCAGGGGCACCGGGAAGCGGGTCTGGAAGGGGGCGGGGCCGTCGGGGAAGGGGTTCAGGTAGGGGACCGGCGGCCCGTTCCAGGCCTCCTGGTAGGCGGCGCTGATGCCGCCGTTGCTGGCGTGGTACACGGCGTGGATCGGCCCATCGGCACCCATCAGCACGGCCAGCCAGGTGGCGGCGATGGCCTGGCGCACGGCAGCGCCGGCGTCGCGCGGGTCGCTGTACACCTGGCACTGGGTGTCGGCGCAGAGGTGGTAGCCATCCGCCGCGAAGCGGTGCTGGTTGCGCACCGCCCAGGTGCGGGCCAGCACGGCCTGGGCCTCGAGGGCCGCCGCCGGCACCCCGGCTCCGATCTCATGGGGCACCACACCCTCCAGATAGCGCTCCAGGGGGACCTGCTCCACCAGGCTCCAGCCGCCGTGGGCGTCGCTCAGCAGCTGGAAGGGGCCGGCGAAGACCCCCCGATCCCAGAGCAGGCCGCCGGGGGCCTCGATCCGGATCGGCCCGGCCAGGGGCACCGTCCCCTGGGCCCGGCGCAGCTCCAGGCCGACCCGCTCGCTGACGGTCCGCTCGTAGCTCCCCAGCCGCAGCCCCTCGGGAAGTCCGGCGGGATCGGGGGCACCGGCGGGGGCCCACACCTCCCAGTCACGGGGCCGGGCGATCACCGCCGCCACCCCCATCGAACGCCAGAGCCCGGCCGCCTGCTCGGCGCTCTCGAAACTGGCAAACGGACCCAGCACCCGGCGCCGCAGCGTCACGGGCCCGGGCAGCAGCTCCCGGCGCCAGTGCAGCGCCAGGGAGGGGGCCTGGAAGCGCTGGCCGTTGGCGTCGATGAGGGTGAGCAGGCCGCCGTTGCCGCGCAGGCGCAGGGGCGGGGCCACGGCGGCCTCCCCGGGCGCCGGACCCAGGCGGGCGGCCAGGGCCACCGCCAGCACCGGACGGGCCGCCGTGACCGGCTCGGGACGGGCCACCGGCCAGTGCATCAGGCTGGTCTGCCCGGGGGACGGGGCGTCCGGAGGGGGCGGCGGCGACAGGGCTGGCGGCCCCTGCTCGGCCCGGCAGCCGACCGGGAACAGCAGCGCCGCGGCCAGCAGCAGCCGGGGCAGGACGCAGGGACGCAGGGCCATCGAGGGGGCGGGGGGTTGGAGGAGGGTTCACCCGCGTCGTAGTGTGCTTGTTTGTGCCTGCGCCTACCGAGATGCCGAAGCTCAAGACCCGCAAAGCGGCCGCGAAGCGGTTCAAGGCCACCGGCACCGGCAAGTTCATGCGCCGGCGTGCCTTCCTCAACCACCTGCTCGATCACAAGAGCCCCAAGCGCAAGCGCTATCTGGGGACGATGGCGGTGGTCGATGAGCGCGACCACGACAACGTGGCCCGGATGCTGCCCTACGCCGGCTGAGTCCGGCCGGGCTCCCTCCGGGGTTCCCGCTTCCCTCTCTTTTCTCACCCACCCACCGCTCACCTCCCATGGCCCGCGTCAAGAGGGGCAACGTCGCCCGCAAACGCCGCAACAAGATCCTTCGCCTCGCCCGCGGCTTCCAGGGGAGCAACGGCAGCCTGTTCCGCACCGCCAACCAGCGGGTCATGAAGGCCCTCTGCAATGCCTACCGCGACCGTCGCCGCCGCAAGCGTGACTTCCGCCGCCTCTGGATCGCCCGGATCAACGCCGCCGCCCGCATGAACGGCCTCAGCTACAGCAAGCTGATCGGTGGCCTCAAGCGGGCCGACGTGCGCCTGAACCGCAAGATGCTGGCCCAGCTGGCCGTGGCCGATCCCGCCAGCTTCACCGCCGTGGCCACCGCGGCAGGCCACTGACGCCGTCCCCCCAGCACCGACCGTCCGGCCGGACACGATGACCGATCTGCTGCCCCAGGCCTACCTGCTCGGCCTGATCGCCCTGCTGGGCGTGGCCGCCATCGTGGTCGGCCGCCAGATCCTGCGGGTGCGGCGCGATGAACTCGCCCTGGCCCGCCTCGGCGGCAACGACAAGGCCGCTGGCGGCCCCAGGGATGCCTCCACCCTCTATGAGCTGGCCTCGGTCCAGCTGCGCAAGCGGCTCTACGCCGAGGCCCAAGTCAACCTCAAGCAGGCCCTGAAGCTGGCCGACGCGGAGAACGCCCCGGCCGAGGCGCGGGCCCTGATGGAGAACGCCCTCGGCTTCACCCTGGCGGCCCAGAACAATTACAGCGCCGCCGTGCGCCACTACCGGGCCGCCCTGCGGGCCAAGGCCGAGTATCCGGTGGCCCTCAACAACCTCGCCTTCGCCCTCGAAAAGCAATCGAAAGCCGACGAGGCCCGCAACCTCTACGAGAAGGTGCTGCAGCTGGAGGCCACCAACAAGACGGCCCGCAAGCGGCTCTCGATCCTGGAGCGGCGCAGCGGCCAGCAGGCGGGCGAGAACGGCAAGGCCTCCTGAGACCCAGCCCGGCCGGGCTCACCAGAGGCCGCGCACAGGGGCGGGCTCTCCGGCGGCGGGAGCCTGGGCGGTGCGCTCAGGCACCAGCTGCAGCCGCCCGCCGGGGGTGGTGAGCCGGGGCGCCCGCCAGCCGCTCAGGGACAGGCCCTGCACGCTCTGAAAGGCGCCACCGGGCTCTAGGGCGCCGCCGAGGGGATCCCCCAGCACCAGCAGGTCGAGCTGGTCGGACTTGGCATTGAGATTGCCCTGCACTGGAGATTCAACCCCGCCGATGGCCATCGCACCGCGCAGGTCCACCATCTGACCGATCGGGGTGGCCCCGTCGATCCGCAGCTGCACGGGCACGGCGGGCCCGCCGCTGAACGACTGATAACGGCCGCTCCAGCGACGGGGCATCTGCTCGGCGATCAGCCGGGCCCGGGCGATCGGATCGAAGGTCTCCACCTCACCGTTGGTGCCGCCGTCCTGGTTGATGGCCTTGATCTCGGGGGCGGTGAAGGGCACGAACCCATCGGCCGGCAGGGGGCTGGCGGCAAGCAGGGGGCTGGCGGCGAGCAGCAGGGGCACGGCGGCCAGAGGCACCGGCATGGCGTGGGTCTCGGGGGCAGAAGGCAGACTAATCGGGATGCGCCCGTGCGCCGCAGGCCCCCGACCGTGACCGCCATCGCCCCCCTGACCTCCCGCGACGATCTGGTGATCGCCGGCCGTCGCTTCCGCAGCCGCCTGATGACCGGCACCGGCAAGTACCCGAGCCTGGAGGCCATGCAGGCCAGCCTGGAGGCCAGCGGCTGCGAGATCGTCACCGTGGCGGTGCGGCGGGTTCAGAGCGGCGCCCCGGGCCATGGCGGCCTGATGGAGGCGATCGACTGGAGCCGCATCTGGATGCTGCCCAACACGGCCGGCTGCGCCACCGCCGAGGAGGCGGTGCGGGTGGCCCGGCTGGGCCGGGAGCTGGCGCGCCTGGCGGGCCAGGAGGACAACAATTTCGTGAAGCTGGAGGTGATCCCCGACTCCCGCCACCTGCTGCCGGACCCCTTCGGCACCCTCGAGGCCGCCGAGCAGCTGGTCAAGGAAGGCTTCGCCGTGCTGCCCTACATCAACGCCGATCCCCTGCTGGCCAAGCGGCTGGAGGAGGCCGGCTGCGCCACGGTGATGCCGCTGGGATCCCCGATCGGCTCGGGCCAGGGCATCCGCAACGCCGCCAACATCGCCCTGATCATCGAGAACGCCCGCGTGCCGGTGGTGGTGGATGCGGGCCTGGGGGTTCCCAGCGAGGCCGCCCAGGCCATGGAGATGGGCGCCGATGCCCTGCTGATCAACAGCGCCATCGCCCTGGCGGGCGATCCGCCGGCGATGGCACGGGCGATGGCCCTTGCCACCGAGGCCGGTCGCACCGCCCTGCTGGCGGGCCGGCTGCCGCAGCGGGCCGAGGCCCGGGCCAGTTCCCCGCTGGATGGCCGTGTGACGAACCATTGACGATCGGGCCGATCGCCGGCCCACTCCATAGGGTTTGCCGCAAACCGATCCCCAGCCATGCAGGTCACTGAAGAAGACGGCGGCAAACTGAACGCCTTCGCCAAGGAGCCCCGCATGGTGCTCCAGGAGGAGGGCGAGACCAGCGGAGCCAACCGGATGCTGCTGATCGGCGGCCTGGTGCTGGTGGCCGTCATGGTGGCGGTGGCGGCCGGCATCAGCTGAGGCCGGTGGGGGCCTCTGAGGCCTGTAGTAGCTTGCCCGTCTGAGCAACTGCTCGTTCAGGAGTCTGGGGTGAAGGTTCTCGTTCTCGGCGGCGACGGCTTCTGTGGTTGGCCCTGTGCCGTGAACCTGGCGGAAGCCGGACACGACGTCGTCATCGTCGACAACCTGAGTCGACGCAAGATCGACATCGACCTGGGCGTCGAGTCGCTGACGCCCATCGCCACGATCCACGACCGGCTGCGGGCCTGGGAACAGGTAGGCGGCCGGGCCATGTCCTTCGTGCACCTGGACATCGCCCGGGAGTACGACCGGCTGCTGGATCTGCTGCGCAGCGAGCGCCCCGAGGCGATCGTCCACTTCGCCGAGCAGCGGGCCGCCCCCTACTCGATGAAGAGCAGCGCCACCAAGCGCTACACCGTCGACAACAACGTCAACGGCACCCACAACCTGCTGGCGGCCATCGTCGACAGCGGCCTCGACGTCCACATCGTGCACCTGGGCACCATGGGCGTCTACGGCTACGGCTCCCACCGGGGCGCCACGATCCCGGAGGGCTACCTGACGGTGGAAGTGCCCCAGCCGGACGGCACCTGCTTCACCGAGAAGATCCTTCACCCCACGGATCCCGGCAGTGTCTACCACATGACCAAGACGCTGGATCAGCTGCTGTTCTTCTACTACAACAAGAACGACGCGATCCGGGTCACCGACCTGCACCAGGGCATCGTCTGGGGCACCAACACCGACCTCACCCAGCGGGATCCCCGGCTCACCAACCGCTTCGACTACGACGGCGACTACGGCACCGTGCTCAACCGCTTCCTGATGCAGGCGGCGATCGGCTACCCGCTCACCGTCCACGGCACCGGCGGTCAGACCCGGGCCTTCATCCACATCCGCGATTCGGTGCGCTGTGTCCAGCTGGCCCTGGAGCACCCCCCCGAACCCGGCGAGAAGGTGAAGATCTTCAACCAGATGACCGAGAGCCACCAGGTGGGTGAACTGGCCCGCAAGGTGGCGGCCCTCACCGACTCTCAGATCAACTATCTCCCCAACCCCCGCAAGGAGGCGATCGAGAACGATCTGATCGTCGACAACCGCTGCTTCATCGAGCTGGGCCTCAAGCCCACCACCCTCGATGACGGCCTGCTGGCCGAGGTGGTGGACGTGGCCCGGCGCTGGGCCGACCGTTGCGACCGCTCCAAGATCCCCTGCCTCTCCGCCTGGACCCAGCGCCAGGCCGAAGCGATCAAGGCCTTCGCCTGATCTCCCCCCCGTGAAGATCGCCTTTTTCACCGAAACCTTCCTGCCGAAGGTCGACGGCATCGTCACGCGGCTCACCAAGACGGTGCAGCAGCTGGTGCTGGCCGGCGACGAGGTGCTGATCTTCTGCCCCGAAGGCGCTCCCGATGGCTACATGGGGGCCCGGGTGGTGGGGGTGCCGGCCATGCCGCTGCCCCTCTATCCCGAGCTGAAGCTGGCCCTGCCGCGGCCGGCGGTCTCGGAAGCCCTCGACCGCTTCGGTCCCGATCTGGTCCATGTGGTGAATCCGGCCGTGCTGGGCCTCGGGGGCATCTGGCTGGCCAAGAGCCGCGGCCTGCCCCTGGTGGCCAGCTACCACACCCATCTGCCCAAGTACCTGGAGCACTACGGCATGGGGATGCTGGAGCCCCTGCTGTGGGAACTGCTCAAGGCCGCCCACAACCAGGCCCGGCTCAATCTCTGCACCTCCACCGCCATGGTCGAGGAGCTGGCGGCCCGGGGCATCCAGCACACGGCCCTCTGGCAGCGGGGCGTCGACACCGACCTGTTCCGCCCCGAACTGGCCTCCGGCGCCATGCGCGAGCGGCTCCACGGTGGCCACGACGACACCGGCCACCTGCTCCTCTACATCGGCCGACTCTCGGCGGAGAAGCAGATCGAGCGGATCCGGCCGGTGCTCGAAGCCATGCCCCAGGCCCGGCTCGCCCTGGTGGGGGACGGTCCCCACCGCCAGCAGCTGGAGCGCCATTTCGACGGCACCGCCACCACCTTCGTGGGCTACCTGGCCGGCCAGGAGCTGGCCTCGGCCTATGCCAGCGGCGACGCCTTCCTGTTCCCCTCCAGCACCGAAACCCTCGGCCTGGTGCTGCTGGAGGCGATGGCCGCCGGCTGCCCGGTGGTGGGGGCCAACCGGGGCGGCATCCCCGACATCGTCAGCGACGGCGTCAACGGCTGCCTCTACGACCCCGACCAGCCCGCCAGCCTGACCACGGCCGTCCAACGGCTGCTGGGGGATCCGGCGGCCCGCCGCCAGCTGCGCCTGGCCGCCCGCGAGGAGGCCGAGCGCTGGGGCTGGGCCGGGGCCACCGCCCAGCTGCAGGGCTACTACCGCCAGGTGCTCCAGCAGAGCCGTCTGCCCCAGGCCGCCTGAGGGCCCTCAGCCCGGCCGGACCGCCACCGGTGGCTTGACGCCCCGGAACCAGACCGTCATCAGGGCCTTCACCATCGGGGCGGCCACGGTGCCGCCGTAACCGCCGGAGTTCTCACCGAAGGCGACGATCACCAGGGTGGGGGTGCCGGTGGCCGGGGCGTAGCCGCCGAACCAGGCGTGGTCGGGGCGGGGCGGATCCTCGGCGGTGCCGGTCTTGCCGGCCACGGGCGGCAGGCTGGGGTCGTTGAGGATCGTGGCCGTGCCGCTGGTGACCGCCTGGCGCAGGCCGGCATGCAGCACCCGCAGGGTGGCCGGCTTCAGTCCGATCCACTTGCGCGGGAAGTCGCGCTCCACCAGGTGGGGCGTCACCAGCCAGCCGCCGTTGGCCACCGCGGCATAGAGGCGGGCCATCTGGATCGGCGTCACCGTCACCGCCCCCTGGCCGATCGAGGAGGTGATCGTGTCGACCGGGGTCCAGGGTTCGCCCAGCACCTCCTTCTTCCAGGCCGGGTCCCCCAGCAACCCCGGGGATTCCTCGGCGGACAGCTCGCTGCCGGTGCGGCTGCCGTAGCCCAGGCGACGGGCCGCCTTGAACATCTCCTCCGGGCCGACCATCAGCCCCACCTTGTAGAAGAAGCTGTTGCTGCTCACCCCGAGGGCGAAGGGGAAGCCGATGCTGCCGAAGGAGCCGTGGTCGGCGTAGCACTGGCCGTAGTAGCAGAACGAGCCCACCGTCGGCATGGTGGAGTTCTCGTTGAGCTTGCCGGACTCGATGCCGGCGATGGTGGTGACGATCTTGAAGGTGCTGGCCGGCGGGAACCCCTGGAAGGCCCGGTTCAGCATCGGTGCCTCGGGCCGGTTGAGGCTGTTCCACTGGGCGGTGGTGGGGCCGTCGGAGAAGAAGTTGGGATCGAAGTTGGGCCGGCTGGCCATCGCCCGCACGGCGCCGGTGCGGGGATCCATCGCCACGATCGCCCCCTTGCGCACCCCGTCGAGGGCCTTCTCCGCCGCCCGCTGCAGGTCGAGATCGAGGGTGAGGCGCAGATCCTTGCCGGCCTTGGCGGGCTTGTCCCCCAGGACCCGCTGCACCTGGCCTTCGGCATTCACCTCCAGCTGCTGGCCACCCCACTCGCCGCGCAGGTGGGTTTCGTAGACCTTCTCGAGCCCGCTGCGGCCGATGCGATCGCTGATGCGGTAGCCGTGGTCGCGGAGGGCGGCGTACTCCTCCTCGGTGATGCTGCTCGTGTAGCCCATCACGTGGGCCCCCAGGCTGCCGTCGGGATAGGCGCGCAGCACGTCCTCGGACACCTCCGCCCCCTGCAGGGATCCGGCCTGCTCCCGGAAGCGCAGCACCTGCACGGGTGTGAGCGAGAGGGCCAGGGGAATCCGGAAGCCCTGGGCATTGGCGCCGCTGCGGCGCTGGGCATCCAGCCGCTCGGCGGGGATCCCGAGCAGGCCGGCGAGCCGGTCGCGCAGCCCGGGCCAGCGGCGGTCGTCGACCTGGAGGGGCTGGAGATAGAGGTTGTAGGTGAGCCGGTTGGTGGCCAGCACCCGGCCCTTGCGATCCAGCAGGCGGCCCCGCACGGGATTGCGCGGCAGCAGGCGGATCCGGTTCTCGTCGGCCATCGCCCGGTTCTCAGCCCCGTGCAGCAGCTGGAGCCAGGCGAGGCGCCCGAGGATCGCCGCCAGGATCAGCAGCATGAAGGTGAGCAGGAGGGCGGCCTGGTGGCCGGTCCCTGTGTGGCGGGTGGAGGAGGCCCCGAGCCCGCCGCCGGCAGCGCGCACCATCAGCCGATGCGGCTCTGGAGCAGGGCCAGCCGCGCCTCGATGCGCTCCAGGGCCGCCAGCAGCTCGGCCGGATCCGCCGGACTGGGCGGCGGGGGAGCGTCCCAGGCGGGAGGGGTGGCGGCGGGGCCCTCCTCGGCGCCGACGTCGCGCACCTCCACTTTCATCACGGGGTTGCCCAGGCCGGGCTGGAAGCGATCGAGGTTTTCCCTCACCTGGCTGGCCGCGGGCTCCCCTTCCTCGCGCAGCTGGCCCAGAGGATCGGCACTGGTGCCGTCGAAGGCAGCCAGCACCTCGGCCGGTCCGCCCTTGCGGACCCGCTCCACCACCGCCAGTCCCACCGGCAGCACGTCCTGCATCAGGGCCAGGCGCAGGGAATCGAGGGGATCGGCAGCCATGACGTCGGAACCCGGACCGGGCTTTCCAGTCTGACGTGCGGAACGGCCCGGCTCAGGGTGCGGGTCGCTGCACCCCGGGATCGACGATCACCTGGCCGCAGAAGCGGGTGCTGCCCAGCCACCAGCCGCCGCCGACGGCCAGCACCAGCAGGACGCTGAAGGGAAGCAGGGCCTGGCGGGTGCCGTCGAGGGAGAGCCACTCCAGCCAGCCCCGCAGCCAGCGGTCGCGGTCGAAGCGGCGTCGCTCCCTCAGGCTTTCCTTGCCGCGGCGGTCGAGGGCGCGGGCCACCCAGCGCTCGAAGGCCTTCTTCTTAGTCACGGCCATCTTGCGCTCCACCTCCAGCAGGTGGCCGGCGCTGAGGTCGGGGTTGAAGGTGCTGATCAGCTCCAGGCTCTTGAGGAACATCTCCACCGCCCCTTCCTTGATCGCCAGCTCGGCCGGCTCCAGGCCATCCCAGTCGACCTCGGGATAGAAGCGCAGACGGTTGCTGCGGATCTGCTCCTCCGGCAGCTGGCCGGGTTCCCGCAGCCAGCGGTCGGTGTTGGCATCGAAACGACGCCAGTAGAGAAAGGGGTTGAGGAAGACGGTCTTGCCGGCCAGCAGGATGCTGTCCTGCTGCAGGCGGCGGTGCAGCTGGGGGTCGTGCTCAGCCCCGGCAGGGCTGCCAGCGACGGCGGGGGAGACGGGAGGCACGGAGCAAACGGCCGGGTGCCGAGATTATCGAAGTTGGCCCGCTGGGGCCAGCCTGGGGATCGAAACGGCCCCCGGGCCTGGAAAGCCATCTGCGGAAGGCCTGGCCGCAGACATCTGAACCGGGCTCGGGCGCTGAGGGGGTGCTCGCCGGCCGCTTCAGTTCAGTGCGGCGCCTTGCTTCTTTTGTCGCGGCTGGGATGCGCTCACCAGCCCGATCGGAGGCAAGAAAACAAAAGCGTCAGGGATAGAATAACTCCAGGTCCAAACCGTGCGGTGATTGTTCCTCAACGAAACGCCTCAGCTCACGACTCTCGAGAACTCTTCTAGCTTCTTCACGGAAGGGACTGACATTCCTGGAAGCTGCAGGCAATTCAAACCCTAAAGCCTGAGAAAACTGAACAGACAGGGACTCGGCCTGCAAGACGTGCAGCCGGAGGCGCTTCACACTGTTGAGGTAGCGAGACTTCACCCTGCTTTTGAGCAATGGAAGCAAGTCGGGAAAGCGCTTGATGGCCTTGAGTGTAAAGCGCATGTCACGCGGCAGCAGATAGTGGAAGGCAGGCTTGGTACTCTGAGCAATGGCCATAAACTCCGGTTCGACAAATTCAGGGCTTTGGCGGAAGACGTAGGATCCCGTTCTCTCGTCAAGAACCATGTGACGGTGCGGCGAATAGTAAAATGAGACAAGGCGCTCGAAGGGCTTTCGCACACAGGAGTAAATCCTGAGCTCTTTCAATGAGGGCTCGATCAGCAAATAAGTAGACAGTGGCTGATGCTTTCGGTGCGTCAGAGAGCCACGAACCTCAAATCGATCAATGCCATCGCGAAAGCCGCCGCTGACCATTTCATCGCAGCTGAGGCCAGCGTCGATGATGGCCGACTGAATGGTATTGCCACCCGTCTTCGGGATATGGATAAACAGGCATGTCTCACCTTGATGAGAGAAAAGCATGGTTACTCGCTTTGATCGTTGCTGTTGAAGACATGATGGACAGCCGTCAACGGGCTGTCACTCCCACTCGATCGTGCCTGGGGGCTTGCTGGTGATGTCGAGCACCACCCGGTTCACCCCCCGCACCTCGTTGACGATGCGGTTGGAGATCAGCTCCAGCAGGTCGTAGGGCAGCCGCGACCAGTCGGCGGTCATGCCGTCCTCGGAGGAGACGCAGCGCAGCACGACCGGGTAGGCGTAGGTGCGCTTGTCGCCCATCACCCCGACGCTGCGCACGGGCAGCAGCACGGCGAAGGCCTGCCAGATCTCGTTGTAGAGGCCGGCGTCGCGCACCTCCTCGCGCACGATCAGGTCGGCATCGCGCAGGATGTCGAGCTTGTCGTCGGTCACCTCCCCCAGGATGCGGATCGCCAGGCCGGGGCCGGGGAAGGGATGGCGCCCCACGATCTCCTGGGGCAGGCCGAGGCTGCGGCCCACCTTGCGCACCTCGTCCTTGAACAGACGCCGCAGGGGCTCCACCAGCTTGAACTGGAGATCCTTCGGCAGGCCGCCCACGTTGTGGTGGCTCTTGATCTTCACCGCCACCCGCTCGCCGGTCTTGGGGTCCACGTTGGTGCCGGCGCTCTCGATCACATCGGGGTAGAGGGTGCCCTGGGCGAGGTAGTCGAAGGGGCCGAGGCGACGGCTTTCCTCCTCGAACACCCGGATGAACTCGGTGCCGATGATCTTGCGCTTCTCCTCCGGGTCGGTGATGCCGGCGAGCTTGGAGATGAAGCGCTCACGGGCATTGATGTATTCGACGTTGATGTGGAACTGGCGATCGAAGAAATCCATCAGGAACTCCGGCTCGCCTTTGCGCATGAAGCCCTGGTCGATGAACATGCAGGTGAGGCGATCGCCGATCGCCTGGTGCAGCAGGAAGGCCAGGGTGGAGGAATCGACCCCGCCCGAGAGGGCCAGCAGCACCCGCTTCTCGCCCACCTGGGCGCGCACCTCGCCGATGGCCTCATCGATGAAGGCGGCCGTGGTCCAGTCGGGGATGCAGCCGCAGATGTGATAAACGAAGTTGCGGATCATCACCATGCCGCAGGTGGAATGCACCACCTCGGGATGGAACTGCACCCCGTAGAGACGGCGGGCATGGTCGGCCACCGCGGCCTCGGGGGTGTTATCGGTGTGAGCCAGCCGCACGAAGCCCTCCGGCAGCGACTCCACCGAATCGCCGTGGCTCATCCACATCGTCGAGCCCTTCTCGACGTTGGTGAGCAGATCCACTGGGTCGTCGACATGCAGCGGCGCCTTGCCGTACTCGGCCCGGCCGGCGGCCACCACCGATCCGCCCAGCTGCTGCACCATCAGCTGCATGCCGTAGCAGACCCCCAGCACCGGGATGCCCAGGTCCCAGAGGCCGGGGTCGCAGGAGGGGGCGCCTTCCTCGTAGACGGAGCTGGGGCCACCGCTGAGGATGATCCCCTTCGGGTTGAGGGCCTTCAGCTCCGCGGCGCTGGTGGTGTAGCCCATCACCAGGGAGAAGACCTCCGTCTCCCGCACCCGGCGGGCGATCAGCTCGGAGTACTGGGAGCCGAAATCCAGGATGACGATGGCCGGCGGACGGCGGGAACCGCTGGCATGGTCCCGTTCCGAACCCGTGGGTGCGGTCTGCGTCGTTTCGGACATCGGCTCGAAGGCGGCCAGGGCCAGGGCCCGGTAATCGGTTCCAGCACCCTAGGTCGCGCCCCTGAAGCGTTCCAGCAGCCCCTCCCCCACCGGCCCGCAGACCCGCAGCCGGCGCTGGCGGTCGAACAGGGCGGCCCCGACGGCGGCCGGCGGGGCGCCATGGCTGGCCAGGTAGGCCCGGCAGCGGCATTCGATGGCGGCGGCGATCCGCGCCCGCAGGCGCCCGGCCAGCGCCGGATCGGCCTGCTCCAGAGCGGCCAGGGCGGCCTCCACGGTGGCGGCCCCGTGCAGGGCTTCGAGGGTGGTTCCGGTGGCGCCCTCCAGGGCGGCCAGGGCCGTGAGCACCTCGGCGCGGCCGTCGGCCAGATGGTGGTGGGTGTGGAAGATGCCGCCGGCCAGCTTGATCAGCTTGCCCTGGTAGCCGAACAGCAGCAGCCGCTCCACCCCGGCTTCGGCGGCCGCCACCAGCACCGGGCCGAGCCAGTTGCCCGCCTTCAGCAGCAGTTCCGGCGGCAGGCCCAGCTGGGGGGCCAGATCCAGGCCGTTCTCGCCGATCACCAGCACCAGATCGCCGCCGGCCCCCGGCGCCGCCATGCGCTCGGCGAGGGCCGCCAGGGTGCGGGCCAGCTGGTCCGGGTCGGCGCCGGCCTGCACCTCGGCCTGGGTGCCGATCAGGGCCAGCCCGTCCACCACCCCGAAGGCGGCATTGCTGGTGCGCTCCGCCAGGCGGCGGCCGTCGGGGAGCACCAGGGTGAGCCCCAGGCGGCGACCGCCGGGCACCAGGGGCCGCAGGTTGGCCTCCAGCAGGCGCCGGGCATAGGCCGACAGGCAGGCCTCCCCGGTCGCCGCGTGGACCCCCACCCCCTCGCCGGGCTCCAGCTGCAGCCAGGGCCCGTCGCCGGGGAGCCAGCGGGCCAGCACCCACACCACCAGGCCGCGGGTGAGGTCGAGCCCCTCGCCCGGGTCACAGCAGCTCTCCCCCAGGGCCAGCCCCTCGCCCAGGCCCGCGGCGGCCCGCACCGGCACCGGCACCACCCCCGGCGGCTGCAGCAGTTCCAGGGCCACCGAAGCGCTGAACGGCTCCCCCTGCAGGGCCCCGAGGGCGGCGCGGGCCGCGGCCGCCAGCCACACCGGCAGGGTGAAGCCCCGCGGCGGCGCGGAGGGGGGACGGAGGGAATCGATGGCGGGTGGGAACGCTGTTTTTTATGGTGGTCGATCGCCTCGCCTCCGCCAGGCCCGCGCCCCCTCCCTCCCCACAGCTCATGCAGGACAAGCTCACCCTGATGATCCCCGGCCCCACCCCGGTGCCGGAGACCGTCCTGCAGGCCATGGCCCGCCATCCGATCGGCCACCGCAGCGGCGATTTCCAGAAGATCGTGCGCCGCACCACCGAGCAGCTGCAGTGGCTGCACCAGACGAAGGGCCACGTGCTGGTGATCACCGGCAGCGGCACCGCGGCGATGGAGGCCGCGATCGTCAACACCCTCAGCCGCGGCGACAAGGTGCTCTGCGGCGACAACGGCAAGTTCGGCGAACGCTGGGTGAAGGTGGCGAAGGCCTACGGGCTGAACGTGGAGGTGATCAAGGCGGAGTGGGGCCAGCCCCTCGACCCGGAGGCCTTCCGCGCCGCCCTCGAGGCCGACGGCGCCAAGGAGATCCGGGGTGTGATCCTCACCCACTCGGAAACCTCCACCGGGGTGATCAACGACCTGCAGGCCATCGCCGGCCATGTGAAGGCCCACGGCACGGCCCTCACCATCGCCGACTGCGTCACCAGCCTCGGGGCCTGTGACGTGCCCATGGACGCCTGGGGCGTGGACGTGGTGGGCTCCGGCTCCCAGAAGGGCTACATGATGCCGCCGGGTCTGAGCTTCGTGGCCATGAGCGAGCGGGCCTGGACGGCCTACGAACGCTCCGATCTGCCCAAGTTCTATCTGGATCTGGGCAAGTACCGCAAAGCGGCCGACGACGACAGCAACCCCTTCACCCCGGCGATCAACCTCTACTTCGCCCTCGAGGCGGCCCTGGGGATGATGCAGAAGGAGGGTCTGGAGGCGATCTTCGCCCGCCACGACCGCCATCGCCGGGCCACCCAGGCGGCGATGAAGGCCATCGGCCTGCCCCTGTATGCGGCCGAGGGCCACGGCAGCCCGGCCATCACGGCGGTGGCGCCGGAGGGGATCGATGCCGAGACCCTGCGCAAGCAGGTGAAGGAGCGGTTCGACATCCTGCTGGCCGGCGGCCAGGACCACCTCAAGGGCAAGGTGTTCCGCATCGGCCACCTCGGCTTCGTCTGCGACCGCGACGTGCTCACCGCCGTGGCGGCCATCGAGGCCACCCTGCAGGACCTGGGCCTGGCCAAGGCTCCGATCGGCGCCGGCGTGGCGGCGGCGGCGGTGGAGCTGGCCGCCTGAACGGCGGCGTGGCCAGCAGCGGGGGCCGTGATTAGGTTCATGGTGAACGGTTTTGACGCCATGACCCTTGCTGCCATGCGACGCCTTCCCTTGGCCGCCGTCCTCTGCCTGGGGCTGGCGGCCTCCGGCTGCCAGCGCACCGACCTCGGCCAGCAGACCAAGAAGACCGAGGCCAGGATCTGCACCGAGCTGGCCACGGTGAACCTGGCCCTGGAGCAGGTGGCCGCCCTGACACCCACCTCCACCGTGGGCGAAGCGCGGGCGGCCCAGCAGAAGCTGGAGCAGTCGATCGCCGCCCTGCAGGCCTCGGAGAACCAGCTCCAGACCCTGCGGGTGGAGGCCTTCCGCAAGCTGCTGCAGGGATTCCGCGGGGAGGTGGCCAAAGCCTCCGCCAACAAGGACCAGACCCTCGAGCAGGCCGCCAACGAACTCAAGCCCAAGGCCATGGCGGTGATCGCCGCCCGCCGGGCCCTCTCCGCGGCCGTGCAGTGCGAGGAGCCAGCGGCAGCGGCCCCCGCCAAGCCCTGACGAGGTTGCCGCAAGGCTCCGGGCACCCTGTGGGCGTTCGGAGCCTTGCTACTGTGAACCAGCGCGTGAATGCACGCGGGTGTAATTCAGTGGTAGAATGTCAGCTTCCCAAGCTGAACGTCGCCGGTTCGAATCCGGTCACCCGCTTGAGCAACAAATCCCAGACGTTGCCCCTCAGGCTTGACGCTATACGGCGCTGATTTGGAGTACCTCCAACACAGCCTGCGACAGGGATCAGGACCGGGGCTTGATCAGCTGCAGCACCTGCAGGCCGAGGCCTCCGGCCCGGCGTTCGCAGTCGAGGACCTGAAGAATGGCCCGGGCCGACGCGTCGATATCCCCCTCACTGGCCGCCACCCGCGCCTGTTCATTCAGGGAAGCGGCCTGCTGCAGCAGACGCTGGCGTGCCCCGGGATCGGACAGCGGTGACACGCTGGATCTCGGACGTGCGGGGGTCTCCAGCGTCAAAGTGACGGGGACAGGTGGGCTGGCAACGATCATGACCGGCGAGGAGTTCGCAGCAACAAAAACATGTAAGAAGGGCGATTGGCATCCAACGCCCCCATTTCTATTTACATCTTACGGCAGAACATAACAGACTGTCCCGCATGGGCGGAAGACAGGGGGAAAAGAGATGATCTGCCGTTCACTGCTTGCCCTTCACCGCATGGGCTCGCTCGAGCCGCTGCTGGAGCCGGCCGACTGGCCGCTCAGGTACCCGGCTCCTCCTGGTTGCCGCCCAGGGCGGCAATCTGAGAGCGCAGCTGGTCGGAACGCTGAAGGTCGCCCCGGGTGAGGGCGACGGCGAGGGCGAACTCGAGTTTCTCGAGCTGGTGGCCACCCTCCACCTGTGAATGGGTGCGGAGCTTGCAGTGGGGAGCCGGGCTGGAGCCGCGTGGAGCGCCAACCTGCCCGTGAAGAGCGCCGGA
>Ga0194119_10001489_pt1 | contig 42393 bp, 36 predicted proteins | sample TA2MahC100mmetaG_FD_148620 | JGI IMG/M metagenome (GOLD analysis project Ga0194119, IMG submission 148620) | Freshwater microbial communities from Lake Tanganyika, Tanzania - TA2015018 Mahale Deep Cast 100m | ecosystem: Environmental > Aquatic > Freshwater > Lake | place: Tanzania: Lake... | reverse complement strand
AAACGCCCCCCCACACACACACGCTCATGCACCTGCTCCGCCTCGCCGTCTGGCTACTCCCCTGCCTTGCCGCCTGCTCAGGCAACGAGATCGTCGGCCTGCACATCCGTTTGCATCCCGACGGCGCCGCCGACGTCACCGCCCGCGCCCTGGTCGCCTCGCCGTCGCCCAGCCCCGCCGAGGCCGTCGTCAAGGGCGTCGATTGGCACCAGCGAGCCGCGCTCATGCACAGCCAGGGCGCTGCGGCCAAACTCGCCGACCTGCGCTTTGGCGACGACGCGCTGCAGTTCGTGCCGCGCATGGACGCCAACAAGCTGACCGTGCGCATTGCCCGCAGCGCCACCGCCGGCTGGGTCGCAGCGCTCGTCCCCGACAAACGCACCCGCGGCGAGTTGGCCGGCGTCTACGACCCGCGCCGCAAGACCACCGAGGTCGGCGACACGCTGCGCCTGGAGTTCGACCTGCCGGGCGCCGCGGTCAGCAGCAGCGTGCTGCCCAGCGCCCGCGGCGTCGAGGCCGACCGCGACGGCAAACGCGCGTGGCTCAGCATCCCGGTCGAGACTGCACGCGAGGCCGGTGAGACGCTGACCTGGGACGTCACCTGGAACTGACGGGCTTGCCCGGCAGCGACCAGACCGCCGCGCAGAGCCTGAGAGTCAGTCGGTTGCACAGACTCCGCGTGGCGCCGAAAGCGCTCACCACGGGCAATCTGCGCGCCGCTAGCGGGATTTGTTCTCGGGCTCTCAGCCCGCGCCCGGCTCGCCCTCGGCCGGCGTCGCGCCGCCCTCGCCGATCGCGGCCATCAGCTCGTCCTTGAGCGCCGACAGATCGGACAGGTCGATCGCCGGCGCGAACAGCGCCACCGGCGGCGCTTCCTTGTTCTTCGGGTCGCCGAGCACGAGGTCGGCGCGCTCCTGCTCGGCGGTGCGCGCCGGCACCATGCGCAGCACGCGCTTGCGCAGCAGCAGCAGGGCGCAGAAGTAGCGCAGCGCGCGCGCCCGGTCGTCCGCGACCGATGCGAGCCGGTCGAACAGCGCGCGCAGCGAGTGGAGGTCGAGCGCCGGCTCCTTGCTGCCCGACAGCTTGCGGAACGCGCGCCAGAAGATCGGCGGCTCCCCTGCCGGACAACGGCGCTCGTGGTCCTGGAAGCAGGCGTCGCACATGTCGCTGCGCACGCACGCCGGCCAGTGCAACACCGCGAAGTAGGACCTGCTCGTCGGCAGCGGACAACCGGGGCGCGTGCACGCCGCGCGATCGCGTTGGATCTTCCAGTCTTCAACCATGGATGTCGGGGTTCGGGCGCTCAACGGGTGGCGCCGGTCGGTTTGGCGGCGCGGGCGTCGACGCCGGCGGCCCATTCGCGCCAGGCGGCGACAGTGCGCGCCGTGCGCACGCCGGCCATCGCCCGCAGCGCCCGCTGCGCGGCGACGCCGCCATCGCGATCGTTGGCGCGCTCGCAGGCGGCGAGGAAGTCCACCAGCGCGTTCGCGGCCGCCGTGGTCCGGAACGACGCCAAGGTCGCCGCGGCGACGCGCCGGACGTACGGGTCGGCATCGGCCTGCAGCCGCCCGATCACCAGCCCCTGCGCTTGCAAGCCAGCGCCGTGCAGGCTGCGCAGCGCGTCGGCGCGCACCCTGTAGTCCGCGTCATCGACGGCCATCGACCGCGCGAGCGCGAATCCTTCGGCGTCGAAGCCGATGCGGCCGATGGCGCGGATGGCGGCGCGCCGCTGCTTCTGCGGGCCGGCCTTGGCGAGCGGCAGCAGCGCCGGCGTCGCCGGTTGGCCGACCTCGCCGAGCAGCTCGACGCCGAGTTCGCGCGGCTGCGGCTGCTCGTGCTGCAGCAGGTCGCCGACCAGTGTCGGCACGGCGACGGCGCCGAGCGCCTTGATCTCGGCGATGGCGCGGTCCGCCAGCGGATCCTCGATCTTCGCGGCGGCGCGCAGCAGTTCGTCGTCGTCGCCGAGCGGCCGGCCCTCGCGCGCCGTGAACACGTCGCGGATGAACATGCGCACGAGCCACGCCACCGCCACCGGGTCCGGCGCGATCGCGTCCCGCTGTGCTTGGTAGTCGGGCGCCGCGGCACGATACGCAGCCTCGGCGGCCTTGAGCCGCGCGGCTTGCTCGGGCGACGGCAACCCCAGCTCGAAGCGCGGCGGCGTCGACGCGCACGCCGCGACGGCAACGGCGACCGCCGCAACGAGGACCCGCTTCGTGGCAGCGCTCGGTTGCATCGCCTAACGTCTAGCAGGATGGCCGCTCCCGCAAAAGAGCCGCGCGCAGCCCTCGCGATCCGGACCGAGACGGATCCACGGCGCTTCCTCGACCTGCAGCGCCGCTTCTACGTTGGCGACCGCGACTACGTGCCGCCGGTGACGCGCGCCGAGGCCTGGCAGCTCGACGCGCGCAAGAACCCGTTCTTCGGCCACGCCGAGGTCGGCTTCTTCGCGGCCTGGCGCGGCGCCGACTGCGCCGGCCGCGTCAGCGTCTGCCGCGACCGGCTGCACGACGAGTTCCACGGCGACCGCGTCGGCTTCTTCGGCCACTTCGAGGCCGCCGACGCCGAGACCGCGGCGGCGCTGGTTGCGCACGCCGCCGACTGGTGCCGGGCCCGCGGCGCAACCGAGCTGCGCGGCCCGGTCGACCTGTCGACCAACAACCGCTGCGGCCTGCGTATCGACGACGCCGGCGGGCCGCCGGTGATGATGATGCCGCACAACCCGCCGCGCTACGGCGGCTGGCTCGAGGCCGCCGGCCTCGAGAAGGCAAAGGACCTCGTCGCGCTCTGGGGCACCAGCGCCAACCTCGATCGCAAACGCATCGGCCGCATCGCCGAGCACCTGCAGCGCCGGTCGCAGATCAGCCTGCGCAATGTCGACATGAAGCGCTTCGACGCCGAGTGCGACGTGCTTTGGTCGCTGTACGAGCGCATCTGGGAGCGCAACTGGGGCTTCGTGCCGATGCCGCGCGACGAGTTCCTGGCGCAGGCCAAGGACCTCAAGCAGATCGCACATCCGGCGCTGCTGCACATCGCCGAGGCCAAGGGCGAACCAATCGCGTTCGCGCTCGCCGTGCCGGACACCAACATCGCGGCCAAGGCGTGCGACGGCCGACTGTTCCCGTTCGGCTGGTGGAAGTTCCTGCGGGCGTTGAAGCGCACGCGAACGATCCGGGTGCTCACGCTCGGCGTGATCCCCGAGTACCGCCGCACCGGCGTCGACATGCTGTTGATGCACCGCGTCACCACGCACGGCGAAGCGGCGGGCTTCAACGCCTGCGAAGCCAGTTGGATCCTCGAGGACAACAAGGACATGATCGGGCCGCTGGAGACGATGGGCTTCGCGACCTATCGCCGGTACCGCATCTACCGCCGCTCACTCGCCTGATGGACATCAAACTCAACCGCGGCATGCCCGGCATGCCCATCCCGTCGCAGCTGCCGACGCTGCTGCTGATCCTCGGCGCCGGCTCGGCCGGCTTCGGCCTGCTGATCCTGTGGAACGAATGGCTGCTGCGCTACCTCGTCGCCGGCCTGTTCCTGCTGATCGGCGCGGTGCTGGCAGTGACCGGGCTGCGCGCCAAGCGCATGATCGGGTGAGCCGGGCGGCTCACGGGCCGAGCGTCGGCACGCGCGTCTGCCTTACCCACGTCGCCTTGTCGGCGAGCTCCTTGCCGTAGTCCTTGGCCTCGAGCCACAGCCACGGCTCGGACGAGCGCGCCGGCCCGCCATGGACCGGCACCTTCTGGCCGGTGTCGGCGAACGTCGCCGTGCCGTCGGCGAGTTCGCCGCGGACGCGCACTTCGAGGCCACCGAGGCCCATGTTGTTCTCGATCACGCCGCGCGCGATGGCGCGGAGGTCGAGCGGCAACGGTCGCTCGATGCGAACGCGGCAGATCTGGCGATCAAGGTCGATCTGCGGGGTAGAGCCGAACCGGCTCTCGAAGAACTGCTGAAGGCCCAGCAGTTCCTCGTTTCAAGTTCAACCCTGCAACTGGATCTCGACGAACGCGAAGTCGGTCGGCGCCGGCTGGATGTCGACGCCGGGCGGCAGGCAGGCGGCAAGCGCCAAGGCGGCGAACAACGCGGGAAGGAGCTTGTGCTTCATGGGACGTCCTGGCGGGCGCGGTCAGAAACGATAGCCGATCGCGAACTGCGCCGACCAGGCGTCGTCGAGCTGGCCCTGCGCGTTCGCGTTGGCGTCGCGCCAGACGACGGCCTCGACGGTCAGTTGGAAGTCTAGCGACGGCCGCGGCCGGAACGCCCAGGTGCCGCCGACGGCGAGGCGCTCGGTGCCGGTGTTGGCGAGATCGGCGCCGTCCTGGCGGTCGTTCGACTCGTCGTACCAGTGCGCGAACGCATCCAGGCGCATGAACGGCCCCGGATACGGCTCGAGCCAGAAGCGGTTGCCGACGGCGAGCTCGCCGTACCACGACGAACCCAGCCGGTCGCCGTCGCCGTCGGTGTCGTGGCGCAGCTGCCGCAGGATCGCGGCGTTGAAGCGCCAGCGGCCGGGCTCGGGCGTGATCGCGACGCCGATCGCCGGATCGAGGCCGCCGCTGCCCGGTTGGCGCTCCGGCGACAGCTCGACGCCCGCCACCGTCTCGTCATTGGCGCCGGTCGGCAGCGACAACGAGGTGATCAACGCGGTGTTGATCGCCACGCGCGGCGCGTCCCAACGATGGAACCGCCATTTCGCCAACAGCTCGACGTCGCCGACGCCTTCGATGCGCGAGCCGCCGACGAGCGACGCGTAGTCGTCGCTCACGTAGGGGACGGCGAAGCCGATCTGCAGATCGTGGCGCAAGCCGTACTGCGCGCCGAGCGTCGTCGTCGCGCGCGTGCGGTGCTGCTGGGCGGGATCGTCGATGCGACGGTTGCCGGACCACAGCGACTCCTCGCGGTCGAGGTCGATGCTGGAGCTGACGAGCCACCCGCCGCGGTACAGCGTCTCGCCGTCGACGACGTCGAGCACCTGGTTCTGCGCCGGCACAGCGGCAGCGCACAGTGGCAGGCAGGCGGCAAAATGACGGCGCATCCGGACATCGTGCCGCTGCGGCGCGCGGCACGCCAATGCTCACTCGATCACAGCGACATGCTCGCGCGGCGTGAAGCCGACGCGGTCGCCGGCGCGCACGCGCACGTAGCTGCCCTGGCCGCCGCCGAGCACCGCGACGCGCACGCCCTCGCGCACCGTCGCCACCGGCTCGAGGCCGGCTCTAGGTTCGGAGACGAGCGTCAGCTTCTGCAGCGCGATGGCCTCGGGCGGTCGCGCCGGCGCGAACGCCAGCGCGTCGAGCGCCAACCAGACGCCGGGCGCGGCAGCGAGACCGGCAAGCCAGCGCAGGCCGACGCGGCGCCAGCCAAAGGCGCAGCAACCGGCGGCGACCGCGAGCAGCAGCGCGGCGACGAGCAGTTGCTCGCCGGGCGTCAACCGCGCGCGCAGCGCCGCGAGCTGCGCGGCGAGGCCGTCGCCGCCGGGATCGAGCTGAAGGCGGCCGGCGACCAGCTCGGCGTTGGCGCGCAGTTCGGCGTCGCGCGGCAGCGCCCGCAGCGCCGACTCGTACGCCCACAGCGCGCGCGGCAGGTCGCCGAGCCGGAACCAGCAGTTGCCCTGCGCCTGCAGCAGCCGGCGGTCGCCGGTCGTCGCATACCGCTCGCCAAACGCCGCCGCGGCGGCGCGGAAGTCGCCGGCGCGGTAGAGCGCGACCGGATCGCCGGCAGCCAGCTGAGCATCGGCCTTGTGTTGCGCGCCGAGCCCGCCGCACAACAGCGCCAGCGCGCACAGCGGCGCCAACGCCGCAGCCGCGCGCAGCAATCGCACGGACTCCAGCCGCGCCGCGAGCGCGAGCACCGCGTCGGCCAAGAGCGGCGCGCCGCCGCCAAAGCGCGCGGTCGTGCCTCGCTCGACAGTAGCGACGACGGCCGCGACGAGATCGTCGGCGAGCCCGGCGGCGCGCAGCCGCTCGCGCAGGTCGGGCGCGATGATCGCGGCAGCGGCGACGCCGAGCCGGTCGCCGAGATACTGCGCCAGCGCCGCGAGCGGCTCCTCGCCGGCGCGCAGCGCCGCTGCGAGGGTGCGCTGGGCCGCGCGCGCGCGCTGGCCGGGGACGTCGGCGGCGCGCCGCTTGCGCGCGGCGAGCAGCGCCGACGCGGCGAACGCGAGCAGCCACGGGCCGATCAGCGCCAGCGCCGCGAGCGCGCGCGCCGGCGGCGCATAGCTCGCCGGCGCGCCGTCCAACGGCGGCAAGTCGAAGACGTCGTCGACGCCCGGTTGCACCGCCTTGCCGCCTTCGGCGCGCAGCGGCGCCAGCGTCTCGCCATTGGGCAACGGGCGCACCTGCAGCGGAATCGGCTTCGTCGCCGTCGACACGAACGCCTCGACGCCGGGCGTGGTGTCGAAGTAGTTCCAAGCGATCGGCGGCAGCGCCTGCACGGCCGTTGACAGCGGCGCTAGGTCGTACGTCACGACGACCTTCTCGGCGTCCCGCCGCGCCTCGGCTTGCCCGAGCTTGTGGAAGCCATCGAGCCCGTCGAGCGGCGGCACGCGCAGGAACTCGAGGTTGCCCTGGCCGCGCACGGTCAGCGTCAGCTTGACCGAGTCGCCGACCTGCACGCTGTCGCGGTCGATCGCGGCGTCGACTGAGAAACGCCCCACCGCGCCGTAGAACGGCGTCGGCCGGCCCTGCTCGGGAATCGGCAGCACTTCGATCGCCACCGGCTTGCCATAGGCGAAGCACTGCTCGGTCTGGCCGCCGCTCTGCAGGCCGAACAGATCGCGCCGGCCTTCGCGCCGCACGACGTGGAAGCGCAGCGTCGGCGCCGCGAGCTCGAGCTTGCCGACGCGCGTCGGCAGGTAGGCGCGTTCGGCGCCAAAGCGCGACCAGCGGCCGCCGCCGCGCTCGGCGTCGGGTTCGAACACGACCGGCATCAGTTGGTTGCCGCCGCGCACGATGAGCGCCGTGTTGCCGGTCGGCGCTGGCACGGCGATCGCCTCGCCGCCCGGGAACTCGTCGAGCCAGCCGGCCTGCAGTTCGACGTCGTAGTAGCCCTGGCCATTGTTGGCGCGGCCCTGCACGAGCCGCAGCCCCTGCTGCACGCCGAACGCAAGGCGCACGCGGATCGGCTCGTGCACGTAGACGCGCAGCGGCTCGACCTGCACGTCAACCCAGCCAAGTTCTTCGCCGCGCAGGTCCTTGCGCACCTCGAGCCGCAGTTCGCGCGTGCGCTGCTCCTGCGTGCCGGTCCACACCGGGAACGACGGCACCGTGAACACGCCTTCGCGCTGCGGCCGGATGTCGAGCTGCCAGCTGACCGTCTCGCGGCGCGTCATCGACTGGCCGTCCCAGCGCTGCTCGGTCTGCCGCGCCGGCCCGAAGGCCTGGATCACGAGGCCGTCGACCTGCGGCAGCGCGAAGTCGCGCGGCGAGCCCTTGGGATCGACGATGCGGATCTCGGCGCGCGCGTTGTCGCCCAGGCGCACCGTCGCCGGATCGGGTCCGACGACGACGAGCTTCTCCTGCGCCGACGCAGAGGCCAGCGCGACGACGGCGGCGAACGCGGCCGTGAGGCAGCGATGGGCGCTCACCAGTCGCGCTCCACCGGCTTGCGGCCGGACTTGCTGCGCGCGCGGATCGCGCGCTGCTTGTCGTCGAGGTCGCGCAGTTGCTCGAGCAGCCGCTGCGCCTGCTCGGGGGTCAGTTCGCGGCCCTCAGCGGCCTCGCCCGGCGCGTCCTGACGCGGCGTGCCCGGCTTCGGCTCGGGCGGCGGTTGTTCGCCGGACTTGGGCTCCGGCTGCGCTTCGCCCCGGCCGCCGTCCTGCGGCTTCTGCTCGCCTTGCTGTTGCTTGGGCTCGGGCGGCTCCTTGCCGTCGCCTGGTTGTGGCTGCGGCTTTTGTTCGCCTTCGCCCTGCTGTGGCTGCGGCGGCTGCGCGCCGGGTTTCGGCTCGTCCGGCTTCGGCGGCTGCTCCCCCTCCTTGCCGTCCTGCCGCTTGCCGTCCTGCTTGTCGTCGGACTTCGGCTCGTCCTTCGGCTTGTCCTGGTCGCCTTGCTTCTGCTCGTCGGGCTTCGGCTGCTGCTCGCGCTGCTTCTTGAGTTCTTCGATGCGGCGCTCGAGATCGGCGATCGTGCGCAGGCTGCGCTCGAGGTTGCGCAGCAGCTCGGGCAGCGCCTCGGCCTCCGCGCCGCGAACGAAGTGGTCGCGCGCCGCTTCCGCCTTCTGCTTGGCTTGCTCGAGCAGCGGCAGCGGATCGGCCGGCGGCTGGCCGCCGGGGGTTGGGGAGGGAGGTAGATGTTCGTCCACCCGGACCGCGTCGGCCTGCGCCTGCAGCGCCTTGGCTTCGTCGTGGCGCACGGCGCCGAGCAGGCCGGCGTGCAGGCCCGTGCGCGCGGCACGGTCCATCGCGGCGTACTTCTCGGCCGCGGTCTCGGCCGCGGCGAGATCGCCGGCGCGCCAGCTGGCGAGCGCGAGGTTCCACTGCAGCTCAGCGGAGTCGCCGTCCTCGACGATCGCGGCGCGGAACGCCGCTGCGGCCTCGACGAAGCGGCCTTCGCGGTAGAGCCGCAGCCCGCGTTCCCGCTCGCCGCCCGGAACGAGCGCGAGCAACGTCGCCAGCACGATCGACTTCATCGGCATCGGCCTCCGGCCATCGCGATCTCCCAGAGTAGCAGGACGAGCAGCGGCAGCAGCGCCCACTGGTAGCGGGTGCGCTTGCCAGTCTCCTCGCCGGCGTCGTAGGCGCGCTTCTGCATCGGCTGCAGGCGGCCCTGGTGCAACTGGTTGAGCGGCAACGCCATCGCCTCGGCGCGCAGGAAGTCGCCGCCGGTGGCGGCGGCCAGCTCGCGCAGGCTGTCGGGATCCATCTTGGAAACCACCTCGGCGCCGGCTGTGTCCTTGAGGAAGCCTTCGCTACCCCCGTCGGCGACGGTGATCTTACTGCCGAGCGCGCTGCCGTAGCCGACCGCGTGCACGACGAGACCCTTGTCCTTGAGCTCGCCCGCCGCCTGCCGACCGTCGCCGGCGAGGTCCTCGCCGTCGGTCAGCAGCACGACGACGGTGGTGCGCGCGTTCGGCAGGTCGGCAAGCTCGAGCGCCTTGCGCAGCGCCGCGGCGAGGTCGGTGCCGCCGGTCTTGACCGCGTCGGTGTCGACCTCGTCGAGCAGCGCCCGGAAGCTGTCCATGTCGTGCGTCAACGGCGTCCAGATGCGCGCCGCGCCGGCGAACACGACGAGCCCGGCGCGGTCGCCGCCCCGCAGCGCTGGCAGCACAGCGCGCACGTCCTGCCGCGCCCGCTGCAGCCGATCGGGCTGCATGTCGCGCGCCAGCATCGAGCGCGACGCGTCGAGGCAGAAGATCAGGTCGAGGCCACGGCGCTCGACCTGCACCGGCTCGTCGCCCCAGCGCGGGTCCATCCACGCCACCAGCGCTAGGCCGAGCAGCGCGGTCGTGCGCAGCGCGCGCCAAAGCGGCGCCGCCACCTTGGTCGTCGGCGACGCGCCGTAGCGGGCCGCCGCCGCGCGCGTGCGGTCGAACAGCGCCCACAGCGCCGCAGCCACCACCGGCAGCGCCAGCAGCAGCGGCCACAGCTCGGGACGCGACCATGCGAAGTCGCTCACGGCGCCCTCCGCAGCAGCAGCGCGTCAACCAGCAGCGCCAGCAGCAGCGTCGCCAGCCCACACGCGAGCGGCCACTCGAAGCGATCGACGGTGCGGTAGCGCGGGTCGGCGAGCTCGACCTTCTCCAGTTCATCGATCTGCGCGTACACCTCGGCGAGGTCGTCGCTGCTGCGCGGCTGGAAGAACCGGCCGCCGGTGGTCTCGGCGATCTGGCGCAGTTCGCGGAAGTCGAGCGGCTGGAAACCGAATGGCGTCGGCGTGCCGTTGCCGAGGCCGATGGTGTGCACGCGCAGGCCGGCGTCCTTCGCCAGCTTGGCCGCCGCCGCCGGCGCGATGTCGTGCACGGTGTTCTCGCCGTCGGTCAGCAGCACGACGACCTTGGACTTGGCATCGCTCTTCTGCAGCACCTGCACGGCCTTGGCGACGGCGGTGCCGATGGCGGTGCCATCGAGCTCGCTGCCCTCCGGCACGGTGTCGATGACGCCAAGGAACGCATCCAGCGCCTGCTCGTCGAGCGTCAGCGGGCAGCGCAACTCGCCATAGCGCGCGAACGCCACGGCGCCGACGCGGTCGTGCGTGCGCGCGGCGGCGAACTCGCGAGCGCGCGCGCGCGCGGCAGCCATGCGGCGCGTCTTCTGTGCCGCGTCCATGTCGGCGATGTTCATCGACGAACTGGTGTCGATCGCCAGCACGATGTCGATGCCCTGTTCCTGCAACGGCAGCACGTCGCGCTCGACCGGCCGCGCCAGCGCTACGGCAAGGCAGCAGGCGGCCAACGTCGCGAGCGCGAGCGGCAGCGGCCGCAGGCGCGCGCGCCACGACGGCGGCACGCCAGCGAACAGCGACGCCGCGGCCGTCGGCAGCGCCGCGCGCGGCGTGCGCGCCCGCCACAGCGCCGCCAGCAGCGCGGCGGGCGCGAACAGCAGGAACCACGGGTCCAGCAGCGCGAAACCGTCGAGGCCGAGCCAGCTCACGACGTCGCCTCCCCCGCCGCGGCGGCGCGGTCGGGCCGCGTCGCCTCGACGAACGCAGCGGCGAGTTGCCACGTCGCCTCGTGGTCGCGGTCGGCTGGCACCACGGCGGCGAACTTGACCAGGTCGCACTGCGACAAGAACGCCTCGAGGTCGGCGCGGTGCGCCTTGGCCAGCGCGTCGCCGGCTTCGAGTTCGCGCAGGAACTCCTCGGTGGTGCGCTCGGGCGCGCGCAGACCGAAGCGATCCTCGAGGTAGACGCGCAGCACCTGCGACACGGCGACGTAGAACGCCGCGATCTCGGCGGCGGTCGTGCGGCTGCGGCCGCGCAGGCGCTCGAGCTCGCGGCGCGCGCGCACGTGCGGCGGCTCGGCGACCGTCGCCGCCATGGCGAACCCGCCGCGGCGACGGCGCGCGACGAACCACAGGCCGCCGAGACCGGCGAGCAGCGCGCCGCCGAGCAGCCACGACCAGAGCGGCGGCGGCGTCGGGAACGGCTCGCCCGGCGCCTCGATGGCGTCGTCGTCGGGCGCGAGTCCGCTGCGCACGGTGACCACCGCCGGCGGCGACGACGCCGCGCCCGCGCCCTCGCGCAGCTGCGCGATGAACGCCGGGATCGTCAGTTCGCCGGGGCCGCGCACCGGCTTCGCCACCAGCACCGTGCGCCGCCAACTGCCGTCGAACAAAGGCCGTGCCGGCTCGTCGCGGCGCGTCGTCGCGAAATCCGCGGCCGGCAGCTCCGGCGCGAAGTCGACCGGCGCGCCGCCGCGTGTCCACAGGTCGAGCGTGATCGTCACCGGCTCGAGCAGCGCGACCGCCGCCGGCTCCACGCGCGCCTGCAGCGCCACCACCGTCGCCGGTTCCGCCGCCCACGGCGCCGCCGGCCCGCAGCCGGCGAGCAGCGGCAACAGCACGGCGACGGCGAAGGCAGCGCGGACGGAGCGACGGCGCGCGGTCATCGGCGCGCTCCGCGCCGTTCGCGCATGTGGAAGAAGCGCAGCAGCGGGTCGGCAACCGACCCCTCGGTCGGCACGTCGAGCAGATCGACGCCAGCACGCCGGCACGCTTCGTGCAACCGCTGCCGTTCCGCCCGCCAGTTGGCCTGCACGGCGGCGCGCACGCGCGCGCTGGCGGTGTCGACGTGCGCCGTCGCGCCGGTCTCGGGGTCGACGAGGTGCAGCAGGCCGGCGGCCGGCAGCGCCGCGACGTCGCCGGCGGCGCGATCGAGACCGGCGGCGAACGGATCGCGCACGCGCACGGCGATGACGTCGTGCCGCAGCGCCAACCGGCGCATCGCTTCGACCGCGTCGGCGCCGAGGAAGTCGCTGACCACGAACACGATCGCGCGCTTGCGCTGCACGCGGCCGGCGAAGTCGAGCGCCACCGGCAGCCCGGTGCGCGCCCGCTGCCGCGGCGGTTCGCAAGCCTCGCGGATCAGCCGCAGCACGTGGTTGCGGCCCTTCTTGCACGGCACATAGCGCTCAACCTTGTCGGTGAACAGCACGAGACCGGCCTTGTCGTTGTTGCGCGCTGCGGCGAACGCGACGCAGCCGACGAACAGCGCCGCGGTGGTCGCGGCGGTGCGGCGACCGGCGCGGCCCGGCGGCGCGCTGCCAAAGCCCATCGACGACGACACGTCGAGCAGAAACAGCACCGACAGTTCGCGCTCCTCGACGAACTTCTTGACGAACGGCCGGCCCTGGCGCGCGGTGACGTTCCAGTCGACCGAGCGCAGGTCATCGCCCTCGGCAAATTCGCGCACTTCCTCGAACTCGATGCCCGAACCGCGGAAGACGGAACTGTAGCCGCCCGCCATCACATCGGTCACCATGCGGTCGGCGCGCACCTGGATGCGCCGCGCCTCCGCGAGCAGTTCCGGGTCGAGCGCCCGCGCCATGGGAGGCTCGCGCCTTACGGCACCTTGACCGTGTCGAACACCATCTTGAGCACCTGCTCGCTGGTGACGCCCTCGGCCTCGGCCTCGTACGTGGTCAGCACGCGGTGCCGCAGCACCATCGCGCCGACGGCCTTGACGTCCTGCGGGGTGACGAAGCCGCGGCCCTCGAGGAAGGCGCGCGCGCGCGCGGCCCGCGCCAGCGCCAGCGACGCGCGCGGGGAGGCGCCATAGAGGATCAGCGGCTTCAGCTTGGCGAGGCCGACCTGCTCCGGCTCGCGCGTCGCGAACACGAGGTCGACGATGTAGGCCTTGACCTTGTCGTCGAGGTAGATCGTGTCGAGCAGCGCGCGCATGCGCAGCAGGTCCTGCGGCGTCGTCGCCTGCGTGACCTCGGCGTGGCCGTGCACGGCCGCCATGCGGTCGATGATGCGCAACTCTTCCTGCTTGCTCGGGTAGCCGACGATCAGCTTCACCATGAAGCGGTCGACCTGCGCCTCGGGCAGCGCGTACGTGCCCTCCTGCTCGACCGGGTTCTGCGTCGCCAGCACGAGGAACGGGTCGGGCAGCTTGCGCGTCTCGCCGGCGAGCGTCACCTGCCGCTCCTGCATCGCCTCGAGCAGCGCCGACTGCACCTTGGCCGGCGCGCGGTTGATCTCGTCGGCGAGCACGAAGTTGGCGAACACCGGCCCTTCCTTGACCTGCCACTCGCCGGTCTTGGGGTTGTAGACGTGCGTGCCGACGAGGTCGGCCGGCAGCAGGTCGGGCGTGAACTGGATGCGGCGGAACTGGCCGCCGATCGCGCGCGCCAGCGACGACACCGTCAACGACTTGGCGAGGCCGGGCAGGCCTTCGAGCAGCACGTGGCCGTCGGCGAGCAGCGCGATCAAGAGGCCGTCGAGCAGGGCGTCCTGGCCGACGATCACCGACTGCAGCGCCGTGCGCACGTTCTGCAGGGTCTTGCTCTCGGATTGAATGCGTTGGGCGATGGCGACGACGTCGATCATGCGAGGTGGTTCCGGCCGGACTAAGGACGCAAAGACGATACCGGCGCGCCTGGACTCCTCAAAATCACCGACGCTGAAGACGTGGCCACAGCGCCGTCGGGGACGCTCGCGGCGCTACTGATGCGTCGTGCGCAGGCACCCCGCCGCCAGCGCCAGCCAGACCGCCGACACTGTGGCGACGACGCCGCTGATGAAGGCCGGCAGGACCCGGGCGTCGCGCGGCCCTTCGGCGCGTACAGCGGGTAGATCGTCGCGAACGGGAAGGCGAAGACGCGGTGGTCGGCCATCGCCGTCACCCGCGCGCCGCCGTGCGGTTGGCGAAGCGGCTGCGCACGCTGACGAAGCGCAGGCCGTCGATCGCCTCGGGCCGCACGCGGAAGGCCGCCCACGCGGCGTCAGCGTCCGGAGCGGCGGCGCGGGCGGCGGCGATCTGTTCGGCGACGGCGACCGACGCGGTGGTCGCGGCGATGGCGGCGAGCGGATCGCCGAGCTGCGCCCGCGCGTCGGCGTAGCGCTGCACGACGCCGTGCCAGTGCGGCGCGGGCGCGGCGAGGCCGGCGAGCTCGCGCAGCGCCAGCGCGTCGGCGAGCGGCACGCCGAACCGCGCCGCCACCACCGCCGTCGCCGGCGCGTCGGCCTCCAGCGCCAGGAAATCCGAGCCGCTGCGCAACCACGCGAAGGCGCCAAGGAACAGCGCCCCCGCTGCCAACAGCGGCCGCAGCGACCCCTGCGCCATCAGCGGCCCTGCGCCGTGCGCGCCGCCTCGTAGAGCACGCGACAGCGCGCGGCGATCGCCGCGCGCGTCGCTTCGTTGCTCTGCATGGTGACGAGCCCGAGGTCCTCGCCGGTGACCGTGCGCACCACCGCGCCGCACAGCGCGAACACCCGCGGCTCCTTGGCCTCGACGAGCAGGCGCGCGAGTTCGGGCACCGTCTGCAGGCCAGCGCTCTGGCCAAACTGGTCGGCATTCAGCGTCGTCGCGACGTCGAGCGCCTTGAGCGCGTCGAGCAGCCACTGCCACTGCGGCGCGTCACGGTTCTTGCGGTACCAAGCTTCCGCGACATCGACGCGGTCCGTGGCATCGACGAGCGCGAGGCCCGTGGTGGCTTCGAGCCGCACCGCCGCCTCGCCGCCCAGCCGCGGGCTGCGCAGCAGGTCGAGCAGGTACGGCACGCCGACCGGATCGTGGTACTCGCCGAGCAGCAGCACGAGGTCGTCCTTGATGGCACGGTCCTGGACGATCTCGACCTGCGCCAGCAGCGCCGCGACGGCGTCGCGCGCCGGCTGACGCTTGAGGTTGACGCGCGCGAGCGCGCCGAAGTCCTTGCCGAAGCCGACGAGCACGAGGTCGACGAGCACGTGCGCGGCGCGCGGGTCGCGCAGGTCGCCCATGCCGCGCATGGCGGCGTCACGGTCGTCCTGGCCGCGCGCCATCAGCGCGCGCTGCAGCGTCGGGAACGCCAATTCGCCGCCGACGCGGCCGAGCGCGCGCAGGCAGTCCTGGCGCATCGACGGATCGGTGTCGGCGACGACGATGCGCTCGACGAGCGGCTTCTGCGCCGCGGCGACCTGCAGGTGGCCACAGGCGATGGCGGCGCCGCGGGCGACCTCGGGGTCGGCATCGGCGAGCAGTTCGACAAGTCGCGCCGCAGCGCGCTGGTCGCGCACGACCATGATCTCGTCGATGCCGGCGCGCCGGACGAGCGGACTTGGATCCGACAGCGCCTGCAGCACCGCGTCCGGGCCGAGCACGGCGAAGACGGCGCGGACGGCGGCGCGGCCGCCGCCCGCGTGGCGCGAGGCGAGGTCGACGGCGCCGCGCCAGCAGCGATCGCCCGGCGCGGCGGCAGCCAGCTCCAGCAACCGCAGATCGAGTTCGCCGAGCTCCTTGCGCGCGTCGAGCGCCGCGAGCGCGGCGACGCCTTCCTCCTCGCCGATCACCTGCTTGCGCTCGGGGTTGGCGAGCACCTGCTCGATGGCCCGCGCGCGCAGCGCGTCGGTCAGCTGGCCCCACTGCGCAATGGCGCGCTGCACGAAGCGGCGACCGCGCTCGGCCGTCGACGGATGCGCGTCACGCCACTGCCGCTCGGCGCGCCAGAACGCCGCGCGATCGCCGTCCTTGCTCGCGTCGCGGTAGAGCTGCCAGGCCTCGGCTTCGCAGCGGGCCTGCACCAGCTGCACGAGCGCATCGAAGCGCGGGTGCGCGCCTGCCGGCATCGCCGCCTGGGCGCGGCCCGCCGGCAGGCGCAGTTCGAGCACGCGCGTGCGCGGCAAGGCGGTGTCGAGGTGCAGCGCCGCTTCGTCAAAGATGCCACCCTTCTCGAGCGCGGCCAGCAGCTCGGCCATCTGCGCCTGGTCGAGCAGCAGCTCGGTAGCGCCCTGGACCGGCGCGGCGCCGGCGACGCCTTCGGCGAGCAGGCGCACATGGCGATCGCCCTGCCGCCAGGTCACCACCGCGGCGCCGGCGGCGCGCGCGTCGAGCTCGACGCGGTCGCGCACCGCGACGAACGCGGCCTTCTGGTCCTTCCACCACGCGCGCCACGACAGCGACTCGCCGGCCGCGGCGACGCGGCCGGTGGCGCGCTGCAGGCGCTCTTCGCACGGCCGGCGCAGCAGGTCGAGGTTCGGCACGAACTGCAGCGGCTGCACGACGTCGAGCAGCGCCTCGGCGCAGGCGACGTCGGTGGCCGGCTCGGAGGGCGCGCCGCGGTGCAGCAGGTCGGCGACGGCGACGGCGACGAGCGACCGCGACAGCAGCTCGGCATCGGTCAGGTGCGGCGCCAGCGCCGGCAGCAGGCTCGCCGGCAATGCGTCGGGCCCCGTCTCGGCGGCGATCTGCGCCAGCGCAAAGGCGGCGTAGGCGAAGCCGCGGTCGATGCGCGGCGCCTGCAGCACCTGCTGCAGCGGCGCGACCGCAGGACCGCGCATCGTCACCAGCGCCGGGCACGCGGCGCCGGCGAGCGACGGGTCCTTCGACAGCAACTCGACGAGCCGACCGGCGGACTCCGCCGACGACAGCGCCTTGAGCATGTCGATGCCGCGCAGCTGCAGGTCGAGCGTCGACTCGCGCGACAGCTCGAGCGCGAACGGCAGGTCGTCGGCGGCGAGCAGCGGCCCGATCAGCTCGGTGGCATGCCGCCGCGCGCCGGCGATGCGGCCGCGCACGCATTCCTTGAGCGCGGCCTTGGCGCCGTCGCCCTTCAGGAACGCCATCGTCTCGAGCACCGGGCGCGTGGCGTCGCCGAGCGGCCGCGACAGCAGCTGGAACAGCAACTCGTCGGCGACCTGCGGCGAGCGGGTGCAGAAGCGGCGGGCGGCGACCATCAGGCCGCGCAGCTCGTGGGCGCGAGCGCTACGCACGACATCGAGCACAAGGCGCGGGATCGCCTCGGGCGCGTAGGCGCCGGCCATTTGCTGCAGCTTGAGCTCGACCTTCTGCTCGGTGCCGTGCAGGTCAGCGACGTCGCGGCGGAAGCGCTCGATCTCGGACAGCGGCGGCGGCGTGTCGACCTTCTCGGCGACCGGCTTGCGCGGCGGCAGCTGGATGTCGCCGCCGCGCGGCAACTGCGGGGCGACTAGGAGTAACAGCGTGGCGACGAAGCTCATGCGGATGGACGCCGGCGTGGCGCCGTCGCGGCGAGGGGTCGGCCGCGGGCGGCGAAAGGGTCGTGCATGATAACGGCGCGGCGCGCCGGTGTCGCCCGGAGCGCCCGGATGCGCCACAGTGGACGGCGCGTGGACTCCCACGGCGCGGACTCCTAGCCTGCGCCGCCGCCATGACGACCCCGACCGCGGGCCAGCAGCTCGACGTCACCATCGAACGCTTGGGCTTCGGCGGCTTCGCCATCGCCCGCCACGACGGCCTCGCCGTGTTCGTGCCCTTCGGAGCGCCGGGCGACCGCGCCCGCGTCGAGGTGACCGAGGTCGAGAAGAACTTCGTGCGCGCCCGCATCGTCGAGCTGCTGCAGCCCGGCCCGCAGCGCATCGCGCCGCGCTGCCGCCACTACGGCGAGTGCGGCGGCTGCCAGCTGCAACACGTGGACTACGCGGCGCAGGTCGCCGCCAAGGCCGAGTTCGTGCGCGATGCGCTGGCGCGCACCGGCGGCTTCGACTGGCCGCAGCCGGTGGTCGTGCACCACGCCGCGCCGTGGGGTTACCGCGTGCGCACGCAACTCAAGCTGATGGCGACATCGGGCCTGCGCAGCGACGGCGTGCACGGCCGGCTGCGCAAGCGCGAGCGCGGCCCGCGCGACGACGACGGCGGCCCGCAGATGGCGCTCGGCTTCCACCGCGCGCTGTCGCACAGCGTGCTCGACGTGCAGGAGTGCCCGGTGCTGGCGCCCGAACTCGAACACGGGCTCGCCGACGTGCGCGCCGCGCTGGCGACGCTGCCGCGCAAGGAGTGGCCGTACCAGATCGACGGCGCCTGCGGCGTCGGCGGCGCGTCGTGGGCGCCGGATCTGCCCGGCATGCGCAAGGATCTCGTCGAGCACGAGGTCGGCGGCTTCCGCTACCTGATCGAGCCGGAGAGCTTCTTCCAGGGCAACCGTCACCTCGTCGGCAAACTCACAGCCGGCGCGATCGGCGACGAGCGCGGCGGCCTGTGCTTCGACCTCTACGCCGGCGTCGGCTTGTTCTCGCTGCCGCTCAGCCGGCGCTTTCAGCGCGTCGTCGCCGTCGAGGACGAACGGCGCGCCTGCACGCTCGGCCGCGTCAACGTCAAGACCAACCGCTGCGACAACGTCACCTACCTGCGCGCGACGACCGAGCAGTTCCTGCGCGACAACAAGGAACGGCCGGACCTCGTGCTGATGGATCCGCCGCGCCTGGGCGCCAAGCCGGCGCTGCCGCTGCTGCTGCAGCTGCGCGCCAAGCGGCTCGTCTACGTGTCGTGCGATCCGCAGACGCTCGCGCGCGACCTGCGCTCGCTGGTCGACGGCGGCTACGTGCTGGAGCAGGTCGAGGGCTACGACATGTTCCCGCAGACTTTCCACGTCGAGGCGGTCGCGCGCCTGCGCCTCGCCGCGCCGTGAGCGACATCCGCTGGATCGACGCGCCGGCGAACGCGCACGGCCGCGCCGCGCGGCTCGCCGTGCGCGCTACCGGCGCCGGCCCGCTCACCGTGCTGCTGCACGGCTACCCGCTCGACCACCGCATGTGGGACGCGGTCCGCGACGGCCAGCTCGCCGACCACCGCACGCTCGCCGCAATCGACCTACGCGGCCACGGCAGCTCGCCGTCCGCCGGCGACGACGCGCACGCGATGGAGCGTTTCGCCGACGACGTCGCCGCCGTGGTCGACGCGCTGGCGCCGGACGGCCGCGCCGACGTCGTCGGCCTGTCGATGGGCGGCTACGCGGCGCTGGCGTTCGCCGAGCGGCATCCGCAGCGGTTGCGCTCGCTGGCGCTCGTCGACACGCGCGCGGCCGCCGACGCACCGGCGGCGCGCGCGAACCGCGAGGCGGCGATCGCCATGGCGACGACGCAGGGCGCGTCGGCGATCGCCGACGCGATGCTGCCGAAGCTGCTCGCCCCGGGCGCCGATCCGGCGGTGGCCAAAGCGCTGCGCGCGATGATCGCGGACACGCCGGTGGCGACGATCGTCGCCGACCTGCGCGGCCTGCGCGACCGCGCCGACCGCACGGCGCTGCTGCCGGCGATCGCCGCGCCGGCGCTCGTCGTGGTCGGCGAACACGACGCGATCACGCCGGTCGCGGAAGCCGAGGCGATGGCGTGCGCTCTACCGTGCGCGCGGCTCGTCGTCGTGCCGGGCGCCGGCCACATGACGCCGATGGAGCAGCCGGCGGCGTTCGCTGAAGCGCTCGCGGCGTTCTGGCGCGCGATCGGCTGACGCGTCGACGCGCGGCCGCGCCGACTCCCCGCTCGCGGCGGCGCGCCGCCGATTCGCGCGGAACACGGCCGGTCGGCTATTTTGCGGCGATGGATCGCTCCGCGCCCATCGCCGCCCTCGCCGTGTGCCTCCTCGCCGCCTGCGCCACGCCGCCCGCGCCCGCGGCGTCAGCCGCCGCCGGCAGCGCGCTCGGCGCGTTCTCGATCAGCCTCGCGGTCAAGGACCTGGCCGCGTCGCGCGCCTTCTACGAGCAGCTCGGCTTCGCGGCCACGGGCGGCGACGGCAGGAGCTGGCAGGTCCTGCGCCAGGGCGACACCGTGATCGGCCTGTTCCAGCCTGCGCGTATGGCGTGCTCTGTTCCGTCGCGCTGTCCTGCCTGCGCCAGGGCGACACCGTGATCGGCCTGTTCCAGGGCATGTTCGAACGCAACACGCTGACCTTCAACCCGGGCTGGTCGCAGCAGGCGACGCCGCTGCCGGCGTTCACCGACGTGCGCGAGCTGCAGGCGCAGGCGCAGGCGCGCGGCCTCACGCCGACGCTGGCAGCCGACCCGGCGTCGACGGGCCCGGCCTTCTTCGTGCTGACCGATCCCGACGGCAACCCGGTGTTGTTCGACCAGCACGTCGGCAAGCCGGCGGCGAAGTGACGCTCACGGCAATCCGAGCCTGGCGATCACGATCCGCCCGCAGTGCGCGCGCCCGTTCGGCGTCGCCATGCCGCGCTTCTGCGCGACGAACGTCACCGTGACGTCCGCGCGCACGGCCGCGCCGAGCGTCTCGCCGGTGTCGCCGTGCAGGCCCGACGGGATGTCGACGGCGAGCTTCCGGCCGCGCGCCTCGGCGCACGCTTCGACCCACCTGCGCGCGGCGCCAGCGAGCGGTCGATCGAGGCCGGTGCCGAACAGCGCGTCGATCCAAACCGCGCCGGCGTGCGCGGCGGGACCGGGCAAGGCGCCGACGACGACCGGGACGCCAGCCGCGCGCAGCACGCGCAACTGCAGCGCCGCGTCCGGCGCCTTGTGCGCGTCGGGCTCGGCGAGCAGGTGGATCGCGCAGCGGCGCCAGCCGAGGTGGCGCGCCGCCGCGAGGCCGTCGCCGCCGTTGTTGCCAGCGCCGGCGAGCACGACGAAGCGATCGCCCAACGCCGCCGCCGCCTCGGCGACGCTGCGCGCGGCGTTCTCCATCAACAGCAGCGTTGGCAGGCCGAGGCGGTCGCGCGCGTCGGCGTCGATCGCGCGCGCTTCGGCGACCGACAGCAGTCGCTCGCCGCTCATCGCTGCGCCTCCGCCGCGCCGGCGACGGCCTTGCGCACGCGCAGCAGCAGTTCGAGGTCGTCGACCGGGTCGAGCGCGCGCAGATCCGCGAAGCCGCTCTGCTGCGTGCCCAGCAGTTCGCCGCTGCCGCGCAGCGCGAGGTCGGCCTCGGCGAGCTCGAAGCCGTCGGTCGTGCGGCACACGGCGGCGACGCGCTCGCTCTTCGGCCCGCACAGAAGGCACAGCCCGCGGCGGCGACCGCGGCCGACGCGGCCGCGCAGTTGGTGCAGCGTGGCGATGCCGAAGCGGTCGGCCGCGACGACGACCATCAACGTCGCGTCCGGCACATCGACGCCGACCTCCAGCACGGTGGTGCCAACCAGCACGTCGAGCGCGCCGGCGCGGAAGTCCTGCAGCACGCGCTGCCGTTCGGCAGTCGCCAGCCGCCCGTGCACGAGGCCACAGCGAAAGCGGCCGGCGAGCGCCTCGTGCACGCGCACGACGCCGCCCTTGTCGCCCTCCTCGCCGACCGCCGGGCAGACGACGAACACGCGGCCCTTGCGGCGCACGGCCCGCGCGATGCTGGCAACGGCGCGCGGCCAGTCGGTCGTCGGCACGTGCACGGCGCGCACCGGCGAGCGTCCTGGCGGCCGGTGACGCAATGTCACCACGTCGAGGTCGCCGAACATCGCCAGCGCGAGCGTGCGCGGGATCGGCGTCGCCGTCATGACCATCACGTGCGGGTTGTCGCCCTTGTGCACGAGCTGCATGCGCTGGCCGACGCCGAAGCGGTGCTGCTCGTCGACGACGACCAGCCGCAGCCGCGGCAGGTCGAGCCCGCCGGACAGCAACGCGTGCGTGCCGAACACGAACAGCGGCCCGTTCGTCGGCAGCGGCTCGCCTTTGGTCGCGGCGGTGCGCAGCGCCACGTGCACGCCAGTGTCCTGCAGCCAGCGACCGACATTCTGGTGGTGCTGCTCAGCGAGCAGTTCGGTCGGCGCCAGGAACGCGACCGTGTCCCCCTTGGCGAGCACGGCGAGCGCGGCGCCGACGGCGACGGCGGTCTTGCCGGCGCCGACGTCGCCCTGCAGCAGCACGCCCATCGCCGATGGCCCGGCGAGCTTGCTCCAGATCGCCGCCAGCGCGTCCTGCTGGTCGGCGGTCAGTTGCAGCGGGATGCGCGCGGCAATGCGCTGCGCCAGCGCCCCGTCGACCGGAAAGACGACGCACGGCCGCTCGGCGCGCGCCCGGCGCGCCTTCTCGACTGCAGCGAACAGCGCCACTGCCTCGCGCACGGCGAAGTGGCGGCGCGCGCGCTCGTGCTCGGCGAGGTCCGCCGGCCGATGCATCGCGCGCAGCAACTCCGGCGCAGTGTGCGCGAAGTCCTCGAGGCCCACCGGCAGCGGCGGCAGCGCGATGGCCACCCAGTCGATGCGCGCGAGTGCCGTCGCGAGCCACTGCTGCAGCCGCGCGCCCGACACGCCGTCGACGTCGGCGTAACGCAGTTGCACCTCGCCGCTCGGCGCCGCGGTCGTCGGCAGCACCTTGGCCTGCTGCAGCAGCCAGCGACGACCCTTCTGCTGCAGCACGCCCTCGACGCTGCGGCGCTGACCAACAGGGTAGTTCTTCTTCAGCCACGGTTGGTTGAAGAACGCCGTCTCGAACCGGCTGCCGTCGTCGCAGGCGAACAGGACCGTGGTCATCGAGCGACGGCCCGGCAGCCAAGCCGAGCGCACGGCGTGAACGGCGCCGGACAGGCGGACCAGTTCGCCAACGGCCGCTTCCGCCGGCGCCGGCAGCTCGCGCAGCGGCCGGCACCGGCGCGGAAAGAACGACACCAGGTCGAACACCGTGCGAATGCCGGCGGCGGCGAGCCGCTCGGCGCTAGCGGGGCCCACGCCGGGCAGTTCGCCGACTGCCGCATCGGGCGCCAATGGCGCCATGCCCTCGTTGCCACCGCGTCGTGCCATCGCCGCGCGGCAAGCTAGCCGCGCCGCACTCGCCAAGGAACGACGGCGCGGATAGCTTGCTCGCCCCGTGAGCGGCATCAGCGCCAAGCAACTCGCGTTCCTGTCACAGTACGGCTACGACCCCGCGCTACAGCAACGCTGGCAGGCAGACGTCGCCGCTGGTCGCCTCGCCAAGGCCAGCAACTTGGTCGCCGGCGAACTGTTGGCCCCGCCCCCCGGCACGCTGAAGAAGCTGCCCGGCGCCGCGACGAAGGCGAGCAAGGAGTTAGAGCGCCTGGGCAACGAGGCGATCGCCCGCGGCGAATTCGGCGTCGTGGTGCTCAATGGCGGCATGGCCACGCGCTTTGGCGGCGTGGTCAAGGGCGTCGTGCCGGTGCTCGACAAGGACCGCAGCTTCCTTGGCCTCGTCCTCGAGGACGTCAAGAAGGCCGAAGCGCGCGCCGGCGGCAAGGTGCCGGTGTTCCTGATGAACAGCTTCGCCACTGACGCAGCGACCAAGCAGCACTTCGCCGAGCACGACGGCTTCGGCTTCGACCCGGCGCGATTGAGCCACTTCACGCAGTTCGTGCAGCTGCGCATGACCAAGAAGGGCGGCTTGTTCCGCCTCGCCGACGGCGAGACCTCGCCGTACGGCCCCGGCCACGGCGACTTCGCGCCGGCCCTGCGGCAGAGCGGCCTGCTCAAGCGCTTCCGCGACGGCGGCGGCAAGTACCTGTTCGTGCGCAACGTCGACAACCTCGGCGCCCGCATCGACCCCGTGATCCTCGGCCACCACATCAGGAGCAAGCAGGACGCCACCGTCGAACTGGCGCCGAAGTGGCCGGAGGACGTCGGCGGCGCCCCCTTCCAGCTCGGCGGCAAGGTGCAGCTCGTCGAGCAACTGCGCTTCCCCGAGGGCTTCGATCCGAGCATCGTCGACGTGTTCAACACCAACACGTTCACGTTCACGGCCGCTGCCCTCGACCGCGACTTCGACCTCGGCTGGTACTTTGTCGAGAAGACGGTCGAGGAGAAGAAGGCCGTCCAGATCGAGCACCTGATCGGCGAGTTGACCGTGCACCTGCCGACCAACTGGCTGCAGGTGCGTCGCAGCGGCCGCCAGAACCGCTTCCTGCCGATCAAGGCGCCGGACGACCTGCAGTCCGCCCAGGACGAGATCGTCGAGATGTACGACGGCGCCCCCGAAACCGGCTGAACCCGGCGGGCCCGCGCTGCCGATGAGACGGGCGGCACGATGGCGACTCCGACGGCACCGGCGAAGGCGACAACGATGCGCGCGCAGTACGGCGCGTGGCCGTACCCGCACGTGCCGCTGCTGGCGACGCTGCCGAGCACGCACCCGTTCGAACTGCACGCCAGCTGGCTCTGGGACCGCGCCGGCAGCGGCCCAGCGCCGACGAAGCCGCGCGTGTGGATCGCCGGCTGCGGCACCTTCCGGCCGTACACGTTCGCCGTCGCCAACCCGCACGCCGAGATCGTCGCCGGCGACCTGAGCGAGCCGAGCCTCGCCGTCGCCCGCCGCCGCTGCACCGTGCACGGCGTCCGCAACGTCGCCTTCGCCCCGCTCGACCTCGACGATCCGTCGACGTGGCCCGAGGGCCGCTTCGACGTCATCGAGTGCTACGGCGCGCTGACGAACTGCGCCGACCCGCTGGCGACGCTGCGCTCGCTGCGCGCGCGGCTGACGCCAGGCGGCGTGCTGCGGCTGATGGTCTATCCGCACTGGTCGCGCCAGCGCGTGTTCCAGCTGCAGCGCGTGGCGAGGCTGCTCGGCTTCACCGCCGCCGAACGCTCGCACCCGGCGCGCTTCCGCGCCTTCGTCAAGCGGCTGCCGGCCGCGCACCCGCTGCGCTACGCCTTCACGACCTACGCCGACAGCCGCAACGACACCGGCGTCGTCGACGCGTTCCTGCACGGCGGCGACCGCGGCTTCACCGGCTGGCAGCTTGGCGCGCTGCTGCGCGACGCCGACATGACGCCGGCGTTCTGGTTCCACCGGCCGTGGGCGCAGCCCGACGCGATGTCCGAGCGGCTGTCGCTGCGGGACCGCAGCCAGAGCGAAGTGCTCGCCTACCTCGACCTGTGGCAGGAACTGCGCGGCAACTTCGTCGTGCTGGCGCGCGCGAACGACGCGCCGCCGCGGATCGTGCAGGAACCGACGCCGCACCCGCGCTTCTACGGCGACGACGATGGCCTGCGCCACCGCCTGCGCCTGCTGCGCCTGGGACTCGTCGGCGGCACGCTGCCGTCGCGCACCGGTTACGCCGCGGTGAAGCTCGCGGCCGCCGACGTCCGCGCACTGCGCGCCGGCGACGCGCCCGAGCGCCTGCGCGCGTCCGGACTCGTGCTCGGCGGCGACCACGGCAGCAGGCTGCCGACGCACGCCGACTGGCCGGGCGAACCGGCGTTCCTGGCGCACGCCGCCGGCCTGCGGACCGGCCGCCGCGCGCCCAATCCGCTGTACGCGCACTTGTTCGCCGCCTTCGAGCTGGCGCAGCGCTGCCCCGAACTGCGGTTGCCGGACCTCGACGGCCAGATGGGCCGCTGGCTGCCGTGGGCCGACCCGCTCGAAGGCCGACCCGTTCGCTTCGGCCTGACACCGTACGGCACGCTGCAGCGCTTCCGCCAGAGCGTCGCCGATCACCTCGCGCGCGCCGACCTCGGCGCGGCGGCGAGCTACGCCGACGTGCGCCTGCGCGACGACGCCGCGACGCTGCAGCGCGTGCGCTCGCTGCTGGCCGCCGGTGGCGAAGCGCCCGCGATCGCACGCGACGATGCGACGCTACGCGAACTGGCCGTGCTGCTGCTCGGCCACGACACGCTGTTCCTATCGCTCACGCCGGCCTGAGCCGTCAGCGGCCGGGCCGCACGGCCTGCGCGAACACGGCCGGCGCCGGCGCGCGCACAACCACGCGACGGCCGTCGCGCGGATGCTCGAACGCGAGTTCGACCGCGTGCAGCAACAGCCGCGGGCCGCGCGCGCCGTAGCGCGCGTCGCCGACGATCGGGCAGCCGAGCCACGCGAGGTGGGCGCGGATCTGGTGCTTGCGGCCGGTGTCGAGCTCGACCGCCAGGTGCGTGCGGCCGGCGCCGCGCGCGAGCGTGCGGTAGCGCGTGCGCGCCGGCTTGGCCTCGGGCCGCGCGCCGACGCGCACGAACAGGTTGCGGTCCTCCCACAGCGGCTGGTCGACCTCGCCTTCGGGTTGCGGCGGCGCGCCTTCGACCACGGCTTCGTAAAGCTTGTGCGTGCGCTCCCAGCCGGCCTGCACCGATTCCCTCGCCGCGCGCGTGCGCGCGAACAGCAGCACGCCAGACGTCTCGCGGTCGATGCGGTGCGCCGGCCACAGCTCGCCGCCGCCTAGCTGCGCGCGCAGCAGCGCCAGCGCCGTGCGCGCGCGTTCGTCGTCGCTGCCGACCGACAACAGCCCGGCCGGCTTGTCGATCGCGCACAGGTCGTCGTCGAGCAGCAGGATCGGCAGACCGGGCGGCGCGTCGGGACGACAGCCGGCGGTCTCGGGGCGAATCGTCACCACTGCGCCGGCAGCGACCGGCTGGTCGTGGCGGCGCGCAACCTCGCCGTCGACCTCGATGCAGCCAAGGCGCAGGCGCTGGCGCAGCGTGTTGCGCGACCACTGTGGCAACGCCGCGGCGAGCGCCTCGAGCAGCGACCCGGCGGCGGCGACGACAGCGCGGTCGCTCATCGGCGCGCACGCCGGCGGCCGGCGGCACGGCGCTTTGGCGCAGCGGCGGGCCTGGCGGCCTTGGCTAGGTCGGCCGAGCGGTCGGCGGGAACGTGGTAGCGCGAACGGATCCGCGGCAGCGCCGCGCGCGCCTCGGCGGCGGCCAGCAGCACCGTGGCGCCACTCGACAGCTTGATCAAGACGTCGCCCTTGGCGTGATCAACGCGGCGCACGAAGTCGCGCATATCGACCGGCTGCTCGCCATCGACGCTGGCGACGACGTCGTTGACGAAGGCCTCGTAGCCAACGTTGGCCTTGTCGGCGAGCACGTGCGCCAGCACGACAACCTCCTGCTGCTCGGGCTTGCGCAAGCCCGAGTGGTAGAGGTGCAGCAGCTCCTTCGGCGCCTTGTCCCACCAGTTGTCGCCCCAGTTGCGCAGGAACTCGGCGGTGAGGCGCTGGAACACGAGCCCGCCGAACAGGAACCACATCGGCCGGCGGTCAAACTCGGTGCGCGGCACCAGCCACGCCATCGGCTGCATCGCCATGCGCACGGCGAGCGGCTTGCCGCGGCGCAGCACTTTGGCCACCACGGCATCGCCGCAGTGGTGGTCGCCGATCACCGCGTCGAACTGGCAGCGGTAGCGGCTGCGGTAGCGCACGGTGCCGTTGTCGGCGATGCGCAGGCCGTCGAGTTCCATCAGCACGTCACCGACCGCGAGCTTGCCCCAGGCGCTCGAGCCGTACTGCACAGCCGTGATCAGCACGCCGCCGTGCTGCGGGCCCATGCCGAGGTGCGCGCGCAGCGCCGCGTTCTCGAGCTGCTGCGTGGTGATGCCAATGCCCGGCACCTGCGGGGCGAGGCCGGCGCGCACGGCGGCGAGGAAACGCCGGATGATCGGCGCTGGCACCATCTCGCCGATGTTCTCGGCCTCGGGCAGCGCCTGGAAAGCGATGCCAGCGACCTTGCCGCGCGCGAACACCGGTCCGCCGCTGTTGCCTTCGTTGATCGCCGCGTCGACGGTGACCGCGAGCAGGTGGCGCTGGCTGTGCTCGTAGCGCTGCACCTCGATGCGCGAGACCACACCCTCGGTGATCGAGACCTCCTCGCCACCGATCGGGTAGCCGACCACCTGCACGGCTTCGCGCAGTCGTGGCAGATCACCAATGCGCGCCGGCTTGATGCCGCGCGTGAACGCCGAGTCCTCGACCTGCAGCAGTGCCAGGTCACAGTCGTGGCTGATGGCGAGCACGCGGGCGACGACCTTGGTCGGATCGTCCTGCTTCTGCAACTGCACGAAGGTCGCGTTGGCGACGACGTGCGCACCGGTCAGCACCTGGCCCGGCGCCACGATCACGCCCGAGCCAGTGCTGCCGCGCGGCGCGACGCTCTGCCATGGGCACTCGTAGTCGGGGTCCTGGTAGGTGCAGTAGACGCGAACGACTTGCGGATGGGACATGCTGGTACGCCCGGGCCGACGCGCGGGGTGAACAGGGTAGCGACCGGGGCGGTCGGCGCGACAGCCCGCCCGGCCGGGCCGCCCGATGCCCATCGCCCACCGGCCACGCGATGCGCCCAAACGCCGGCGCCACGGGCCGTGGCGAGGGCGGCGCCGGCCGTCACGGCGCAGGGTGAGATTTCTGGCCGACCGAACCTGCCGCGGAACCGACGACTGATTATCCTTCGTCAGACTTGACGGTAGCCAAGCCCCACCTAACTCCCCCAAACCGCTCATGCAATCCCTCACACGCGTAATGCTCGCCGCGTCCGTACTTCTCGCCACTACCGTTGCGCAAACCGTCGATCCGATCGGTCGCGTCCACCCCAAGGCCGCGCCGCTCGCTGCCGTGCCCGCGCTGACGCTGCCCGGCATCGACCGCGCCGCGCTCAGCCTCGAAGACATCCAGCGCCGCACGAACGGCCAGCCGGCGCGCTACGCCGTGCCGTTCCCGACCAACGCCAACCTCAACACGCACGGCCTGTGGGAAGCGCTCGACGCCACGTGGTCGCTGTGGCGCCTGCGCATCGCCTGCCCGGACGCGAGCCACGTCAACCTCGGCTTCCAGCATTACTTCATGCCGGCCGGCGCGCGCATGATGGTCTACTCGTCGAACTACCAGGACGTCGTCCGGCCGTTCGACAACGCCGACCACCAGCCCACCGGCGAGTTCTGGACGCCGGTCGTGCAGACCAGCGAGATCATCTGCGAGGTCTACGTGCCCACCGCGCTGCGCCCGCAGGCACAGTTGCAGTTGCAGCAGGTCGGCTCGGGCTACCGCTTCTTCGGCTTCGGCGACGACGCAATCGGCGGCATCGACCCGGCTGGCGCGTGCAACGTCGACGTCGTCTGCCCGCAGGGCTCGGCGTGGAGTTTGGAGATCCCGGCGATCGCCGCGATGAGCTCAGGCGGCTCGATCTTCTGCACCGGCTCGATGATCAACAACACGGTGAACGACGGGAAGAACTACTTCCTGACCGCCTTCCACTGCGGCGTCACGTCGGCCAACGCCGCCTCGCTCGTCTGCTACTGGAACTACCGCCGCACGACCTGCGGCAGCGGCAGCGGCTCGCTGTCGCAGTTCACCAGCGGCTCGACGTGGCGCGCCGGCTACAGCAACTCGGACTTCACGCTCGTCGAGCTCAGCAGCTCGCCGAACCTCGCCTGGGGCATCACGCACGCCGGCTGGAATCGCAGCACCGCGGCGCCGACCTCGTCGACGGCGATCCACCACCCGAGCGGCGACGTGAAGAAGATCTCGTTCGAGATCGACGCGTCGACGATCACCTCGTACGGCGGCACCGCGTCGCCGGGCAACAGCACGCACCTGCGCGTCATCGACTGGGACACCGGCACGACCGAGCCCGGCTCGTCCGGCAGCCCGCTGTTCGACCAGAGCAAGCTGATCGTCGGCCAGCTGCACGGCGGCAGCGCCGCGTGCGGCAACAACCTGTCCGACTGGTACGGCCGTCTCACGACGTCGTGGACCGGCGGCGGCACCAACACCACGCGCCTGTCCAACTGGCTCGACCCGATCAACACCGGCGCCACGACGATGGCGACCCGTCCGGTCGGCGGCGGCGGCGGCGGCACGGTGGCGACGGCGACGAGCTACGGCACCGGCTGCTACACGCGCTACGCCAGCTTCGCGCAGACCTTCGCCGGCGGCACGATCGACCTCGCCGGCACGGCGAGCGTCGCCAACGTGATCAGCATGCAGCCGCTCGGCGGCACAACGGGCTACACCGTCCAGGCCGGCGCCAACGCGTGGTTCACGCCGGTCGCCGCCAACCTCGCGCTCGGTGACGACGTGGTGTCGTCGGCGCTGACGCTGCCGTTCACGTTCCCGTTCCCGGGCGGCTCGACGACGCAGGTGCGTATGTGCAGCAACGGCTTCGTCTGGCTCAACGGCACGAGCACCACCGCCGAGTACCAGCCGACCGCCGCGCTGCTGGTCAGCGCCGCCTCGCGCCTCGCGCCGATCTGGATGGACCTCAACCCGGCCGCCGGCGGCACGTGCCACTTCGACGTCGCCCCCGGCAACACCGCCGTCTACTTCACCTGGAGCGCGGTGCCGCACTACGGCACCACCGCCGGCAACTCGGTGCAGCTCGCGCTCTTCCCGACCGGCGTCGTCGAGTACCGCTACCGCGTGCTCGGCAGCCAGACGGCCGCGTGCGTCGTCGGCTGGGGCCGCTCCGGCTCGGCCGTCCCGCCGGACCGCGACCTGTCGGCGGCCAACCTGCCGTTCCAGGTCAGCAGCGACCTCGCCGGCCTGACGTTCACCGGCGTCAACCGTCCGCTCGTCGGCGTCACGCAGCAGTGCACGCTGACCAACGTGCCGAACCCGGCGGCCAGCGTCGGCCTCGTGCTGCTCGGCATGGCCGGCATCCCGGCCGGTCAGGACCTCGGCTCGATCGGCGCGCCGGGCTGCTCGCTCTACAACCCTGGCACGGTGATCCAGACGCTGTTGCCGCTCGGCGCGTCGACGACGTGGAACTTCGCGATCCCGAACACGCCGTCGCTCAGCGGCACGCACGTCTACGCGCAGGGCGCAACGCTGATCCCGCCAGGGACCAACGCGCTCAACGTGCTGACCAGCAACGGCGTCGATTTGCTGATCGGCACGCTGTGACCGCAAACGGGCGGTGACGCGCGGCGGGCCGCCGGACCCGCGCGCGTCGTCTGGCGGCCATCGACGGTGCACGGCATGGTGCGCGCGTTGGCAGCCTGACGCCAACGCCGCCCTGTAGCTACAGGAACCAGTCGCGGCGCTCGGAGCCGGGCGCCGACAGCGGCAGATCCTTGCCGGCCTCGATCAGCTCCTCGATCCACCAGTTGGCGCTGTGGTAGAGGCAGGTGACCTGGCGACACTCGTGGCGGGCGTCGAAGTTGTTGAGCAGCTTCGCCGTGCTGTGCTGCGCTGCCGGCGGCACCTGCCACAGCGACTTGCCGCCGACCTCCGCCTTCGGCACACCGCGGTGCGCCGGGCAGTTGAACGTGCCGAGCGGCGTCACCACCTGCCGCAGCATCTGCATGTGGCAGGTCTTGGGCTGCTTGGTGTAGTCGCGCCACGTGCCGTCCATCAGCACGCGCAGGTTGGTGCTCGCCAGCACGCGGAAGTCCGGCCGCGCGGCGGCGCGCGCTTCGGCGAGGTTCTGCTTGATGCGGGCGATGACCGCCTGCAGCTCCGCCTCGGTCTTGGCCGGATCCATGACCTCGGCGCCGTCCTCCTGGCGCTCGAGGAACGGCTTGAACGAGATGTAGTCGAACATCGCGTCCGAAGCGCGGCGGCTGGCCATCACCATCTCATCGATGTTCTCGACGACCTTGACGTCGCCGCGGCTGCCGCCCTTCCACGTGATGACGAACGAGAAGCCCATCTGCAGCGCCGGATTGGACGCCTTGATCTTGGGGGTCCAGCCGCAGATCTCGTCGAGCGTCAGCGTCGCGCTCGCCGGATTGTGCATGCGCCGGAAGACCTCGTTGCTGCCCGAATCGAGCGAGAGCCGCACCCAGTCGCCCTCGGTGAAGTGCGGCGCCGCCTGCAGCAGACGATCACCGCGGCTGCCGTTGCTGACCACGGCGACGGCGAGCTGCAGCTGCTTGAGGAACTGCACGAACGCGACGAAGCCGGGATAGAGCGTCGGCTCGCCGCCGCCGATCAGGATGACGCTGCGCAGGCCGCGCGCGGCCATCTTGGCGATCGCGTCACGCAGTTCCTGATCCTCGTGCTTCTCCTTGCTGTTGAGGATGTCCCAGTCGATGCAGTGGTCGCACTTGTAGTTGCACGCCGTGGTGAGGTCGAGGTTGATCGACAGCGGCGCGAGGTCAGGCAGGTCGGGCTCGACCTCGCCGTTGACCGCGGCGGCGCGGCGGGCGCGCTGCCACTGCACGTAGTCGACGACCCTGCTCCACAGCGACGGCTGCTGCAGCTTCTGCGCGAAGTCGTGGACCGTCTCGACGCGGCGGCCGTCAGCCGCGGGCGAGCGCGCCGAGAACGGCGGCGTAGAGACGCAGGCGGAGGGCGACGGCGTCGGCGAAGGCGTCGGTTCGTTCACGAGGGGCGCGTGGCAGCAGAGGGCGAAGACCATACACCAAGCGCCACAACGGATCCTCGGCAGCGACCGCGCGGCCATCCGGTGTGACGAACGTGATGCGGTAGCCGGGCTCGATGCGGCGTTCGATGCGCTGGCCGTCGATGGCGAGCCAAGCCGGGCGCGGCTGCGTCGGACAAACCTGTAGGCGCAGTTCGACCGTGACGGGCCCGGTGCTCGCCGGCAGCGTGAAGGCGACGACGTTGGCGCTCGCCGCCGGCGACGGATCGCTCTGGCGCACGTCGCTCGGCAGCGCATCGGCCGGCACGTCGGCGACGGCCTGCACGACGCTGAGCACGTGCGACAACGAATCGGCGACCATCGCCGGCCCCGGGTCGGCCGGCGACAGGCCCATCGTGACCGAACGTACAGGCCCGCGCAGCGCCTCCGGATGCAGCACCCGCAGCGCCGGCAGCGCCTCGGGCCACTGGCAGTTCTCGGCGAGCAGCAGGCCGCGCGCGCGGAAGTCGGCGATGCGCTGTAGGCCGGCGGCGAAGTCGGCGACGGCTACCAGCGGCTTCTCGCACAGGCACGGCACGCCGGCGGCGAGCGCGGCGTCGAGGCCGGCGAGATGCCCGCCAACCGGGGCGGCGACGACGAGCGCGTCGACGCTGCGCGCCAGCGCCAGCGCATCGGGCGCCGCGGCGACGGGATGGCCGAGCGCGGCGGCCAGTTCGCTCGCGGCGCGCGCGCCGCCGGCGGCGTCGCGTCCAGCGACCGCCACAACGATGGCGCCCGTCGCCTCGAAGGCGCGCGCCAGGAACGGGCCCAGCCCCTGCCGCGACCGCCCGGCGCCGAGCACGCCGACGCGCAGCGGAGCTGCGATCGGCGCGCCGTCGTCGTGGCCGGGAGGGGTCATTGCGGCCAAACGAGACTAGCCCCGCTCCGGCACGATTTCCGCGAGCTCGAGCAACTTGCTGTCACGCCCGCGCCGAAGCCAGCTTCTTACCTGTAGCGCGCCGAAACCTCGACGCGCAGCGCATTCATGGCCGGGGGCCTGCCCCGCCGGCCGACTTCGGGAACCTGATCGGGTGAAGGAACGGCCCGTCCGGCGCACGCCGGACGGGCCGGCATTTTCGCGGCGCGCGGCGTCGCGATGCCGTGCAATTGGCGCGCCAGCCGTCGCCGCGCCAAGCTGACCGGCCATGGCCCACCGCCCGCAACTGCGCCGCGCACGCTCCGACCGCAAAGTCGCGCGCGCCCTGACCGCCCGCACTGCCGACCGGCACGCGCTCTACCAGTTGGCAGTGCAGACGCCGGCGACAGACGCGGCGTTCTATGCGCGCTGGTTCCAGCGCCTCGCCGGCCGGCCGCTGCGGACGCTGCGCGAGGACTTCTGCGGCACCGCTGCGCTCGCCGTCGAGCATGTCAAGCGCCACCGCCAGAACCGCGCGATCGGCGTCGACCTGCACTGGCCGACGCTCGCGTGGGGCCGCATCCACAATGTGCGCCGCAAGCTCGACGCCGAGCAGCAGCGACGGCTGCGCCTCATGCACGCCGACGCGCGCGCCATGCGCGCGCCGAAGGTCGACGCTGTCGTCGCGCTCAACTTCAGCTACGCGGTGTTCCAGACGCGCGCCGAACTGCGCGGCTACCTGCGCACGGCGCTCGCGGCGCTGCGGCCGGGCGGCGTGCTGTTCGCCGACGCCTGGGGCGGCCCCGACGTGCTGCAGCAGAAGACCGACCGCCACCGCCGCGATGGCTTCGTCTACGAGTGGGAGCAGCGCGCCTTCGACCCGGTCACCCACCGCATCGAGTGCGCGATCCACTTCGCCTTCCCCGACGGCAGCCGCATGCGCGACGCCTTCGTCTACGACTGGCGGCTGTGGAGCCTGCCTGAACTGCGCGAACTGTTCGCTGAGGCGGGTTTCACCGACGTCCAGGTGCTGTGGGAGTCGACCGACCACCGCACCGGGACCGGCAGCGGCGCCTTCTACCGCACCGACCGCGGCAGCCAGGACGAGGCCTGGATCGCGCTGGTAACCGGCCGGAAGCCGGGCTGAAGCCGCGCTGCCAGAAGGAGTTGCGGCGACCAGCTCAGGGTCGGATCCGGGCCGACCTTGCGCCGACGGCCGACCTCCGCAGAATGCTCACCCCCACAACCCGGCCCGCGCCCCGCCGGCCGCCCGTGCCCCCAGCACTCCTCGCATGCACACGCTCGTCATCCTCGGCGCCGGCAAGATCGGTCGCATGGTCGCCCACCTCATGGCCAAGTGCGGCGACTACGACATCCGCCTCGGCGATGTCGCGCCGGGCGCAGCCGAAGCCGTTGCCAGGAAGTACGGCAACGTCAAGGGCAGCGTCGTCGACTTCGCCTCGCCGGCGAGCCTGGACGGCGTGCTCAAGGGCGCCTGGGCGGTCATCAGCTGCGCGCCGTACCGCTGCAACCCGCTGATCGCCGAGCGCGCCAAGGCCCACGGCGCGCACTACTTCGACCTGACCGAGGACGTCGCCGTCACCCACCGGGTCAAGGAGCTCGCGAAAGACAGCAAGACGGTGTTCGCGCCGCAGTGCGGCGTCGCACCCGGCTTCATCACCATCGCCGCGCACGACCTGACGAAGGCGATGAGCGAGGTGCACGACCTGCGCCTGCGCGTCGGCGCGCTGCCGCGCTACCCGAACAACCGGCTCAAGTACAACCTGACCTGGAGCACGGACGGGCTGATCAACGAGTACTGCAACCCGTGCGAAGTGGTCGAGAACGGTCAGCTGACGACGGTGCCGCCGCTGGAGCAACTCGAGCGCATAACGCTGGATGGCGTCGAGTACGAGGCGTTCAACACCCCGGGCGGGCTCGGCACGCTGGCGATCACGCTCAAGGACAAGGTCCGCAACGTCAACTACAAGACGATCCGCTACCCGGGGCACTGCGAGCTGATGAAGTTCCTGCTGCACGACCTTGGCCTGCGCAACGACAAGGACGCGATCTGCGACCTGTTCAACAAGGCGATCTCGGGCACGGAGCAGGATCAGATCGTGATCTACGTCAGCGCCATCGGCATGGTCGGCGGCAAGCGGACCGAGCGCACGTACGCCAAGACGATCTACCACCAGGAGATCGACGGCGAGCAGTGGACCGGCATCCAGATCACCACCGCCGCCGGCATCACCGGCGTCGTCGACATGGTGCGCGCGGGCCAGTTGCAGCAGTCGGGCTTCCTCAAGATGGAGACGATCGACTGCGGCGCGTTCCTGAAGAACCGCTTCGGCAAGTACTACGCCTGATCGGCGGAGTCCGCGCGCAGCGCCAGCGCGACCGGTGACGGCGCCGGCCTAGTGCGCCGCGACGACATCGGCGGCCAGCGGCCGCAGCGGCGGGCGGAACGCCAAGGCGACGACGACCGCCGCGCCGAGCGCCAAGTACATCGGCAAGGCGAACAGGGAGTTCCAGTCCACCGTCTCGATGATCTGTTGCGGATTGCCGACTGCCGGAGCCTTCGTCGTGAAGTGCTCCTTGATCGGACCGCACCATGTATTGGCGACGAGCGCCCCCCCGCCAAGAATCATCAGGTTGAAGAGACCTTGCGCGCTGGTGCGGATGTCCTTGGGCAGGTACGTGTCGACGAAGATGTAGACGGTGGCGAAGAAAAACGCGTAGCAGATGCCATGCAACACGTTGATGGCAATCACGAGCCACGCGTGCTGCGGGAAGTACGCGAACACGAAGAACCGGGCCGCGTGCCCGAGCACGCCGATAGTCAGCGTCCAACGCCATCCCAGGCGCTGCAGCACCAGTCCGAGCACGGCCATCGTCAGGATCTCGGCAACCTGCCCGATGCTCATGACCGCGGTCGTCCAGTTGCTGGGCACCTTCACGGCATCGCTACCGAGGAAGACCTCGGTCCAGTTGAAGTAGCAGTTGTGGATGAATGCGTCGACGAACGCGACGAGCCACAGCACGAGCACGAACGGATGCCGCAGGAGTCCGAACGCCACCGCCCAGGCCGGCCGCGCGGAGGCGCGCGGCGGCGTGTGCGGCAAGGACAAGCTGAAGCCGGCGAGCAGCAGGGACGCGATGCCGGCGACGAGGTACGACGACGCCCGCGCCGACTTCGCCGCCTCGCCGGTCAACGGGTTCTGGAAGGCCGTCTCGAGCCATGCGACAACCCCCTGCGGATTCGCAGCGGACACCGCATTCCAGTCGACGAACAGGAAGATGAACGGCCAGGCAGCCAGGATCCAACCGATGGTGCCGCCCATGCGCACGATGCCGAACTCCTTCTGGGCGTCCTTCATCGCCGCGAAGGCGATCGCATTCGTGATCGAGATCGTCGGCACATAGACGAGGCAGTGCACGTACATCAGACCTGCGAACGGCCAGAATTCGCGCGTATAAGCCAACCCGATCATGGCTAGGCCACCGATCAGGTGGCTCACCGCCAGGAACTTCTCGGCGGCGAACCGGCGGTCGGCGAACTGGTTGCTGAAGACCATGCCGACGATCGCCGCGATCGGAAAGGCGTTGAGGATCGTGGCCTGCTCCCCAGGGGTGAAGCTGAGGCTTGGCAAGTAGCCGAAGATCAATGGCAACCAGGCGCCCCAGATGAAGAACTGGAGCACCATCATCACGAACAGCTTCAAGCGCGTGGGCATCGGGATCTTGGGCGAGGACGAGCGGTCGCCGGCGGCGCCGTCAGCGGAGCCTAGGCAGGCGCCCGCGGAGAAGGAAGCCTCGCATACTGGCGCTCACGCGGCAGCGCCTGCGCCGACGCGGCGCCGCGCCCGGAAATCGCGCCGCCCGCCGCCCAAATCGCGGGGCGCCATGCCACTGCTGGCGTGGCCCCGCCCTCGCCGCACGACCGCTGCTGGTCGAGCAAGATTCGCACGCTCGGCGACGTGCTCGCCGGGGGACGCCACCGGTCGACCAGCGCCGGCCAACATCAGCCGCGCATGCCGACTCGGCCGCGCGGCAACAGCCCGATCAGCGCCGCCGAACCGAGCGCGCAGCCAATACCGATCCACAACAGACCGTCGGTCGCGCCGGCGACCAGCAGCCCGGCGACGGCGGGTTTGAGCGGCAGCTGCACCAGCCGCGCCGCGGCGTAGAACGTCGACGCCGCGGTGGCGCGCAGTTCCGACGGGTAGCAGCGGCCGAACAGCGCGCCAAAGCACGACCACGTGCCCGCCCCGAGTCCCATCGCTGCGACCGCGACGGTGAACGCGGCGAACGAGTGGCCGTCGTCGCGCAGCACCGCCAGCACGGCGGCGTGGCCGAGCGCGAACAGCAGGCACGAGGCGACGAACACGCGGATGCGCCCCAGGCGCGCGGCGACGAAGCCGAAGGCCACGTCGGCGAACACGTGCACGGCGTTGACCTGGATCTGGAACCAGCCGACCTCGGCGAGCGGCAGCTGGCGCTCGGCCATCAGCACGCGCGGCAGTTCGGCGTACACGCACCAGAAGCCGGCCATGTGCAGCGTCAGCACCGCCAGCAACACGGCGCTGGCGCGGCGGTGCAGCGGGGACCACAACGCCGCCGCGGCGGCGTTGCGCGCGGCCGGCGGCGCCCCCGCATGCGCCGGCAAGGCCCAGCGCGCCGCGAACGCCAGCGCGCCGAGGGCGGCCGAGCCGACGAACACCGCGCGCCAACCGACCTGCGGCAGCGGCGCCAGGAAGCACCCGACCGCCGCCGCCAACGCCATCGCCACCGGACTGCCGGCCTGCAGCAGGCCGTGCACGCGGTCGCGCTGGCGTTCGCTCCAGACCTCGGCGACCAGCGCGTGGCCGATGCCCCACTCGCCGCCGACGCCGAAGCCGCAGACGAAGCGCGCGAGCCACAGCGACCAGAAGCCGTCGGCGACGCCGGTCAGCAGCGCGCCGAGCGAGAACGTCGCGATGCTGGCCACCATCGCCGGCCGCCGACCGATCCGATCCGCCAGCCGGCCGAAGGCGAAGCCGCCGAGCGCGGTCGCCGCCAGCGACCAGCCTTCGATCCACTGCACGCTCGCAAGCTCGAGCCCGAGGTCGCGGCCGATCGCGGCCTTGGTGAACGCGAACAGGATCAGGTCGTAGAAGTCGAAGACCCAACCGAGCCAGCAGAACGCCAGCACGCGCAACCGGCCGCCGGCGAGCAGCGAGTCGGCGGCGGCGGCGGCGGGCGACAGCAGCGGCATCGGCGCAGCAACGTAGCGACCCGCGCGGCGGGCGCTACCATCCAACGCCACCGCGCAACCTGCGCGCTGGCTACGAGGACACCAACCCATGCGTACCTCCAATCCCCTGCTCCGCGCCGACACCTTCGACCTGCGCGCTGCTTCCGCCGACGCGACAATGACCGTGCTCGGCACCGTCCACAAGACGGCGTTCCTCGTGCTGATCGTGCTCGGCACGGCGATGTGGTCGTGGCGGGAACTCGCCGCGCAAGGCGGGCAGGCGATGTACCCGTGGCTGATCGGCAGCCTGATCGCCAGCGTCGTGCTGGCGCTCGTGACCCACTTCAAACGCTCGGTCGCCTTCGCCACCGCCCCGCTCTACGCCGCCTGCGAGGGCGTGCTGCTCGGCGCCATCTCGGCGATGTTCGAGGCGCGCTTCCCCGGCATCGCCATCCAGGCGACGGGGCTCACCGCGACGACGCTGCTGGCGCTGCTGTTCGCCTACCGCTCGGGCCTGATCCGCGCGACCGAGAACTTCAAGCTCGGCATGGCGGCGGCGATGGGCGCGATCCTCCTCTTCTACATCGCCACCTGGATCGCGCGCATGTGCGGCGTCGAGATGGCGTGGCTGCACGGCGGCGGCATGCTGTCGATCGGCATCTCGATGGTCATCGTGGTGATCGCCGCGCTCAACCTCGTGCTCGACTTCGACTTCATCGAGCAGGGCGAGGCGAATGGCGCGCCCAAGCACATGGAGTGGTACGCGGCCTTCGGCCTGCTGGTCACGCTGGTCTGGCTGTACCTCGAGACGCTGCGCCTGCTCGCCAAGCTGCAGAGCAACCGCGACTGACGCATGACCGGCGCCGCGCTCGCCGGCGCGGCGCGGGGCGGCTATCCTCCCCGCCCCCAACGATGTTCGCACCGCAGCGCAAGAAGACGGTCGCCGTCCGGGTCGGCGCCATCACGGTCGGCGGCGGCCAGCCGGTCGTCGTGCAGTCGATGACCAACACCGACACCGCCGACCCCAAGTCGACGGCCGATCAGGTCGCCGAGCTGTACCTCGCCGGCAGCGAGGTCGTCCGCATCACGGTCAACACGCAGGAAGCCGCCGCCGCGGTGCCGGAGATCCGCCAGCGGCTGAGCGACCGCGGCCTGCCGGTGCCGCTGGTCGGCGACTTCCACTACAACGGCCACACCCTGTTGCGCAAGTTCCCGGCCTGCGCCGACGCGCTCGACAAGTACCGCATCAATCCGGGCAACGTCGGCAAGGGCGCCAACCACGACAAGAACTTCGCCACCATGATCGCGTGCGCGAAGGACCACCGGAAGCCGGTCCGCATCGGCGTCAACGCCGGCTCGCTCGACCAGGAGCTGCTCAACGCGCTGATGGACGCCAACGCCAAGGCCGCCGTGCCGCAGGACGCGCAGGCGGTGTTCCTCGAGGCGATGGTGCAGAGCGCGCTGCGCTCGGCGCACGCGGCCGAGGAACTGGGCCTGCCGCGCGACCAGATCATCCTCAGCTGCAAGATCAGCAAGGTGCAGGAACTCGTGCGCGTCTACCGCGCGCTCGCCGACCGCACCGACCACTCGCTGCACCTCGGCCTGACCGAGGCCGGCATGGGCATGAAGGGCATCGTCGGCTCCAGCGCGGCGCTGGCGATCCTGCTGCAGGAAGGCATCGGCGACACCATCCGCGTGTCGCTGACGCCGGAGCCCGGCAGTTCGCGCACGCAGGAGGTGCGCGTCGCACAGCAGATCCTGCAGGCGATGGACATCCGGCCGTTCCTGCCGCAGGTCACCGCCTGCCCGGGCTGCGGCCGCACCACGTCGACGTACTTCCAGGAACTCAGCCAGCAGGTCGAGAAGTTCCTGCACGCGCGTATGCCCGAGTGGAAGAAGAGCAAGCCCCAGGCCGCCTCGCTGCAGGTCGCGGTGATGGGCTGCGTCGTCAACGGCCCCGGCGAGAGCAAGGCCGCCAACCTCGGCATCTCGCTGCCGGGCACCGGCGAGACGCCGCGCGCGCCAGTCTACGAGGACGGCGTGCAGGTGGTGACGCTCGAAGGGCCGACGCTGGCGCAGGACTTCCTGCAGCGCATCGAGGCCTACGTCGCGCGGATGTGAGGCAGGCGACAGCGCGCCGCCGCCGCTACGCGATGAGCCCGCGCACGACCTTGCCCGCCACGTCGGTCAGCCGGTAGTCGCGGCCCTGGAAGCGCCACGTCAGCTTCTCGTGGTCGACGCCGAGCAGGTGCAGCATCGTCGCGTGCAGGTCGTGCACGTGCACCGGATCGGCGGCGACGTTGTAGCCGAAGTCGTCGGTCGCGCCGTGCACGTGGCCGGCGCGCACGCCGCCGCCGGCCAGCCACATCGAGAAGCAGCGCGGGTGGTGGTCGCGGCCGTAGTTGTCGGCGGTCAGCGCGCCCTGGCAGTACGCGGTGCGGCCGAACTCGCCGCCCCACACCACCAGCGTGTCGTCGAGCAGGCCGCGCCGCTGCAGGTCGATCACCAGCGCGGCGGCCGCCTGGTCGGTCTGCGCGCACTGCCGCCGCAGGTCGCCCGGCAGGTTGCCGTGCTGGTCCCAACCCTGGTGGAACAACTGCACGAAGCGCACGCCGCGTTCGAGCAGCCGCCGCGCCAAGAGGCAGTTGGCCGCGAAGGTGCCCGGGTCGCGCGCGCGTTCGCCGTAGAGCGCGAACGTCGCGTCGCTCTCGGTCGACACGTCGGCCGCTTCGGGCACGCTCGCCTGCATGCGGAACGCCAGCTCCGCCTGCGCCTGCCGCGCCGCGATCGCCGGGTCGCCGTGCGCCTGCTGCTGCTCGCGATGCAACGCCGCCAGCGCCGCGACCTGCGCGCGCCGCAACTCGCGGTCGACGCCCGCTGGGTTGTCGAGGAACAGCACCGGCGACGCGCCCGGCCGGAACTGCACGCCCTGGTGCTCGCCCGGCAGGAAGCCCGTGCCCCACAACCGCGCGTACAGCGGCTGATCGCGCGCCGCGTCCTTGCTGACCAGCACGACGAACGCCGGCAGGTCGCGGTTCATGCTGCCGAGGCCGTACGCCGCCCACGCCCCCATCGCCGGCCGGCCGCTGATCTGGTGGCCGGTGCAGAAGAACGTGATCGCCGGATCGTGGTTGATCGCTTCGGTGTGCAGCGAGCGCACGACGCATAGCTGGTCGGCGATCTTGGCGGTGTGCGGCAGCAGCTCGCTCAGCGACAGGCCGCTCTGCCCGTGCGACGCGAAGCGCGCGAACGAGCCGGCCATCGGCAGCACGGCCTGGTTGCCGCTCATGCCAGTCAGGCGCTGGCCGCCGCGCACCGACTCGGGCAGCGGCTGGCCGTGGCGTGCGCGCAGGATCGGTTTCTCGTCGAACAGCTCGAACGGCGACGGCCCGCCGGCCTGGAACAGGTAGACGACGCGGCGCGCGCGCGGCGCGAAGTGCGGCCGCGGTTCGCCGGCGAGCACGCCGGGCCCGGCGATGCCTGACGCTGCGCCTGCAGCCGGCGTCGCCGCGCAGCCGCCGAGCCCGTGCAGCGCCAGCGCGCCGAGGCCAAGCGACGCGCGGCCGAGGAAGGCGCGGCGCGCGCGGCCGAGCGGATCGAGCGCGGCGAAGGGATCGGGGCGCGGGTTCATCGCAGCACCACCGCGGCGTCGCTCGCCATCACCGCGCTCGCCGCCGCCGCGAGCCCGACCTTGGCGTCGGCCGTCGCCGCGAGCACGCCGCGCAGCGCCGCCAGTTCGCCCGCGGTCGGCGGCCGCGTGCACAACGCCGCGAAGATCGCCGCCAACCGCTCGTCGTCCTTCGCGCCCGCGCGCGCAAGTTGCTGGACGGCCAGCGCATCGGCGCACTCGGTGAACACCGGATCGCCGAGCAGCACCAGCGCCTGCAGCGGCGTGTCGGTGCCCTGCCGGCGCACGACGCAGACTTCGCGGCTGGTGCCATCCAGCGTCATCAGGTTGGGCGGGGGTGCTGTGCGTTTGCGATAGGTGTAGAGGCTGCGGCGGTGCGCGTCGGCGCCCTGGTCGGGCTGGTAGTCGCCGCCGCCCCAACTGCTGCCGGCGGCGCTCCACAGGCCCGGCGGCTGGTACGGCTTGACGCTCGGGCCGCCAAAGCGCGGCTGCAACAGGCCGGCGGCCAGCAGCGCCTGGTCGCGCAGCGTTTCGGCCGACAGCCGGAAAATCGGGCCACGGCCGAGGAGGTCGTTGTCGGGATCGACCTCGCTCTCGGCCGGCGTCGCCGCCGACGACTGCGCGAACGTCGCGCTGGTGACGATGCGGCGCAGGATGCGCTTGTGGCTGCCGTGACGCTGGAAGTCGGCCGCGAGCGCGTCGAGCAGCGCCTGCTGCGTCGGCCGTTCGCCGAGCAGGCCGAGGTTGTCGGGCGTGCGCACGAGGCCGCGGCCGAAGCACTGCGCCCACAGCCGGTCGACGACGACGCGCGCCGGCAGCGGGTTGCGCGGATCGCACAGCC